>Ga0172375_10000348_pt1 | contig 74042 bp, 49 predicted proteins | sample LakKiv1m_FD_114537 | JGI IMG/M metagenome (GOLD analysis project Ga0172375, IMG submission 114537) | Freshwater microbial communities from Kabuno Bay, South-Kivu, Congo - kab_092012_11.1m | ecosystem: Environmental > Aquatic > Freshwater > Lake | place: Democratic Republic of the Congo... | reverse complement strand
GCCACCTTGCTGCACAGCGTTTTCGCACCGGTCGCGCCCATTGTATCGCCAAGCGTGGTAACGGCCTTTAATTTGGCAAGGGCTATAATGTCGCCGGCCGTAGCAGAGGTGACCGGCGTCTGTTTCTTCCCATTCACCAGCAGCAGAGAACCAACACGTTCTTTCTGGTTTTTCGAAACGTTCTGGAACTCCAAGTCACTCTTCAGCGTACCGCCAAGCACCCTGACAAACGCCAGGTTGCCGACAAAAGAATCATTCACGGTCCGCCAAACATACCCGACAAGGGGATCCGTCGCAGCGACGCCAATCGGCTTGCCTTCCGCATCGGTTGCCTGCCGGTCTGACGGCGCGGGGAACAGCCGGGCGATGTTTTCAAGCGTCTCCACCAGGCCGATACTCTTAAGCGCCATGCAGATAAAAACAGGAACGAGAGTGCCTTTTTTTACCGCGGCTTTCAGCCCGGTTAACATTTCATCGGGAGTAAGAGCCTCGCCGCCCAGGAACTTCTCAATCAGTGTATCGCTTGTCTCGGCAGCCCGCTCGGAAAGGATGCTCTTGAACTTCTCAACTTCACCCGCAAGCGGGGCCGGAATATTCTTGCCGCCAAGCACATCCACAACGCCGCTCTTGTCTGGAAGCGGGAGCATCACCGGAACGCATTTTTCGCCGAATGACGCCTGGATGGCGCTGAGGGTCTTGGTGAAATCTGCGTTTTCACGGTCGAGCCCGGTAACCAGGATGCCGCGCGCAAGGTTCTGCTTTTCGCACAGTTTCCACACCCTGTTGGTGCCAACCTGCAGGCCGGCCGCCGCATCCACGGCCACCAGGGCCGTCTCGGCGGCTTTCGTTGCGGCTATGACCTGCCCGAAAAAGTCCGTGTAGCCGGGCGTGTCCGTAAAGACCATGTTGTAATTTTTCCCGGCGGCTGATTTGTAGGTCCCGCAGAACGGCTTGGCGAAAATGGTGATCTTCCTGGCTTTTTCCTCGTCCGTGTAATCGGCCATGCTGGAGCCGGCGCTGACAGAGCCGAACCTGTCATTCAAGCCGAGCTTGAAAAGCAACGCGTCAATAAAAGTGGTTTTTCCGCTGCCCGTGTGACCCATTACCACAAAATTTCTAACGTCAGAAACCGGAATATCATTCATAATGAAAAATCCCCCAAGCTCCTAAGAATTAAAAAATAAGACGCGGAATTATGCCACAGAACCCCTGTTCCTGCAACCGCTTCTTTGAATGAAATCCGCCGCTTCAGACGCACCGGGTAATAAGCGAACTATTTACAATTGCCCGTACTACTATCCATCATTTTTCTCCTGTTTTTGGATGATATTTCCGTAATCTTTGTTCCGCCCCGAAGGGGGCGGATGGCTAACCGTGCCTGCATTTTGGGGTCTATGGGGACGGGGAAACGGTAAGTGGATTTTGCGATGACGGCAAGGCATCTGACAACCGAGGGATACTTTTGGTATCCGAGGATGTCAGTAACGACGCCGGCGCGCAAAAGACGCTTACCGATTTCCCCGCAAAATGCAGGCACATGCTGTTTTGGCTGCTTGCCCTCATGGACTACGGTAAGCAATAAGCGGGTTAACGCGCTGTTATATTCTGCCAGACCAGGCGGGCTGTGATCGCCAGTGAAACTGCGATGAAAACTGGACGGATGAATTTTGTTCCGCGGCGGATGACCATCCGGGACCCCACCTGGGCGCCGACCAGCTGCCCCACCCCCATGACCAGACCCGGCAGAACAAGAACTTTCCCTCCAACCGCCAGTACGACAAGCGCAACCGCGTTGCTGACAAAGTTCATCAGTTTCGTGCATGCGGTGGCCCTGGTCAGATTCAAACCAAGCACACATACATACGCAAACGCCCAGAATGTCCCGGTTCCCGGCCCGAGGATACCGTCATAAAAACCGATACCAATCCCGAACAGGCAGTGAAACACGCCGGAGCCAAGACGCGGCCTGGAATCAACCTCGCCAAGTTCCGGCCGCAGCAGGAAGAATACCGCCACGCCGAACAGCAGGAAGGGAATCGCCAGCCTCAAGACATCGGGCCGGACCCATTGTACCGCCAGACCGCCTGCCGTCGCGCCAAACGCAGTCCAGACAATGCCGGCCAGGCAACTGCGCCAGGGAATCAGGCCTGTCCGTCCGAAGTGCCACGTTGCGCTGCCGGAACCGAACGCGGCCTGAAGCTTGTTCGTCCCCAGCGCGAAGGCGGGCGGCAATCCGAAATTCAGCAGCACGGGTAACGTGATCATTCCGCCGCCGCCGGCAATCGAATCGACCCATCCGGCCAGCAAACCCGTAACCAGCATCACCGGCCACATCCACCAGCAGTCAATCACCCTATCCTCCCGGCTGCTTATCTGTGGCCCAGCGGATACCGCGGGAAAGAATTTCGACAAAAATGGAATTCCCCCATGCTTTTGAATCGTGACCGGACATCAGGTAGAACACCCTGCTTTTCCCGTAGGTATGCACCCACGCAAGATCGGGACAGCTCTTCGGATGGTCCGTCTTCAGGAGAACATGCACCGACGGTGACACATAGCACTTGCCGTAAACCTCGTCCTGTATTTCAAAATCCTGCAAACCTTTCGTTATGGGATGCTTCTTGTCAGCAATCGTAACTTTCACCTTCTGGTCGTCCTTGTAGTCGGAATTGCCGTACTCTTTGCCATCGATGCTCTCCGGTTTAAGAAAGTATTTTCCACCCCGGATCTTCGTGAACTCCGGCCAGCCCTGGTGCGCGCCGAGGTCGTGATGCCATAATACCAGTCCGATCCCGGTATTCAGCAGTTCAACAAAAGCCTTCTGCTGATCAGGCGTTATGGAACCAACCATGTCATACATGACGATTGCATCAAACTCTTTCTCGAGGCCCGGCTTCAACAGCTCTGCCGCTTTCGGAAAGGCTTCCTTCCTGTATTCAACGCCTTTCATTTCATCGAACATCTTGTAGAAAGGGCCTTCCTGGAAACCATGCCCGCCGGTCACAAGCAGTACGCGTATCTTCTTATCCTTTACCACATCCTTTTCTTCAACACTGATACCCTGCAGAACCAGCAGGCAAAACATGCAGACGGTAATACTGCCAGTAACCAGTCTTTTCATTTTGACTCCTTCTTTCCATCACCTGTATCTATACCTTTACCGGGTTGCTCTCCGGGCAAACGGTCTTTCCTCCTCAGCCTCCTCAGCGGGGCTGACAGAACAATCAGTCCGCCCAGGATGATTACGGAAGAAACCAGGATTTTCAGGTTGCGGTCCAGTTTAACGAGCCTGGTCCGGTCCGGCGAATCAGTTCCAGCCATTTCCTTCGGAACCATGCTGGGCATCTTCATCAGCGCGAAAGAAAGCGCGACAATCACCGCGATAATAACCACCGCAAGGGCAGTATTGAATTCGTCTGAATCAATCTTCCTGTCCAGGTCAAAGAAGTTTGTACGGGCCTTCAGAAGGGCAAACACCAGCCACAACGCTCCCGCAATAAGCGCGGCCCCGCTTGCCCAGCGATACGCCTTAAAATAATCCTGCCAGTATGATTCCTGGTTATAGTGAGCCGATGTATATATGAACAATGCCGCCGCGCCGGCAAAGAATACACCTGCAGTAATGACGCCTTTTAACGATCCCTGTTCTTTCTTCTCTGGAACGGTGTCACCCATAATTTCCCGGATTCTTTCCTCTCTGCAGATTGCTGTTCATTCTTGCACGCCGGACGAACCTTGTCAATGTCCCCAACTTCAACAGAATACAGCCTTTTTCCGTTGAACCGGTCATTCTTCCTGACTAGAATCGCGGCATAAATCTGGAAATCAGCAGACGGATAAAGGAGGAGTCGGCATGCAATGGTTATACAGGTATCGAAGTGCGGTTGTTGCCGTATTTACAGCGGTTATCGTGGCCTGCTTCTTCCTGCCCTGGATCAAGGTGCACTTGACCGCCGCCGCAGCCGTAAAGTCACTTGTCGGCGGCAGTGACAGCGCATCAATGCTTACCGCATCCGGCGCAGGAATTCCGAAACTGGCAAATGGTGAATTCTCAAAGGTATTCATAACCGTATTCGGAATGTTCTTCAGCTCCGTTGAGAACGCCGACAAGAAGAGCTACCTCGTGTGGGTGTTCCCCGTTCTTGCGGTTATAATACTGCTGGCTTCCGCGGCGCTCAGGGGAAGATGGCCCGCAAGCACCGTTCTCGGGGGAATCAGCGCGCTGATTGGAGTTGGCGCTGTTGTTAAAGTAATGATGACCAACCTGAATGGTCTGCTCGTCCGCGTTCAAATCTGCTGGCCGCTCTGGGTAATCTTTCTGTCATTCATCGCTGTCGGCGTGGTGCACTTCCTCAGCATCAAGCCAGAACGCAGCAGTAACTCATGAAGAAGACAGCAAAACGATGGCTGGCGGGCCTGCTCCTGCTGCTGGCCGCAAATTTCGCATTACTTAACTTCCTCGCCTACAACCAGGCACGAACCATGACATGGTTCTCGACAGGCGGTCCGCGGACACACAAGCCGGAAAAACTTGGACGCCTCACCAGGCTCAAAGTCATGCTCTCCGGCATAAACCTGCCGCGTCCCGCAGGCAGCCAATCGCCCGCAGAACTCCACCCTGACTGTAAAGTCCTTTCAATTGCCGGTACGAACAAGGTGACACTCTCCGCATGGTACAGCAGCATGGGCGACAAGGCTCCGCTGGTAATCCTGTTTCACGGATATGGATCCGAGAAAACGTCCCTGCTGGACGAGGCTAAAATCTTCCGCGAGCTCGGCACATCAGTCCTGCTTGTCGATTTCCGGGGATGCGGAGGCTCATCGGAATCCTATACAACAATCGGCGTACGTGAAGCGGATGACGTGGAAGCTGTCGTCCATTATGCACGGGACAACCTGAAATATTCTTCCATGATCCTTTTCGGGAGAAGCATGGGTTCAGCGGCCATCCTGCGGGCAATAGACAGGAATGGCGTCAAGCCGGACGCCGTGATTCTTGAGGCGGTTTTCGACACCCTGCTGAATACAGTGCGTAACAGGTTCAAGGCCATGCGGGTTCCATCCTTCCCCTGCGCGGAACTGATGGTTTTCTGGGGCGGAATCCAGTGGAATTTCAACGGGTTCGCGCACAAACCTGTCGAATACGTGAAATCCCTCCGCTGCCCGGCGCTTTTCATGCACGGCAGTGACGATACGAGAGTCACCCTGGCGGAAGGCCGAGCAGTATTCAAAGCCGCTCCCGGTCGCAAGGTCTTCAAGGAATTCGACCGCTCGGCACACGAAGCATACTCTTCAAGTCATCCTGACGAATGGCGAACCACGGTTCGCGAATTCCTAAAGAGCATCGGCAACAGCGGCAATAAAACCGCCGATGCAGATATCAGCCATCTGCCGAAGACACTTGCCCTTAAGTGCTTAAGCTCCAACATATTATCCCGATACTGCGCTGGTTTACAAAGAAATCCAGATTCGTGTTGCTATTATTTTAACAGTTGTTTTATTCTTTTTGCCGCTTGCAGATAGAGTGAGTAGTGATCGGATAATGTTAGATTGTCAGGCGACATAGTTGCTGAGTGGCAGTCAAGAAACCCGAATGACTCGGGAACAGTCACTGAATCCTCCTGAAGCTAGCAGAAAGGAATAGGGTATGGCTACAAAGCTATACGTAGGTAACTTATCGTTTGACACAATGGAAGGCGACATCATGGAGCTTTTCAAGAGTGCCGGAAACGTAGTTAGCTGCAACCTGATCACTGACAAGTTCACAAACAAATCTCGCGGATTCGCATTCGTCGAGATGGGCTCAGATGCCGAGGCTCAGAAGGCAATTGCCGATCTGAACGGCAAGGAGCTCGATGGTCGCGTACTGACAGTTAACGAAGCACGTCCCCGTGAAGAACGTCCTCGTCGCGATTTCGGCGGCGGCGGTGACCGTGGCGGCAAGCGCGGTGGTTTCGGCCGCGATCGCTAATAACGGTTATTAGCTAAGCAAAATTCAGGGCGTTCCGGAAACGGAACGCCCTGTTTCTTTTAAGACAAACCGAATATCGAATAATGCCACGTCGGCCCGAGGGGCCAAGTGGTCGCCGCGTCACTCGCTTGCGCAAGCAAGCGGCTGGCTTGCCCAGGGGCGACGCGAAATTCTGAATAACCAATTTCGAAGTAAGGAAAAGGCAGAATACAGGATTCAGGAATCAGGATCCGAACCCTCTGCCAGAAATGCTTGAAGTTCCCGACCGCCGCGGTCGGGATGTAGACTGTGTTACGCATTTTTGTTATGCAGCTGGGAAGTTTGTGACAGATGAGCTTGGATCCAAGGCGCCTGAAGTTCGAGGGATACTCATGGTATCCGAGGACTTCAGCAACGCAGGAGACAGGCTCATATCCCACAAACGCTCTCAGCTGAAAATGCGTAACACTTCTGTCTTGTTTTTCAGGTGCTGTTTCCTTACCCGCGGGTCGAATTCCCCTGCGTGCGGCGGCTGACAAAGATCAGCAGGCCGAAGAACAGGATCGCCGCTGGCCAGACCGCCCTCCACGCTCCCTGCAGTCGGCCGCTTCCAACCAGGAACGTCACGTTCAAATCGCCCTGGTTCTCAATCTGAACATCCCTGCGGAACCTCAACTCCCGGCCGTGCTCAGGAACAGTAACGCCTATGGCGTTGACCACTCCTGCCGCCGCGCTCTGCTGGTCAATCAGCTTGTTGGCAACGACTTCAAGCGCATCATTGTCCTTCTCCGAAAGCTTTTTCTGCACCTTGTCGGCATATTCCTGGGTATAGTTGCCGCCCTGGAATCCCTGCATCTGCCCGATCTGCTGGTCATCAATGATGTTCTTCGACGCACGGACCGCATCGCGCCGGTTGACCAGTCCTATCTTCCACTGCTGTTTCTGCAGGTTGCGCAGCTGGATCCGGGCGTCCTCGTTTAAGCCCTCATCACCCTGCGACCAGCTCACCGCCTGCTGGAACTCCTGTTTCGCCTGGTTCGGCTTTCCGGCCTTCATCAGCTGATCACCGGTCGTCAGGTTGTTGATGGCATTGCCCCTGTTTGATTCATTGAGCTTCTTGTTCAGCTCAACGTAATGCCTGTCATTGAATGTCTTGACCAGCGTGGCCTCCTCTTTAACCAGCTCCATGGAGCCGCCAAACCCGAAGTAGTCCCGGCCGGGCTGCACATAGAAAACCCACTCGATGTCGTTCAACGGCAACTTGAACCGCGGAGCCTCAAACTTCTGCTTCGAGGCAAACAGGCCGCCCTTCGAGAATGAACCCGCATACGTGATGTCCACCCTTGTCTTGCGTTCACTCTCCTGCCCTTCCAGCGGAATGCAGTAGAAATCACCGTCTTTCCAGGTGGAGACCTCTTTGCCGTCCACCATTACGGTCCACAACTCGTCATCTTTGTTTGGAAGCTTGAAATTCAGCGACCTGAGATTGTTTCCAACGACAACCTCCAGCATGGCCCTGGTCAGCATCTTGCCGCCGGATGAAACCACCGACGTCATGCGCACCTGATTGATGCTGGCAGGCAGTACACTGGCTGAATCGTGCCGCACAACCGACAAATCCAGCTGGTAGTCGGACCTGACAGTGCGGTAACACTGGATCGCGCTGGACAGGTCCCCCGCCTTGAATGATTCCGGTATGTTCCTGGGGTCCTCGAGCTTGAGGCCCTTCAGGGAACCTTCCGGCTTCACCTGTACCCGCCCCGCGCAGGTCACCACCAGGTACCCGCGCTGGGAATCAGTATCCACGGTCTGCAGGGGAAGGATCGTCACTTTCTTCTCCGCCGGATCGTATGGAACCTGGTAACTCGCCGTCAGGCCGAACTTGTCCTCAACCTTGTTATGCAGGTCAACCTGCCAGATGCCCTTTTCCTTGTCCACTTCGTGCACGCTGGCAATGTTTCCGCCCGTCACTGCGAGCGTAACACCCGCCACCGGCGACTTCAGGCGGAAACTCTTGACCCCGGCGTTTTCAATCTTGTACTGCACAAATGCGCGGCACTGGAGCATTCCTTCCGCTAGATCGATCCACTGTAAGACCTCGGGTTTGATCTGCGCGGCCATGACTTCGGTCTTCAGGACTATCGACCAGGTTGGCCGGAGAATATCGAACACCAGCACGCCGGCCTGCTTGATCCCCTCCTCGCTCGCCTTCTTCACGTCAACCCCGTTATGATTGTCGACCATGATCCTGACACCGCGCTCACCTGTCACCGTCAGCTTGCCGTTATGCTTGGCTGCATCCTTGACCGTGACTCGCGGCACCGTGATCTTCTGCTCAATGCCCTTCTCGCTCCGGGCAACAACAAGGTTGATGTCCGTCGCGTCTGCCACCTGTTTCTTGAAGTAGACAATGACCCCGTGGTCGCCGCCCTTGGTTTCATCCCAGTGGCTCACGGCCGGGCCCGTAAGGGTTTCGACATCGAAGTCTTTCGGTATCCCAAGCTCAACCGAGAATATCCCCGCCTTGGCGATCGTCAGGCCCAGCTTTGTGGCCAGGACAATCCGCTCGTCGCCGATGTCGAGGCTTCCTGTTTCAAGGACGCGCACCTCGGGAAGCACCCGTTCCGTATGGACTGCAAGGTTCACTTCTTCGGGCTGGTTATACCTGAAGGCGCGCCTGACGCTCATCCTGGACCGGCGCTGGATTTCTTCAGCCGACTGTGCCAAACCCGTCTCGCCGACGAAATCCTCAATGTTCATAGGGTTCAGCCCCTTGGTCTCATCCACCCGCACCTGGATATCATCCGGGGCGGAAAGCGCCAGGGAACCCCTCTGCCGCGAAGTATTCTGCACCTGTATCGCGCCGATTTTTGCATCGTACGGCAGGCCGTCGCATGCCACCTGCGTCACAACTTTCAGGATAAAGTCGCCGCTAACAGCCTTGTCGAGTATCGCGTCAAGGAGCCTCTTCTCCGGATCAAAACTCCACGTTGCCAGTCCCGCCGCCTGCACCGCGGTGACCGTCATCCCCTGCGGGATCTTTACCTTCAGCTCCCTCATTTCGCCCTGCGCGATCTGGTAACGGATAACGCTGGTCAGTTCAACCACGCCCGACTGGAGCAGGGCCAGTGTGTTGACCTCCGAGAAACAGACCGTCTGCTCAAGGGTGGTCTTCCTGACACGCGGGAACCAGGTAAACGTGGCGACATCCACCGGTCCGAGAACGGCCTCGGCCAGAGTGGCGTCTTTCTTTTCCGTCATCTTGAACAGCACCGCGGACTCCGACTGGATGTCCAGGCCGGGTTCAGGGATTTTCAGCGAAACCTTGTTCTTCAGGTTCTCGGGCATCATTATGCCGAGAGACCATTTCCCTTCTTTCTGCACAACGGGCATCTTGTACTTGAGCGTTACATTGTATTTCCCCTTGCGCAGGACATTCAGGAAATAACCCTGGCTGCCGCTGGTAATTTTCACGTTCTTTGAATTCGAATTGAAGTCCGTGAGCACGCTCGTCGGCGGCATTACAGGAACAACAACCGCCCCCTTCGCCTCGAACTCCAGCGCCATGGTCAAACCCGCGCTCTGCTCAACATCCTTGATGGTCTTCGGCCCCTCGGCTGTGACGGTTATTGAGCCGATCACAACCTTCTCAACCACCGCCGGCGCCGACGTCTTTACCACCGCGCTCTTCTTTACCGCGGTATCCGCCATGACACCGCTTCCGATCAACCCCGCCGCGAGAATAGACGTCAACATCCTGATCTGCATGCTTCCTTCCTCATCTGATTTGTTCTTGCCTTCTTCATCCGCCACAAACGGCAATGCCGGGGGTTCTTCAAACAGCTTTGCCTTATTGTATATGCGCCGTTCCTCCCGCCTGCGCCTGGCCGCAGCCCCAAAGCTTCCGATCCAGCTCCACAGCCATTTCGCGCGGACCAGCACGACCAGCAGGAAAATAACAATCACAACCGCCAGTATCGCGGCCAGCACCGAGCGCCCGGCCGCGCTCTGCGCAACAGCGAACAGAAGCACTGTCAGCCCAAGCGCCTGGTAACCCGCCTTCTTTGCCTGCGCGCCTGAGACAAAAATAAGGCCTAGAATCAGCGCCACTATCATGACACGCGGTGAATCAGCACTGCCAAACCAGGCCGGAACCACCAGCAGGCTCAGGCTGAGCGGATCAGCATTCGACAGGTTGACCGCACTCGTAAATCCTTCGTTCGTAGCTCCGCCAATACCGCCTGCAAGGGCCTGGCTGATCGTATAGCGGCCCCAGCCGTCGCGCACCGCCCTCCACAGCCTCCATGTCTTCCTGAACACACCCAGGAATCCCCCGGTCGTGTTCGCGTGGGCGGCCGACATGTTGCCGCCTGAACCGGAAATTGCGTAGTTTTCAGGAACAGTCACGTTCCAGTTCGCAAACGTGGCGTCTGTGTCCGCCATGGCCGGCGCAAGCAGCTTCACACCGCGGATGCCGCTCCGCCAGAAACCCAGCTTCCCGTGGCTCTGCGCGTACTGCACCTCGATGCAGGTTGTTTCATTGGGGTTCCGCGGCCGTACCACGGGAATCAGGATCTTGTTCTCGCTCTTCTGCGAGACGACATCGCGCCTGGCCCCGTTCTCGTCACGGTATTTCACCGACCACAGATCCACGTTCTTTGGAAGTATTATCGTGAAGAACTGGCGCGAGGCATTCTTTATGTAATAAGTTGCCAGCGTCACCGATTCACCGTCCCTGCTGATCGTGGTTGATATGTTGATGTAGTCCGCAATCTGTTCAAGCGGCCTGACCGTTGAATAAGGTTCAACATGCAGGACCGCCGTATGCGGGGACCGCACATACTTGTAGGCCTTGATTATCGGATCGGTCACCGGCGCTGCGTATGCCGTCGGGATCTCGCCCCGGTCCACGACAATGGTGGAAGCCGGAAGCGCAGTAGACTCGGTGAGCTTTATGCTCGCTGAACTGGCCACCGCAATGTACCCGACTTCGCTGTCGGTCCCGACTGTTTCAATTCCGCCAATGGAAACATCAGCGCCCTGTTCCGCAAACTGACGGTCAAATGTCACCAGCAGGGTGTAATCGCCCATGACCCTTGCCTGGAGCCTCACCGTGCAGATTTCTCCGTCCCGGGTCCATCCCTCGATGTCCGCACCGGTAAACTCAACTGCCTCGATTTCCTTCGGGACCTTTACCTTGAACTCCTGAACCGGCGCCCCGCCGATGTGGTAACTGATCGCCGCACTGCAGTACATCACCCCTTCACCGATCGATGCCAGGTGGAACGCTTCCGAATGGACCGATGCAACCGCCCGCTCGACAGCCATCGCAATGCTCCAGTCGGCATCCTTGAAGCGGTAGGCCTGCTGTGCGTTGACAACCCGCATCTGCGTGGAACCGGTATGGACATCCCTCAACCCGGTCACCTTTGTCACTTTCAGGCGCACGCCTTTTTCGGCGGCTACAACGAGATAACCGCGCTCGGTCTTCGCGTCGGCAATCTTGAACCGCGGCGATTCAACCGTTGTTGCTCCCGCCGGCAGTGTCCGCTCCATCCTTACATTCACCAGCACCGACCCGCTGACAGCCTGCTTGAAAGGCACAAATATCACGCGCCGCGCCTTCTTATCGCCGGACGGCGACGCCGGTTCATCCTTCACGTCAACATCGGCTTCCGAAACCTGCGGACCTGTAACGCTGGTCACCGTCCAGGCGGAATTCGTGTCCATCTCTATGAGAATGTCACGGGCCGGCGCCTCCTTGACATCAAGCTCTACCCCGGCGGTGAAGACAAATTCGTTGTCAACAAGGGACAGCACGTACTGGCTGTCGGCCGTAAGCGAGGTCACAATGTCATCCGCGCTAACTTCAACAACGTACGGCGTGCTGGCATACTGGTAGGCAAACATGCTGCGCGTCGGTTTCAGCCTCTTCTGCTCGTCCTTGCTTTCAAATGTCGCCACCGGAAACAGCGCCTGGTCGATCTGCGTGAGTCCGCCCGCCTTGCCGACCTGCAGCTTGATTGCACTGTCCGTTCCCATCATCAGGAAACCGCTGGTCCGGAGCACGTTTTCCGGCGTAATCACAGGCAGGTTGAACTTGCACGGGAACTTGGACAGAACCATCTCGCCCTCAACCTGCAGGCGGTAAATGCCTTCAAGCGGCCGGCTGAGCGAAACCACGAGTTTCTGTTTCCCGTTCAGCTTCTCGATCTTCCAGTCCTGGATGTCAGGACCGCGCACCTGCGTGATATTGATTTCAGGAAGATCAAACGTGACCTTGTTCAGGGTCCCCTGGATAATCCTGTAGGTATAAACGGAATCCAGCCTCAGCGCACCGACGCTGGCCATGACAATGGAATTCGCCTCGCATGCCACGACAAGTTCCGAATCCAGCTTCCTGATCTGCGGCTTCCAGCCGACCTCGAATTTCCCGGCGACACCGAGAAAAGCCACCACCTGCGCCTTGCCTTCCTTCGATTTCTGGCGCTTCACGTCAAGTGCGCCCGGAAAATTCACTTCCAGGTCGTCGCGGTCGCAGATCACCGAAAGCTTCCTCACGCTCGCCATCGGGATGGAAAACGCGGTCGAACGCCATTCCCCGTTCTTAAGTGCCCTGCTCGCAAAGCGGAACGACACCGACTTGCTGCCCGAGCCGAAACCCATGATTCCGCCGCCGCTGCCCATCTTGAGGACGTACCTGTCGCCTTCGCGCACAAGCTCGGAGCCGCGCGGCAGCTTGCCGTCAATATACGCCACGTCACCGACAACAAGCGGCATTACAACGTTGTTCGCCCGGACTTCAGCGTCAAATGCTAGCGTGAAGACAATGTTTTCGCCCTCAATCTCTCCATCCAGCGTCAACCCTGTTACCGACAAAGGCTCTTCCGCTTTTCCTACACCTGAAACGGCAAACCACATCATCAACAACGCAGCAATTACCTTCTTCATTATTCCATTCCTCCCTTTTCAATCTTATTTTCTCTTGTAGGGCCGTTGCTTGCAACGCGCCTCTTTCTTTCCCGGCCTCTGCAAGCAGAGGCCCTACAAAGTCTCTTCACCAACACACTCTTCAACAATCCCAAACGACTCCCAATCCAATGCCAACCATTCAACAGGTGGATATTTGTTATCATCAAGCAATTCTATGAAATCAAAATCGGCGCTCCGTCCTTTACGCCAATAAGGCCATTCCCTCTCCCTTGCCGCAAAGCCAGCTCGGTAGGGATTCATGAAAATATAGCGAGCATAATTACCCGCGGACTCATCCGGTCGCAAGCGGTGTTCGAAGAAATTGGCTTGCCATTTAATCTTTGATTCCTTCAATCCAGATAAGACTTTCATTTTCGCTACTACTCTCGAAATGGGTAATCTTCCGGTCAAAAAAAACAGAAGATGAATATGATCCGGCATAATAGTGGAACAGGCGAGAGATACATCCCCATCCATCTCGATTTGTTCTAATGCTTTAACCAAATTTGCGCCTGCCAACGATTCGATCAATCTATTCTCTGGCCGTTTTGCACAACACGTCACAAAATACCTCGCCCCAGGCAAATCAATACGACCTTTACGCAAATCGGATGTCTTACGCTGTTGCATATTTCCCGGCCTCTGCAAGCAGAGGCCCTACAAAAATTCGACATTCGTAATTGAGAATTCGATATTGGACATTCTCTTCTTCAATAATTCATCAATCGGCAATCGACATTTCTTCTCACTCTCCCCTGCTCAACCCGCCCGCCCCGGTAACCAGTTTCTTAAGTTCCTGCACGCGGCCGTCGAGCTCAAGTTCCATCGCAATCGGGGCCAGCACGCGCGCCACATCGGTAAAATTCCTACCCTCTGCATAGGGACTTCCCCTCAGAATCTCGGCAAATTCCGCCGCACACGCGGCCAGCCTGAACCGCACATCAGCCTTGTCAAACTGATCAATCATGTCGGCTGACGTAATCGGCCGCTCAATCTCCTCCACCTCCCCGTTGTCGACCCGCTGATACCTCACCCTCACCGTCGCAATTCTATCATCTCCTTTGTGCCTCTGTGCCTCTGTGCCTCTGTGCCTCTCTACCTCTGCTTCATACAGCGCCGTCACGGACTGCCCCGACCCCACTTCACCGGCATCGATCTTGTCATTCCTGAAATCTTCCTTCTTGAGCTGGCGGCTCTCGTAGCCGATCTGGCGGTAGCGGTTCACGCGCTTCTCGTTGAATTCCACCTGTATCTTCACATCCTTGGCGATCGTATTGAGATTGGCGGCAAGGTCATCCACAAACACCCGCTTTGCCTCTTCCTCTGAATCGATGAACTTATATGTGCCGTCGCCCTTGCCTGCCAGTTCCTGGAGCATCTCGTCGTTATACGAGCCGATCCCGAGCCCGAACACCGAGCAGAAGATTCCCTGCTTCCGGTACTTCTCGATCTTTTTCAGGATCTCAGCCGCCGCCACGTCACCGAGATTGGCTACGCCGTCCGACATCAGGAGAACCCGGTTTTCGCCCTTGCTCACGAAGTTCCTGGCTGCAACCGCGTAAGCCTTCTCCATTCCCTCCTCGAGGTTGGTTGAACCGCTGCACTGCAGGTTGTCTATCGCGTCCAGGATTTTTTTCTTTTCCGATGCCGGCACGTTTTCGATAACGAGCTTCGCGTGCGAATCGTATTTCACGATCGTAACCAGGTCCTGCGGATTAAGTTTCTCCACCAGCATGCGTAGCGACTTCTTGGCCAGGCCGATCCTGTCCGCTGTTTCCATTGATCCGGAAGTGTCAACAAGGAACGTCAGCACGGCGCGGCGCTGTTCCTCGCGCCCCAGCCTGCGGCCCTTGACCCCGATTTTTATCATCTTGAGCCCGCCTCGTCCGAATTTCGACGGCGCGACCTCGGCATAAACCTTGAAAGTCTCCTGATCCGGCGCCCTGTATGCGTAATCGAAGAAGTTCACGAATTCCTCAGTGCGCACTGCCTCAGCCGGCGGCAGGAATCCTTTTGACATATAGTTCCGCGTGAGAGTGTATGATGCGGTATCGCAGTCAATCCCGAACGTCGAGAACGGGTTCTGCGCGGTGTAAACAAACGGATTCACTCCGACCGCCTTGAACCGCGCCGCTATTTTATCTTCCTGTTCTTTCTTATCTTCAAGTTCCTTCTTGCTCTGAAGAACCTTGCCGTCTTCGGGCGCATCTTTCGGAACCAGCCTGATTACGTTGTCCTCCTCCTTCACTTTCAGGCCGGAATAATCGGCAACAATCTTGATTGCCTGTTTAAGGGGCAAATTTCTGGCACTGAATGTAATAAGCTCGCTTCCAGGTTGTGGTTCCGCAGCAGGAGCTGCTGCAAACGGATCTGCAGCTAAAGCCGCTGCCGCGCCGCTTCCGGGAGACAGCTGCAGCACTATGTTGACGCCTTCTGATTTGTCGTCTGACTTGTCAAACGGCTCGCTGCTGCTCCTGAGAAATTCTACAACGTCGCGGATATTCGCCTGTTTGAAGTCAATTTCCGGAATGACAATGGAATCAAGTTTACTTAACTGGCCGCCTCTTTTGCCCTCGCCTTTACTCTCCCCGGCCTTCTCTTTCTTCCCGGGTGTTGCAACATCATATGCGACATCCTTGCGGCTTTCAGCTGACTTTGGTTTATTCGCCACCGTGGCGCGTGAATAAGATTCTTCCGTGGCCTGTCTCAATCGTTCATCCTGTGCCTTATCTCCGCCACCGCCGCCACCATAACTCTTTAATGCAAGTTCCCGTCCTTCCTTCGTCCTGCCTCCTCCATAAAGCCCCTTCAGTATTACGGGGCTCTTTGTCATCAACGGCCTTAAGTCAGCAACCGGCTCGTCGATATCGCCGCCCACGCCATTCCCAACGCCGCTAAGATCAACTCCGGGAGCAGTAGTACCGCTGAATCCCTTCGTAGCAAGCGCAAGTTCGCCGGACTTTTCCGCTTTCTTCTTCTCGCCTGATAACCGCCCGATTGCCTTTATGTCGCTCTGCACAGGCAGACCGACGACAAAACCAGGCTGTTGTTTTGCAGGAGCGGACACACGATCATCACTGATAGCCTTGTAATAATCAGTTACCTGATGTTCATATGCCTTTGGCGCATCAGCTACTACGCTTTCTTCCACGTTCCTGTCGCCCCTTCCGACAGTGCCGCCGCCCGCCGCAGCCTCGGCCTCCGGCCACGCTTGCCGTCCAACGTTCGACCGTCCGTCCTGTTCCCTGTTTCCTTCAATCAGTTTACCGAGAGTCGAAACAGACTCGGATGTCCGCCTGACACTCTCTTCGCCGGACTTTTGATCAAGCCACCTGGAAGCTTTTTCCGCTCTCTTGGCTGCCACATGGCTCCCGCCGCGCTGCCCGCTGGATTTCTCCACCACGCCGCCGACAATCGCCCCGCCCAGAAGCCCTGACTCACTACTGTCCGTTTCCGCGTCCTGTTTATTCTGGCCAGACTCAAGCGAGAGATGACTCCCGCCGGCGCCGCCGCGTTCTGCAGGATCGAGATTAACGTCCTTCATGTTTGAGGGTGTGCCGATATATGCCGGCTTGGGCCGTTGGATCATGTCGTTCAGGTTCACATACCCGTTAACATTTACCGATTCGACCTGCCCGGCAGCGCCTGCCGCAGGCGCTGCTGTATGGGGGGCTGCAGGTGCCATCGCTTCAGCCTTGCCCTCGGGCGTCGCCAGCGACGCCCCTACATCTTCCGCAGGCGCAGCAGCCTTCCTGGCTGGATATTTCCCGTATTCGCTTCTGTATTCATCCAATGCCAGAGTTGAAGAACTACTGCCGACGGGTTTATCTTCCGCCTCGTGTTTCCCCTGGCTCAATTTAGCCGATGGAGCCGACTTGGAAGCCCCTCCACCGCCACCGCCAGAATGAACAATACTGTAGAAAGTTGGTCCTTTTGACTTGAATCCCATTTTTGTACCAGCCGGTGCAACTTTATTTCCTGCCGCACCAGCCGGCTCGGCTGCCTGTTCGTTCTTGCCGTCATACGACGCCTCAACGAGAGGAGCCATTTTCAGGTTCAGATTTTCCGTATTACGTGCCGCACCACTGCCACCGCCAACCACTTCAACTTCAGACATTGAGCTGACCACTTCACCCATTTTGAACATTGGAATGAACGGCCCGATTGGCCCTGACAATGGAGATGTGGAAAATGGAGGCAGAGCCTTCCCAAAATTGCTATAGATGTCCCCGTAGATCGACCACATTATTTTTCCACTCACGACCCACAGCGAAGCCACCATCACAAGGACTGCGGCTGTGCGGGTAAGCCGCGGGTGCTGCGCGGTCATCCAGAACACTATCTTTCTGACAGGATTACTGACTTTCCTGACAATTTCTTCCTTCTGCTCGATCGACAGCTTTTTCGGCGCTTTTGACGGCGCCGCCAGGGCGTCGCGCAGAAGATCAAGGGTCGGCTCAATTTCCCGCATCAACGCCTGACAGCCGCCGCATTTTTCCAAATGCGCGCGCACCTCGGCAGACCTGGTTTCGTTCAGGTCGCCCAGCAGATACTGCGTCAGCAATTCTTTTACCTGTTCACATTTCATAACAGCCCTCAAGACCCAGAAGACAGAAGTCAGAATTCAGAAAACAGAATAGAAGACTTAGAACTGAAACCTCGGGCACTATTGCCTCTCTCTTTATATTCCTGCCTGTCCTCACTTCTGACTCCTGACTTCTGGATTCTGACTTCTAGCCATTTTCTTCGATATCTTCACCACCGCTCCATGCAGGATACAGCCCACATTGCCTTCTGTCCGGCCGGTCACCTCGGCTATCTGTTTATACGAAAGTCCTTCCTCCATCCTCAGGAGCAGAACCTGCTGTTCGGCCGGATGAAGACTGTGGACGTGCTCAAGCACCATCGTCCGGCGCTCGGCATCGCTCTCCGCGCAATGTACGCCGTCCGGGCAATTGCCGTCCTTCTCTTGTGCCTGTTTCTGGTGGAGAACGCTCAGGCGCGATTCGCGGCGGATGTGGTCAATGGCCTCATTGTGGGTAACGCGGTAGAGCCAGCTCTTGAGCTTGTCGGATGGATGGGTCCCCTTCTTCCAGCCCTGGAACAGCTTGACGAAAACATTCTGGACCACATCCTCGGCTGCGACTGGATTATTAAGGATCCGGGTGGCGTAACGAAGCAAGGCTGTTTCATGTTCGGCCACAATAGTCTCCATCTGGCTCAGTAAATCCGGTTTTCCGCTTTTTTCGCCTGTTGCAGCGCTTTCCATTATGACCCTCGATCTACCAGTTAGACGTATATGACCAGGAGTTTATTCAATAAAAAATCAGAAAAGGAACCCGCCGTCGCCAGGGTTATGCAGGGCAGGCAAGGCACAAAGGCATGGAAACAAGATACTTGCACCTGACTATCCTCCCTTAACAGGCCAACCATCATCCCTCAAAAAACAGGCTCATTTGTAGTCCAGAAAAGCCATATGGTCAAAGCCAAACTTGCCCATGAAAGATGTGGCAAGGAAATGGGTAGAAACTTTCATCCTCTCCCTTCAAGAAAATGATTGATGGCGCGTTCCGCGCCATCAATCATCTCCCCTGTCTCGCCATCACAATGTCTCCATCTCGTCCCGCCCATCCCCCTTCTCTCATGGCTATTGACAACCATACCATCGTTTTCTAGCTTATCGGTCGTTTGCGGCAGGGTAGCTCAGATGGTAGAGCAGAGGACTCATAAGCCTTTGGTCGCGGGTTCGATTCCCGCCCCTGCCACCATTCGACGCGGCCTGCGTTGCAGGCCTTGCTCATGGCAGGCGATTAGCTTATGTTTGCTGTAAGGTTCCCGAGTTCAAAAGAGATAAACTGGAAACAGATAAAATAATTATCATTGGAGGTTTGAAATGAAAGCCAGGAAAGTTTCCGCCGAGATGGTGTGTTTCGACAGGAAGATAAAGGGCATCAATCCCGAGTCAGTCCACAAGGTAAAACTTGCCGGCGGCGCGATTATGCCGGTCGCCGCATTCGGCACATTCCATTCCGACTGGGCCCAGGCATACATGAAGGACGCAACTGTTGAGGCCATAAGGGTCGGCTGGAGGCACATCGATACCGCAAGGGCCTACGAAAACGAGGAGATCGTCGGCCAGGCGATCCGAGAGGCTATCAGGAAAGGCTATATATCCTCACGCGATGAACTGTTCATCACCGGCAAGCTCTGGAACGGCCACATGGGCAAAAAGGATGTTGAGCCGGCATTGAATTCCACGCTCCGTGCACTGGGCATTGAACAGATTGATATGTATCTCAACCACTGGCCCTGGCCCAACGTGCATACTCCCGGCTGTTCCGGTGAGCACCGCAATCCTCACGCGGTCCCCTATATCCACGAGTCGTTCATGGAAACCTGGGGTGAAATTGTAAGACTCAAGAAAGCCGGGAAAATAAAGAACATCGGCACCTCCAACCACACGGAAGCAACTTTGAAGCTGCTGCTCAGGGATACGGATAAGTTTTCCAGGCCGGTCCTGAATCAAATGGAAATGCACCCGCTGTTCCACCAGACCGAGCTTCGCAGGTACATGGAAAGCAAGGGAGTCGTGTGCACCGGTTACATGTCCCTCGGTTCGCCGAACAGGCCGGGACGCGACAGGTTTAAAGAACACAGGGCCGATATGCTCGACCCGCTGATCCAGTCCATTGCCGCGAAGAATGGAATTTCGCTCGCCAAGGTCTGCTTGAACTGGGCATACCAGCGGGAAAACAGGTCGGGCGGATATGTCGCAATGGCAACAAGGACCGACTGGATTGTGGACAACCTCAGCGCGGCCACAAAACCTTTCCTGACACCCGACCAGATGCTGGCGATATCAGGCGACGGCACCCCGAAGCATCCTGGCATTGACGCCAATAACAGGCTCATATGGGGACAGGTATTCCTCTGGCCGGAAGCCCTTGGCGACTGGCGGGTGCTGTGGAACGACAGCCAGGTCTTTGAGACAAGGGCAGGCTACGCGAAGTTCAAGGAATCATTCTGGAAGCACTACAAAGTCTGGAAGAAAACCGCGGTCAATGTGCCGCGATAGAACCTGGCTGACCCCGGCGGCTTTATGTCGCCGGTGAACATGATTTGCAGGAAAGACAAGCGCTTTCCCGCTATTATCATCTCCTGCCGCACAAGACGCCAGAGGGACAAATGCCGTATTATGCCATAGCGAAGATGTCGTCTCGTTACACCACACAACTTATCGTCACCCTCACCTAACCTCTCCCCTGAAGGGAGAGGAATTCCCGTCTTCTTCCTCGCCCCTTGGGGGAGAGGATTGAGGTGAGGGGTATTTCCGGCTTAGGTTGACGCGTATGCGAAGTATTCGGGGCAAGTGGTTAGCCCCTTGTTTGTCCGCCGCGGCGGACAAACGACGGCCCTGTGGGCGAATATTGCACAAAGAATTGTGCAATATTCGGGCTAAAGATTTCTGGCATTCTCTTCAGCAAATATGTTAGTTTATCCAATCACCATTTCAGAAAATACTCTGGGGAGGAAACACAATGCAATGGTATTACGCAGATCAGGGAAAATCGGTCGGCCCGCTTTCGGAAGATGATTTCTTAAAACTCGCTGCTGCAGGAACAATCACCCCAAAGACCCTCGTATGGCATGAAGGCATGCAGGAATGGGCCCCATACGAGAAACTGAGCCAGCCAACCCAGGCCGCACAACCCGCAACGTCCACGGGAACAGGAAAATGCCGTCAATGCGGGAAAGAGTTCCGTCTCGAAGAAATGGTGAAGTTCGGGGATTCGATGGTATGCGCAACATGCAAGCCTGCATTCTTCCAGCGCCTGCAGGAAGGTGCAACTGCAGGCGACGGCAACACGCCAAACGCGGACCTGATGGCACAGGCACGGACCAGCCTCAGCGGTTCCTGGGGCCTGGCTGTCGGCGCAACCTTTGTTTCCGGCCTCATTAATGCCCTCGCAGGAGCCATTCCCATGGCAGGCAACCTGATTTCATTCCTGATTTCGGGAGCAATGGCGCTCGGACTTATAATCTTCTTCCTCTCTCTTTCAAGAGGAGGAGAAACGCGGTTCTCCATGATCTTCGACGGTTTCAGTCAATTCGGAAGAGCGCTCGGCGCTTACTTCTTCATGAACCTGTTCATAATATTATGGACCCTGCTGCTCATTATCCCGGGAATTATCGCGGGTCTTTCCTATTCCATGACCTTCTACATACTGGCCGACAATCCCTCGATAGGACCCCTGGACGCCATCAAGCGCAGCAAGGCAATGATGTACGGCCGGAGATGGAAGTTCTTCTGCCTGCAATTCAGGTTTCTCGGCTGGGCTCTTCTCTGCATACCAACTCTTTTTATAGGACTCCTGTGGCTGATCCCTTATATATCCTGCACATCAGTGAAATTCTATGAGGATGTAAAAGGACGGGCAATTGAATCAACATGATGCTTGATTCTGTTATCTGCTTGTATTCATTATGGCTGATTCCGACAGTCCAGTGCTTGCGTGTTTGAAATGCAAAACCCCTTTGCCCTGGCAAAGCTTTAACACCGATTCCGTAACATCCTGCCCTGTTTGCCGGACAACAACTTACGCCTCAGTCTTCCCGGCAATGCTCCGCGGTGTTGAGAAAGGAAAATCCGCCGAGGTTCTCTTCTCAGACTCGGAATCGGGCTGTTTCTACCATCCCGGCAAGAAAGCGGCGATTGTCTGCGAGAACTGCGGAAGATTCCTCTGCGCCCTGTGCGATATCCCGCTCGGCAACAAGCACCTGTGCCCCGCCTGCATTGAGTCCGGAAGGAAGAAGGACAAGATCAAGGATCTCAAGAAGAACCGCATCCTTTATGACGAGGTGGCCGTCTCTATCGCCGTACTGCCCATGCTTTTCTTCTTCATTACAGCCATTACCGGTCCTTTATCTGTTTTTTACAGCATATGGCACTGGAAGACACCCGGAAGCGTGGTACCCCGGTCAAAAGCCCGCTTCATAGCGGCAATAATTATCGGGGCCTTGCAGACGGCAGGATGGGCCGCATTCCTGATTTATAAGCTTAATCCGCATAATGCATGAGCGTTTTGACGCTAATGCATTATGCGCTTCAGCAATAAGGAGAAGATCGCTGAAGCCGACCTTGCGATTTGATTACAAATCGCAAGTCGGGATAATCCCGATTGGCCCCGAGAATTCGGGGCCAGATCGGCCCTTCGGGCGGATATTGCAGAATATTGGTGCAATATCCGGATTAACAAATGACCATGGCGGAAATATGACAGCGGAGAAGAAAGAATATACGAAGCTGCCAGGCTCGGGAACATCATCCGAAGGAATGGCCTCCACGAGATATTACCTCTGGCTCGGAGCCGACCACCTTCTGTCGGTCATCAGGGAAGGTTATTACGAACAATATAAACGCTTCTATTTCAAAGACATCCAGGCCATTATTCTCCGCAAGACGTTAACCGGCCGAATAGTCAACTATGTCCTCGGCGCCTTCCTGTTAGTCTTCCTTGCACTGCTGACTGCCGGAATCACAAACAACTGGGACGAGATTGGAATATGGATGCTTGCATGGATGGCTGGTTTCTTCCTTATATTCTTACTCTTAAACTGGTTTAAGGGCCCAACCTGCCAGTGCTTCCTGCGAACAGCGGTCCAGGTCGACCGGCTTTACTCGCTTAACCGGCTGCCTGTCGCGATGAGAACCATCCGACTTATTGCCGCAACAGTCGAGGCCACCCAGGGAAAACTTTCACAGGAAGAAGCCATCGCCGTCGAGAACACCTCAAGAGCAACGCAGCCGTCCACCCTGCAGCCAAGCCAACCGGTACCCGCGGCAAAACTCACCATTAGACACGACGGCGGCCTGGTCCACATTTTCCTTTTCTCCCTCCTGTTACTTGTCCTGATAAACAGTGTCAGCAGGTTCTTCCTTAAAGACGGCCTCCTTAGCGGTGAAATCGGGTTTATCCTGTACACTCTCATAATCACCCTGGCGCTCATTTCGCTCATAAAACAGGGTAACACCAACCTTACCAGGGGAATTAAGATAATAACGTGGTGCACTTTGTTCTATATCGTCATCGGGGGAATAATGATGACAGCATTCCTGATAACCAATGCCGTCTTGAGCCCCACTCCAGTTGGAAATCCTTTCAGTCTTCCTCCCCCGAACGAATCCATCCTTGCCTGGATCATGTGCGTTTACTCCGCCGTTTGCTCTGGGGTCCTGGGTCTCCTCGGTCTCTTCCTGGTCTATGACTTCCGCAGGAAATCAAGAATTCCTCCCCCGTTGGCCGTCCCGCCATCCTTGTCAACGCCGCCACCGGAGGAACAGGCAGGATTAAATGACAGCAACCAACAGGACCGGAATATTCCATGAGCATTGCCAACGAGAAATGTTTCAACCACAACCATCGCGAGGCCGCTGCACTATGCCTTGAATGCCGCCGCTTCTTCTGTCGTGAATGCGTCACCGAACACGATGACCGCGCCGTCTGCGCGTCATGCCTCAGGAAATTGACATCGGCAGGAAGCGACAGGCGGTCCGCACTGGCCGGTCTTTTTTCCGTATTCAGTTTCTTTGCCGGTCTCATTTTCCTCTGGCTGCTGTTCTTCTATTTCGGCCAGGTGCTCCTGAAAATACCGGCTTCCGTCCACGAAGGCGCCCTCTGGCGCGACGCGCCCCATGAAAGCCTGCAGCTTGGACAAGAAGCGGAAGAAACGGAAGAAACAGAATGAAAGCAACATCTTCGCCGGACAGGGAACGGAAAGGCGTTGAAATCGCAGGTGAGGCCCTGAACCTCATCCGCGTGGCTCCATTCCATATAGTTTCGAGCTATTTCATAGGCTCGGTCCCCTTTATCCTGGGACTGCTCTATTTCTGGTCGGACATGAGCAAAAGCGCTTTTGCGCCACAGCGCTGTTTCAACGCTTCGCTGGGCCTGGCCGCACTCTTCATATGGATGAAATGCTGGCAGTCGGTTTTCGCTTCGGGCCTGAAGAACCATTTAACCGGGACCCCCGGCACAGCCTGGACCTTCAGCAGGATTTCAGCAATGATAGCGCGTCAAACATCCATCCAGCCCTACGGGCTGCTCATGATACCGCTGGCCATGTTGCTGCTTATCCCCTTCTACGCCGTCCATTCGTTCTACCAGAACGCCACGGTCATGGAAAACGGCGATGAAATCGACTCCCGTTCATTCATGAAACGGGCATGGAAACAGGGGCTCCTGTGGCCGAAGCAGAATCACGTCATCATGTGGCTCCTGAGCCCATGGGTCCTCATTTCCGGAATGATTACCATATTCGCAACAATCTGGTTCGTGATGTCGTTGTCCCCCGATATGCAGAGCATCGCGTACGAACTTGATACCAGCAGCAAGTACCTGCTCCTGGTGTTCGCCGTTTTCCTTATATATCAGCTTGTCCTTCCGCTCTCGCCGTTTGGATGCATCGTCGCGGGAAACATCGCCATTGCAATAATACTCCTGCCCTATCTTTCCGGTTTCCTTTTCGGCGTGGAAACAAATTTCGCCCTCAGCGGAATACACGGCATTATGAACACTTCGTTCATCATGACAGTATACGGACTTTCGTATCTCTGCCTTGACCCGGTCATCAAGGCGGCATACGTACTGCGCTGTTTTTACGGTGACTCCAGACAGTCAGGACAGGACCTGCTCATTGAACTGGACGCTTTCAGCAGAAAAGAAGAATGAACTTAGCTGAATACAGATTAAAGAAGACTGCCAGGCTGGACGCAAGGTTCATCCTGGTATTCTCGCTGTTGTTTGCAGGACTGAATGCTCGCGCCGGCGTTCACGCTGCACCACCAGTTCGAAGCGCCACTGTCCCGGTCGAAACACGGACAGTGCCGCCGGAAAAACTGGACCAGGCCATTTCCGACACGATCAGCGATCCCGAATACAGCTGGCGCCTGCCCCGTGAAAGCGTTCAGAAGACATCCGCCAAACAGGGCACCTTCATGACAATTCTGCAGGAACAGATCGAAAAAATGTTCAAGTATGCGGAGAGAATCATAGAGAAAATAATCAAATGGATCGAAAAACATCTCAAGAACAGGGAAACTACCGACGATCCTTATGAATACAGCAACTGGCAGATACCAGCACAAACGCTGTTGTTCGTCCTCATCGCCCTGACTGCGACCATTCTCGCCATCGCGCTGTTACGGGCCTGGAAACGGCGCCACACTTCAAAAACCGTCACGGCCAGCGCAATAAATGCCGTTCCGGACATACGCGATGAAAATGTTACGGCGGACCAGCTCCCGTCAGACGAATGGATGAACATGGCGCGTGGACTCCTTGACCAGGGGGAACTGCGCCTCGCGCTCCGGGCCATGTTCTTCGCGTGCCTGGTTTACCTCGCTCACCGGGAGAAACTAACCATCGCTAAAGCCAAGTCAAACCGTGAATATATCGCCGAACTCAGGCGGCGTGCCCATGACCAGCCGGAACTGCTGTCGGCTTTCGCAGTAAACGTGGGTGTTCTTGAGAGAGTCTGGTACGGAATGGATTCCGCAACCCAGGATATGGTGACCTACTTCTCGGCAAACCTCGACACCATCCTGGACAGCAGGCAGGTAACAGGGAAAGGAGCGCCCGCACAGGCAGCACAATGAAAGGCAGGCGCATAGTCATGGTTGCGGGCATAGCGGCAGGGTTCCTGCTGGCAGCCGGTATTCTTCATCTATTCTTCATGAGGTTCCGTACCGGGGATATCTATCCGCCGTACTCCTCACTCCGCGGCGATCCGCTGGGAACAAAAGTCCTTTACGAAAGCCTTTCCAGGTGCGGACTTGCTTCAATAAGCCGCAATTACCGGCCGGCCGAAAAACTTGATCCCGGCGCTGATACCACCATTCTCTTCCTGGGCGACACAATCCTGGGTTCATCCAAAAGCAGGATATTCGACTCCGACCTTGTCGGCACAGTCAACAGCCAGCTCAGGAAAGGCGTTCGCATCGTAATCACGCTTCTGCCCAGGAACGTCAATGCGCCCGGTAAACCTGAAAAAAAGAAATCTGAAGCGGTAGAAAAGGAAAAGGTCAAGGAACCCCGGAAAGACAAAAAGAAAGAGAAGAAAAAAGAGAAGAAAGCAGATGACACCTGGAAAACAAACAATGTCCCTGAAAAGATCCCGTTAATATCTTTCCATGACTGGTTTGGCGCCGACGTCGGGGATATCCCTGTTTACGGTACGGCAAACGCAACACTCAACCCGGACAGCGCGGGAGCCGGGCTTCCGCCATCTATCTCGTGCCACACATCGCTGTGCTTCACCAACCTGGATTCGAACTGGAAAGTGATCTACAGGCGGGGCGGCAGGGCTGTAATCATTGAACGCCCGTTCGGAAAAGGGAGCATCGTCCTGTCGGCCCTTTCATATTTCGCATCCAACGAGGCCCTGCTCTATGAACGGCACCCTGCGCTTTTATCATGGCTCGTCGGCCACAATAGAAAGATCATTTTTGATGAAAATCATCTCGGTCTCAGCGAGGATCCCGGCGTTGCCGGGCTCATGAAGAAGTATAACCTGTACTGGCTCGTCGCAGGTTTCCTGGTCCTTGCACTGCTGTTTATCTGGCAGAACAGCGTGAGCCTTGTTCCCTCAAACGCCAGGAAAGAATCATTCCAGGAAACAGCGAAGGGCAAGGACTCAACGACAGGACTCGTCAACCTGTTAAGGCGCAACATCCCGCAGGCGTCAATTATCAGGACCTGCGTCGACGAATGGAAGAAATCAGCGAATTTATCGGGACGCGAGGCGGAGATAAAACTCGCGCGGATCGATGGCCTGGCCGACCTGGAATCCCGGGCCCTTCCCGGCCGGCACCGGTCAGTTGAAACTTACGGTGAAATATGCAGGATACTGAAGGAAGATGCAGGGGCGGCGCCAGCGGCGCCCGCTCATGTACAACAAACGAAGGAGAACAAATGAATACAGATACGCTCAAGAACGTGCTCGCAAGGGCAAGGGAAGAAGCAGGAAAAGTAATAATCGGCCAGAAACAGGCCATAGACATGGCGCTGATTACAATCTTCACCGGCAGTCACTCCCTTATAGAAGGAGTGCCCGGTGTCGCAAAAACTCTGATGGTAAGAACGCTGGGCAGGATACTGGGCTGCGACACGCAGAGGATCCAGTTCACCCCTGACCTGATGCCGGCCGATATCACCGGCACCAACGTGTTCAACCTGAAGCAGAACGAATTCACCCTCATCAAGGGCCCGATATTCACATCCTTCCTTCTGGCCGATGAAATTAACAGGGCGCCGGCGAAAACACAGTCGGCGCTGCTCCAGGCGATGCAGGAGCGTACGGTCACGATAGACCGCCAGACACACGCCCTTTCGTCCAGCTTCACCGTTTTTGCGACCCAGAACCCGATCGAATACGAGGGGACCTACCCTCTCCCGGAGGCGCAGAAGGACCGGTTCATGTTCAAAATACCGATGAACTGCCCGGAACGTGAAGAAGAAATCACACTCGCCCGCCGCATGCTCGGTGAGGAGTCGCCCGAAGCAACTCTCGCCGGCAACACAGTGCAATCCGTGCTGGGCCCGGACGAGCTCATCCAGGTGAAGAAACAGCTTCTCGGCGTTGTTGTCCGCGATGAACTTCTCAACTACATCGTTGATGTCGTAAGGGAAACAAGAAAGCACAAGAGCGTTCTCGTTGGCGCAGGTCCCCGCGCCACACAGGCGCTCCTGTCGTCAAGCCGCGCCTATGCCACAATGGCCGGCCGGGATTTTGTTACCCCCGACGATATCAAGGACATGGCTGTGCCCGTCATGGTCCATCGCCTGATCCTGCGCCCTGAATTTGAGATTGAAGGACTCAGTGTTGAAGAAGTCATCCGCCAGATACTCCAGGAGGTACCGGTTCCAAGATGAGGCATTCGGCAAGGTGAGGGTGAAAACAGAGAAACATGATTACGCCGAGTAACAGACTGCTTTTCTGGTTCGGGATGCTGCTGCCGTTTGCGGCAATAGGCGCAATGGTGCCATCCGCCGCAGGGCTCGCCCTGTTCATGTTTGCAGGCCTGTTACTGGTAGTTCTCATAGACGCCGCCGGCGCTTACGCGTCTAAACACGGAATCAGTGTAAGCATTCCTGACGTCATCCGCCTCTCAAAGGACAATCCCGGCATTATCCCGCTGAGGATAAAAAACGAACGGAATAAAGACCTGAACCTGCGGGTCGGGCTCCCTTTTCCCGACGATATCCGCCCGGACCGGGACGAGCTCGACATATTTGTTCCCGCCGGAAACACTGAATCGGCCGTGCCGTGGTCCTGCGTACCGGACAAACGCGGTAACTTCGCAATCAACTCCTGCTACTTTGAAACATCTTCCCCGCTTGGCTTCTGGAACGCCAGGGGTAAATCCCCCTGCCAGTCCGTCATCAGAGTCTATCCCAACCTTATGGGCGAAAGGAAGCGGCTTGCCGCAATATTCCTCAACCGCGGCAATTTCGGAATGCACACTCACAGAATGATCGGCCAGGGGCGGGATTTCGAGAAGCTTCGCGAATACATGCCTGGTGACAGCTTTGACGACATCCACTGGAAGGCAACGGCAAAGCGCGGCAAGCCGGTCACCAAGCTCTTCCAGATCGAAAGGACCCAGGAGATATATGTCCTGATAGATTCTTCCCGCCTCAGCGCAAGGGCAGCCGGAACCGAACCGGCCCTAGAGCATTTCATGACCTCGGCGCTGACCATGGGACTCGTGGCAGAAAAGCAGTCCGATCTCTTCGGTACTGTAGTTTTCAGTAACAGGATCCGCCGCTTTATCCGTGCATCTGGCGGCAAGGCCCATTACAACGCCTGCCGCGACGCCATCTACACCCTGAATTCAGAGATGGTAAGCCCTGACTTCGGGGAACTGAGCACCTTTATCAGGCTCAGGCTCAGGCGACGCGCCCTCCTGATGATACTCACGGATCTCGGTGACCCGATGATCGCAGAAAGTTTCCTGAAAGACATTTCGCTGGTCTGCAACCAACACCTTATCCTTGTAACGATGATAAAGCCGGCAGGCCTGGGACCATTGTTCTCGTCTCCTGATGCCGGATCGGTCGACTCGCTTTACCGGAAACTCGGCGGACATCTTATCTGGAAAAACCTCAGGGAACTCGACAAGTCGCTCCGGCACCGAAACATCGGATTCTCAATGATCGACGAATCGAACCTGAGCACCGGGCTGGTTTCACAGTACATGAACGTAAAGGCGAGACAAATACTATGAGAAGGGATTCATACTGCGTCCCGGCGCATGTTTTTCTGCCATGATCATCGATCTGAAACAATTTATTGAAAAAGAAAAGGCGTGCTGGGAAGAACTGGAAGCCGTACTGGACCAGCTCGAGAAAGAACACACTGCCAGCATGAGCCTCGACGAGGTCCGTAAGTTCCACTACCTCTACGAACGCGTCTCGGCCGACCTGGCCAGGATATCCTCTTTTTCCTCCGAGCGGGGAATCCAGAAATACCTCGAGTCGCTGGTTGCGCGCGCGTATGGCGAAATCCATGAGACCAGGGAAAAACCACACCAGTTCAGGCCCGTCGCGTGGTTCTTTGTGACATTCCCGCAGACCTTCAGAAAACATATCCGCGCGTTCTACCTCTCGACGGCAATAACCCTTGCCGGATGTATCATCGGCGGTATGGCACTCGGCCTTGATGCGTCCTCCCGGGAAATACTCATGCCGTTTGACCATCTTATCATGAATCCCAAACACCGTGTTGCGGAAGAAGAAAAAGTCACGAAGGATCACCTGAAAGGCGTGAAGGTGCGGGGAGCCGCATGGTATATGGCGAATAACACCCAGGTGGCGCTTGTGACCATGGCAATGGGCGCAACCTGGGGCATTGGAACAATCATAATGCTTTTTTCCACAGGAATAATGCTCGGGTCGGTCGCGGTTGATTACATGCTTGCGGGCCAGACCAAGTTCCTGTGCGGCTGGCTTTTACCCCATGGATCCATAGAGATTCCGGCCATCCTGCTTGCGGGCCAGGCCGGCTTTATGCTGGCCGGAGCGCTTATCGGGTGGCGACAGAGAATCCCGCTCAAAATGCGCCTTAGAACAATCTCCGGCGATCTCGTGACCCTCATCTTCGGGGTTGCGCTGATGCTTGTCTGGGCGGGCTTCATCGAGGCCTTCCTTTCCCAGTACCACGAGCCGACAATCCCCTATTCTTTCAAGATTGCCTTCGGCTGCATCCAGCTCATCATCCTGACATTCTTCCTGAGCCGGTCCGGAAAAAATGAAGCTCTGCGGGCTAACGTGTCCGGCATAGCTTCTCGAGCGACGCCGGAAGCCCGCAGCTTCTTAGCGAAATCCGGCGTAGCCCCGACTCTTGAGGAGGTAGGGGCGAAGACGGATGAAGCTGAACCAACCGGGGAAAACGTGGAACAATGACAACCACACAAAACCAGTATTCATCGCGGCAGCCATACAGCGGTCCCGGAAAACAGAAGAACCTGACGATCCGGACACCTGAAGGAATCGCATTCTCCCTTGCAATTGCCAGCCCGATAACAAGGTTCGTTGCCCTTGTCATAGATAAAATATGCATTTACGTGGCCTCCTCGGTCATTGGCCTGGCCATCCAGCTGATCGGATTGATCAGCGCAGACATGGCCGGAGCATTCTGGATAGTGGCATCTTTCATCCTTTCCACCGGTTATCCTATCGCGTTCGAATGGTACTGGCGCGGCCAGACCATCGGAAAAAGAATCATGCGGATCCGCGTCATGGACGAACAGGGCCTGAGGCTCAATTTCAGCCAGGTGGTTGTGCGGAACATCCTGAGGTTCGTTGATATGCTTCCAGGCCTCTACCTGCTAGGCGGACTGTTTGCGTTCTTCAGCATGCGGGGCCAGCGCATCGGGGACATAGCAGCCAACACGATAGTTATCCAGCATGCCGAAATCTCAGAACCGGACCTTGCCCAGATCAATCCCGGCAAGTTCAACTCATTCAAGGAGCTTCCCCACCTCGTCGGGCGCCTTCGCCAGAACATTTCCCCGGCGGAGGCCGGAATAGCCCTCCAGGCCCTGTTGAGGCGCGATACCCTCGATGCCGATGCCCGGCTGAAGCTGTTCGCGGAAATCAGGGCACACATGGAAAAGGTCGCCCGCTTCCCTCCGGAAACAATCCAGGGAACAAGCGACGAACAGTACGTCCGCAATGTGGTCGACATCCTCTTCAGCTGATTGTTCTTCGCCTGTCCGTTTGTAGGGGCGGTGCTCGTCGCCGCCCGTTCCCGTTACGGAGGAGCGGGTGCCGCAAGCAGCACCCCTACAAGAAAGAAGAGACTTTTGCAGGTTTTGCCTGACCGCCCCAGTCCCCGGCAGGCGCGCGTTGTCGAGCGAAGCCAGCACACGCCAAGCTGGAAGTTTATTGACGCAGCACATCAAAATCCTGTAAAGAGACTGCATTCTGGAAGGAGAATCAAATGATCAACAAGACTGTATTCGAAAAGGTCGCAAAACAATTTGCCGCACATTACGGAAAACCCCACACCGTGGCAGCCTATGCACCCGGCCGCGTCGAAGTGCTCGGCAACCATACCGACTACAATGAAGGCTATGTTCTTTCCGCGGCAATCAACATGGGAACGTTCTTCCTTGCCGTGCCCTCCCCGGACTCCAAATGCAGGCTCGTCGCCGCCGACATCAACCAGGAGGCGACTTTCGACATTTCATCCGTGACGCCATCAACAGAAATGCCGTGGTCAAATTATGTCAAGGGCGTGTTCGCCGGCCTTGCAAAGAAAGGCGAGGTTAAGAACGGTTTCTGGGGAATGTTCCTGGGGAATATCCCGCTCGGCGCCGGCCTCTCAAGCTCGGCCGCTCTTGAAATATCAACCGGTCTCGCCCTCGGCGAACTCTTCGGCATCCGCGTCCACAAAAAGAACATGGCAAAGATCGGCCAGGCCGCGGAACATAATTATGCCGGTGTAAAATGCGGACTTCTCGACCAGATTTCCAGCATCTACGGCAGGAAGAACCACCTTGTGATGACCGATTTCCGTTCGCTGGACGTTGAGAACGTCCCGTTCGGCGGCAAGAAGTCCGGGGGCACCGAGACCTGTTTCCTGATGTGCAACTCCAACGCCAAGCACACGCTTGCCGACGGCGTCTACAACGAGCGCCGCGCAAAGTGCGAAGAGGCCGCAAAGTTTCTCGCCACCGTGCTCAGCCATCCCGTAAAGGCTCTCCGGGATGTATCATGGGATGAACTCCAGCAGAATACCTCAAAGATGGATCCAACAGCCGCAAAGCGGGCGGCCCACGTCGTCGGCGAGTGCACACGCGTGCTCAAGGGCAAGGAATTCCTCGCCCAGGGCAAGCTGGATGAATTCGGCAAGTTGATGTTCGAGTCCCACGAGAGCTCAATCAGGAATTTCGAGAACTCATGCGAGGAACTTGATTTCATCGTGGCCGAAGCCAGGAAGATACCGGGTGTAATGGGCGCCCGTCTTTCAGGCGGCGGATTCGGCGGAAGCGTCGTGATACTGATCAATCCCCGCGACGTCAGCACCGCGACCAAGGCGCTGTCTTCGGCTTACCAGCAGAAATACAGTCACGCCTGCGACATCAGGGTGATCAAGCCGTCAGCCGGCGCCAAGGTCCTTTAGATTTCCAGCTCTGTGCCTTTGTGCCTTCTTGCCAGGCTAACTTCCGCTTATCCCGAGCAAAAGCGGGATAAGCGGGTACCCATTCTTCTATATCTTTCCTTTTGGCTTGAATTCAAACCACTTGAGCGCAATCCCGCGCTTGTGGTTTTCAGCGTTCACGCTTACCGGCGTTTGAATCCTTATCGTCTGGCTTCCCTTCTCCAGCTTAAGCTCCACAGGTTTCGATACATCCCACAAGCCGTATTTTAAAGCGATCGGCACCTTCGCGATTACGTTTGTGCCGGAACATACTTCCAGCAGCTGGTCCTCGTTCACGCATGCCGCCTTCATCGTGATCTCATAAGTTCCTGAAGCAGGCACATCGAGCGTGTAGTCCGCCCATTGTTCCTTCATCTGCTGCTGGAAATATATCTGCTTGCCGCCGGTGTAGCTGTCATGGACCAGGACATTAGGGAACTGGCCGCCCCACGAGATCTTGCCGCCGGTCTTCCCAAAGGACGCAGCCTCAACATGTATAACCCCGGGCGCAACCTTGACAGGTTCCTCGGGTTTTCCTGGGGGATAAGTCTTGCCGGAAGCCGTTGTTTCAACCTTCACAGGCGCCGATTTCCCAAAGCGCGATTTTTCTACCGCGCCCGGATCGGCTTCGGCCTCTTCGGCCTTGAGCGACGCATTCATGTCAATCTTCGTTGCCGGCTTCACCTGCGCGATCTTCTGGGCAACTCCCATGACTGCGGCAGCCTGCTCCTTCGAAGCAAGCGAAGACGCCAGCCAGCGCAGGTGTTCAACCTGCGAGAACTGTCCCAAACGCATGCGCGCCTCGACGCCCTCGACAAAATCAGGACCGCTCAGCCCGTCAAGTTTTGAAACATTCCACCCGCCGCCATATGCAACCTTCCAGATACTGCCTGGTTGAGGCTCCATTGCCGGATCAAATGCTTTGAACGAAACACATGCATGCTTCGGCTGCCCCACCCCTATGGAAGGAATCCCAAATGCCTGATTGATGAATACGCCGAAAAACGCCCGCGGTCCGCATTTTCCGCCGCCCTGCAGCATCGTCTGCATACCGGTATAGTGGTTCGGAGATGCCCTTCTCCACACCATGCTCACGATGTTGACGACCTGCTGTTTCTCCAGGAAGTCAGGACGGAAAGTCTTAATCATTTCCCGGCCCCAGGTGAATTCTTCATCCGATGCAGTTGGTCCGTTGTTGCAGAAGACCTTGGAATACTCCCAGGCGGTTAGAGTCCTGAAAGTCGGGAACAGTTCGTTATTCTTATCCGCTGTCTTGAAATAGTTATAGCGGCCAAGCGGAGTAATGGGAATCTTGCTATGGCTGCCTTCTGCTGGAGGCGGATTTATTGCCATGCCAACCGCCATCTTCAAATACATACCTTCTTTCGAATCCAGATCAGCGCTGAATATCTTCTTCCATATCTCCAGCGAGTCGGTTTTCAGCGTCCATTTATCCTCTTCCCGGGCCTTTAGTCCCGTAGGCGTTGCGGCCTCCAGGTATGTTTCCATCGCAGTCCTGTTGTTCAGGAGCCAGGATAGGAACGTCTTATTATCTTCCCCGGCTTTCGCGAAGATTCCGAGGTTTGCGGCCCCGATTTTCTGGATAAACCGGTACTGGGCCAACATGATTGCGACAACAGGATCCTGGATGAGCTTTGTCAGCACCGGCTCCGTCGCTCCGGCCAGCACCTTCGCATTCAATTCCTTGCCAAGTTCCGCCTGGTAAGCGCCAAAATCGCCGCTCTTGATGGCCCCGTCCACATCAGCAGCCCGGATATTTGCAGAAAGAAACAAAACGGTACTTACAACCAGGCATGTTACTTGAAATTTGCGCATTCTCATGAAACCACCTTCCATTTTACGCCATCTTTTCTCCTGTTCTACTTCTTCTCTACGGCTGCCGGCAGCTTGGCCGGTGGTTCAAACCTGTTCAACCGGGGTTCAACAACCCTGGATTCCATCCCCATCAGATCCAGCATCGTGTCGGCAAACGCCTTGCCGAGCAGGATAAAGAATCTGCCTTCGCCGTTGTAATGAAACCCCTTGTTTGACATGGCACGCTTCAGCATCGCTTTCTCTTCGGGGGTGACTGGATTTTTCTTGAAGTCGCGGTCATAGCCCGGCAGCCAGTCGCCCGCAGTGAGTTCAACAACTTTCGCGTCAAGGAGCGGCGCCGTCTCGATCGCACTAACGTTGCCCTTGAATTCCGGAACCGTATTCATGGACCGCATATTGTTCCGGATATCCCCCTGCTTGCCTCCTTCGTTATGCGTTCCGTTAACCCCCATGACGCCAACCACAACTTTCATATCCGGTACCTTGAATTCACTGCGCAGGTCCTTGATCAGACAGATAAGGTTCGTGCCATACTCCGCGACCGGAGCGCCGCCGCTGATCATATCATTGAAGCCCTGGAACCAGACAAAACCGGCAATCTCATAACCGGCCTTCTCATCATAGCCCGGGAATTTCGCTTTGAGATTGTCCAGGGTCTCATGAATAGTATTAACCATGCGGCGATAACTGCCGCCAACATCTTCAGCTTTCTTCCCTTCGGGCACACCGGCGCTCGGCGGGCGCCAGTTCTGATACAGGCTCGTTCCGCCCGGTCCGAACTTGAGCAGGAGGATCTGGTTATCCAGCGCTTCGCCCATGTAATAACCAAAGGCATATTCCGGTCCAATGCAATGGCCGGGCTTGGTGTAATCTTTACCACCGCCGCCCAGGCCCGGCTGAAGATTATGGAACCCCCTGTAGGCCACCCAGACATCGTCGCGGGTAATCAGGTCCTTTCCGTCGGGCTTGAACGTCTTGAGCAATGCCGCTATAGCCGGGTCCTTGTCCTCGCCCAGTAAATCAATGGTCCTCACGTCGGCCTGTCCGTCCATGTTCGACTGGCCCGCCATGATAAACACCTTTACTGGCCCCTTCCCTGCCTGCCGTGAGCCAGCCGAATCGGCCTGCCGTGAATTTACCGCAGGACCCGGCGGAGGCGTTTTTTCCTCTGCCAGCACCAATCCCGACGCCAGCAAACCAACCATCACACCGGCAACGACGCATTGACTGATTCTTTCTGCTCTCATATCTACTCCTATCTGTGGTTGTATTTTCCAGTCAACTTCCGATATTACAGCCGCCTGGCCGAGAAATTGCGGATCCAGCCCATGGATTCAAAGCCCCAGCCTATGCCTATTCCGCCGTGATCAATCGTCTGGCCACCAATAGGCTCACCCATCTTTTCATCCCGGACATCGGCAATCTTTTCGCCGTCCACCCATATCTGGATTCGTTTCCCGCTCACATCAATCCGGATCTTGTTCCCCGTCTTCCTGTCGTGTTTCAGCCCTTTTCCTTCCGCCAGGCTGCGGCTGCCATCGCTCGTCGGGTTACCAAAGCCATTAGGGACAGCGCAATGAAAGTTGTAAGAGCATGTCAGGTTCCAGCTCCCATCACCGCCAAAACCAAGGCTGTACATGCTTCCGCCGCGCTCATTCCAGCTTTCCTTTACGTCGGCAACATGAAAACTGATGGTACCGCTCCTGTAATCAAGCGGAAGCGAGTATCGATTGAAAGACGGATTAACACCGCTCATGCCAAACTCGAACTCCACGCTGTAATCCTTCCATTCTTTACTTCCGACGTTGGTCATAAGCGTGGCCCCGCGTCCGTTGCCGCCGTGACCATAGTTAAACCCCTCACGCACCCTCGGCAGAGAGACCAGTCTGTCTCCCTGCACCTCGAACATAGTCCTCCACAGCGTCCATTTCACGCCCCCGAACGACAAGGCCCCTTCGCCCGCAGGCAGAATCCCGCCTCCTGCGACAACGCGAATCTCGCGGATGTGCCCGATATTGACCGCCACCTTCCCGAATATCGTTTCAAGCCCGATTGACCCGAGATCAACAACGCCCTTCATCCTGTCGGTGTTCTTTAAGTCAATGGATGCTGTTTTGTGGTCCTCATCAATTCTTATGGCCGAAATATTCTTCAAGGGGACATTCATCCTGGCATAGGATGTTTCCATGGGTATAGACTCGATCGCGGGACCCCCCATTACGCGTGAGCCGTCTACAAGATTTATCTCCAGCCGAAGCGGCTTTTCCTCTTTATCCTGCCCGGCAAATGCCGCGCCAGCCAGCGCCGCAGTTCCCAGTATCACAACACATAATGCATTCTTCATCCCTTGTTCTTCCCTTCCTTTCGTTATATGAAAACTTCTTCAGATTCTGAAACAAAAGCGAGCAAAAACAAAGATTCTCGGCAAAGTGAGGTCATTGCCTGGCCGCAGTCGTAAAGCCTTTCGCGTGATCGCAGCCGGTTTCTCCGGCCTACTTCACAATAATAACCGTGCCTTTCCTCAGGCCCTGGGTCACTGTCAGCGTGCCGGCGCCATCCTTGGTCATGCCCTGCGCGCCGCCTATTACGCCGCCCAATGTAAGCGTGCCGCTGTTTACATTATAGGAATAAGTTCCGCTCAGCGTAATGGGAAGGTTTATTGTCTCCGAAGTAATCCCCGTGCCAACGGTAATTCCACCGCTCAGGGTAATGCTGTTGCCGCCGATGGTAAAAGAACTCGCTGAATTATTGAACGTGATGCCGGCAAATGTATTCAAGGCCGCAACGTCATTATTCAAAGTCGCACCACTGCTCCCTGAGGTTCCGAAAACGGGTGTGTTATCACTGCCCACAGCACCCTCATTCCAGTTGCCAGACGTATTCCAGTTGGTGTCGGTGTTGCCAATCCACGTCCTGGTTGCCCCCAGCGCCGGGCCGGCCCACAATGCGCCAAGAACCGTAACCATGACCGGAACAAGAAACCGGTTTTGAATTTTGTCGACTGTCCCATCTTTCCCAACTCTTATGGCTGTTAAGATTAACATAATTACCCCTAAATTCCCATATCTAACGTTTCAAAAACGTATCTGCCACAGGAAGGCAATATCCGCAATGCTGTGCAATCAGCTCACCTTGAACGCATTGGCTATACCCTGCGCGATCAGCCCGGCAATGGGCGGAAAGAAGAACGTGCTGGCAAGGCGGATAACCGCAAGTTTCCAGCCAAGAATCCCAACTTCCATAGGCAGTCGCCCTACAGCCCAGAGCGACCAGCCGGTCATGAACGCAACCATTGTCCCGATCCCGGCACCGGACTTGAGAAGTCCCGCCGCAATCGGAAGGCTAACATAAGGTCCGCCCGGCGCAAACCCGCCGACAACCGTCCCGAGAAATATACCGCGCCAGCCGGACTCCGCGCCAACCCATTTCGAAATCAGCTCTGGCGAAACAAGCGCCTGCACCATACCGGCAACAATGAAGGCGAAAATCAGCAGGGGAAGCGTAGTGCCGGTGAGACCAAGCGCGGTCTTGAGACCTGCAACGTGCTGCCCCTCTCCCCTCTTGAAACCAATATAAAGCAATACGACAGCCAGAATGGCCATTATGATTGTCGGCATAATCATTGATGATTTTCTCCTGTTTTCGTTCATGTTATTTTCAGAATGAAATATTTTCTCAACTTCCTGTCGCTAATTTCTGGTCCCCTACATCGGATGGGAACCAAGAAAAGAACCCACCCCGGCCTTCGGCCACCCCTCCCATGGAGGGGATTATCTCCTTAACTCAAGAACGAAACACCACTCGCTATCGAACCTAATTCCTGTTCCCCTCCCTGGAGGGGTGCCCACAGGGCGGGGTGGGCTCTTTCTCCTGTTCCCCTCCTCGGAGGGGTGGCTGTAAGCCGGGGTGGGTTCTTACTCCCGATCCCCTCCTCGGAGGGGTGGCTGTAAGCCGGGGTGGGTTCTTACTCCCGATCCCCTCCTCGGAGGGGTGGCTGTAAGCCGGGGTGGGTTTTCATTATCACAGGAGAATCTGATTTTCAATTCACCGTGCTGCTGGAGGCAGAATCATTCTGGGCCTGTTTTGTCTTCTTCGCGCCTGCCTTCCCGCCCTTCTTCCCGGCAGCTGCCGATTTCCGTTCCGGCGCTTTCTCAACAGGCTTGGTGGCAGCGGCACGCAATGACTCGCCGTCAAGTTTCGGCTCAAATTTCGCGAGATCCAGTCCGAAGCTGTCGAGGATTGTCGGTGTTATATCAGCGCGGGTACCGTCACGCATCACCTTCTTGTCGTTGCCAGCCAGGAAGACATATGGCGCATAGTGATGCCCCTTGCCGCCTACGTCAAACCCATGGTCAGCCGTGACATATATCTTTGTCTTGTCGTAGAGATTCAGCGCCTTGAGCTTCTCAATCAGCCGGCCCAGCTGCGTATCGCCGGAAATAATCGCATCATTGTATTCCTTTGAGGGTTCGCCGTATTTGTGACCGCTGTGGTCAACCTCGGCGCAATGCACAAAGAAGAAAAAGGGCTTGTCCTTGTACTTGTCCAGCATTTCCAGGGCCTTGTCTCCAACCTTAACGTCTTCCATCAGGCCGAAGTGCCACTCGTCACATGCCTTGTGCATGGTGAAATAGGGCGAGCCCTCAAACACCAGGAACTTCTGCCCGTTTTCCTCCACAACATGCCCCAGACTCCCGCCTTTGAAGCCTGGTTGTGTTGTCTCTTTCTTCTTCGCTTTCTTGCCGTTTCCCTTTTTCTCCCCGTCAACGGCCGGAACAGCATCCCTGGACGCTTCATAGGGCCGCTTGAACGGCTCATTTATTTCACCGCAGTGGCCTTTCTTCCCGATTATCGCAACCGCAGCAAACTTGTCCGCCCCGAAATTGGCCTTGAGGCGTTCGAACACGCTGTAACCTGCGGGAACATCACGGTATTTTCCATTACTGTACACACCTGTGACTTCCGGCCTGTAACCGGTAAGAATCTGAGTCCATCCGGCCTTCGTATCGGTGGCGCCGGACGTGACATCAACATCGACAATCGCGCCCTCATCGACGAGTTTCTTGAGATTTGGAAGCTTTCCTTCCTTTAACAGCGCCTTCACGTGGTCACGATGCGCCCCATCCCACCCCATCAGTATAATGTTCTGCGGCCTGTCCGCTGCCGCCGTTTCAGCCCGGGCGGAAATTGCCCATGTCAAACCCAGCATTGCCAGCCACAAAGTTATTCTACGCATAACAGTTTCCTTTCAGCTTAAGTTTTATCCTTAACGATTCTAACGAGAAGCAGGCAGAATTATTGCAGACAATCTTCCGAGTTTCCGCTTCTGTCAATGTCATTCGTCAATCTTGAACCTCTCGTCTGCTTGTCCTGCGCAGTGGGTCAGCTGATGGACGGAAAATGGTCGCTTTTGCCGCTTTGTGCCTTTGTGCCTCTGTGCCTTCCCTCAATTATCAGGCCGTCATACGAGACATGGATGCTTTCAGGCAGGAGTTTCTGCGTTTCGTTGTGGTCCAGATCGTGGCACATGTGGGTGATATATGATTCCTTTGCCCCTATGCGCTCCAGGAGCCTGACACTCTCCTCAACGGTAAGATGTGTCTTATGCGGTTTATGCCTCAATGCATCGAGAATCATGACATCCAGACCTTTCAGCCTGTCAACCGCATCGTCGGACATTTCGTGGCAGTCAGGAACATATCCCAATGCACAGCCGGAATTTTCGAACCGGTATCCCAGGGTTCTCTTCGCACCGTGGATAACCTCAACCGGAACAATATGAATACTGCCGATATCAAAGCAACCTGATATCTCCCTGTACTCTATCCTCGGCCGGAAGACACCCGGAACCTTTTCCGTCCGGATATAATTGAACACGCGTTTCAAGTCGCCGATTGTCTCGGCGCTTCCATAGGCCGGGATAACCGAATCCTGGATCGTGTTGAAACGCCTGATGTCGTCGAACCCGAAAATATGGTCAGCGTGCGAATGAGTGAACAACACGGCATCAACCCGGGGAATTTTAAACTGCAGGGCCTGTTCCCGAAAATCCGGCGTGGTATCCACAACAATATGGGAATCAGCCGCTTCAAGGTAAAGGCTGGCCCGCCGCCGCCTGTTCCTGGGGTCGCTGGAGGTGCAGACGGCACAGTCGCACCCTATGACGGGGACCCCCACCGATGTGCCAGTGCCTAGAAATACTGCTTTCATAAAACATTGCCTCAACAGGATAGATAACCGCCGATGAACTCTTTTCTCTTCTCCGTGGGCGGCCCATACCGTTGGGCCGCGGTTATCCGAGGCGCGGGGCAATGGTATGCCCCGCCCACATTATATTCTTACCGGCGCATGTGCGGTTTTTGCAATAAACAAATCAGGCGTCCCGGATATCCGGGACGCCTGAACCTTCCAAGACATATCAGCTCAGATTACTTTGCTTCTTCAGGAATCCGCATCCCGTAGAACGAACGGTACACAAATGTCAGCGCAATCAGGAAGAATACCGCACCAATGGCGGTTTTCAGGTCCTTGTTGGTCATCGTCACCGCGATTTCCACCGCGAGCAGGCCAAACAGCGTGGTGAACTTGATAACCGGGTTCATCGCAACCGACGAAGTGTCCTTGAATGGATCGCCGACAGTGTCGCCGACAACCGTTGCGGCATGCAGGTCCGTGCCCTTCTGGCGCAGGTCGACTTCAACGATCTTCTTGGCATTATCCCAGGCGCCGCCGGCGTTAGCCATGAAAATGGCCTGGAACAGTCCGAAGAACGCGATGCCGATCAGGTACCCTATGAAGAAGTAAGGATTGAAGAACGGCAGTGCCAGGGCAAAGCAGAATACCACGATGAAGATATTCCACATTCCCTTCTGCGCGTATACCGTGCAGATGCGGACAACTTCCTTGCTGTCCTTCTCTGAGGCCGTGCTGGCGTCGAGCTTCATGTGCTCCTTGATATAAACCACGGCGCGATAGGCGCCGGTTACGACAGCCTGGCAGGAAGCGCCCGTGAACCAGTAGATCACAGCGCCGCCCATGATGAGGCCGAGAATAATTTCCGGCTGGACAATGCTCAGCTTCATGACGGCATTGCCGAACATGTTTTCCAGCAGCATTATGATTCCGAACACCATCGTGGTTGCGCCGACAACCGCCGTACCGATCAGCACCGGCTTGGCCGTCGCCTTGAAGGTATTTCCAGCGCCATCACCTTTCTCAAGCAGGTACTTGGCATTTTCAAAGTCAGGATCAATGCCGAAGTTCTTCTTGATGTCATCCTTGATGCCTTTTATTCCCTCAATCTGGCTCAGTTCGTACACCGACTGGGCATTGTCCGTTACCGGGCCATAGCTGTCGACCGCGATAGTCACTGGCCCCATCCCGAGGAAACCGAACGCCACAAGGCCGAAGGCAAATATAGGCGCTGCAAAAGCAAACTCCGGCGGCATGATAGCCATCAGGCCAGGATTCTTCGAGAAGTAATAGGAAACAGACATCAACAGCATGATGACCAGCCCCATCCAGAACGCGGAGAAATTACCAGCAACCAGGCCCGACAGGATATTCAGGGAAGCGCCGCCGTGTTTCGAGCAGTTGGTCACTTCCTTCACGTGGCGAGAATTTGTGCTGACGAATATCTTCGTGAACTCAGGAATCAGAGCCCCGGCAACCGTGCCGCAACTGATGATGACCGAGAGCACCCACCACATGTCAGGATGCAGGCCGGGCTGCCCGGAAAGCAGCATTTTGCTGGCAATGAACGTTATGCCGATGGACACCGCCGATGTAAGCCACACAAGGTGGGTCAGCGGGGCTTCAAAATCGAAGTCCTTTTTGCCGCTGAACATGGACCTGGTGATCATGTCATTAACAAAGTACGAGATCAGCGATGTCACGATCATCAGCGCACGCATGACAAACAGCCAGATGATCAGCGTGGCGCAGATCAGCGGACTCTTGATCAGCGCAAGCGCAAGGAACGCAATCAGGGCCACGCCGGTTACACCGTAGGTTTCGAAGCCGTCCGCCGTGGGGTCGACAGAGTCGCCTGCATTGTCACCGGTGCAGTCGGCTATAACGCCGGGATTCTTGGGGTCATCTTCCGGAAGCTTGAACACTATCTTCATCAGGTCGGAACCGATATCGGCAATTTTGGTGAAGATACCGCCGCAAATACGGAGCACGCTGGCGCCGAGCGACTCGCCGATCGCGAAACCGATAAAGCAGGGGCCGACAAGTTCCTTGGGAAGGAAAATCAGGATGCAGATCATGAAGAACAATTCAACCGCTACAAGCAGAAGCCCCACGCTCATCCCGGAACGAAGCGGTATGCCGAGGGTAACAAGGGGATTTCCCTTAAGCGCCGAGAAAGCCGCACGCGAGTTGGCCACGGTGTTGATCCGGATTCCGAACCATGCGACACCGTACGACCCGAGAATACCAAGGATCGAAGCGAGCAGGATAACGACAACATTAAACGCCACCTTGCTGAAAGGCAGGGCGGCGCCGGTTTCATCCTTGTGCTCAAGGAGAAATCCAAAGTAATAAACCATGCAGGCGGCAATCAGGATCCACAGGATTGCAAGGAACTTGCCCTGGGTGAAAAGGTATGTCTTGCATGTTTCCCAGATGCTGTTCGAAACCTTTGCCATGCTGTCATGGACAGGCAGGGACTTTGTCTGCTGGTACTGGATCCAGCCGAAGATCATGCCGATAAAGCAGATCAGAAGGCCGCCCCACATCAGGTGTATGCCGCTCACGGCCGTCCCGAAAATTGTGAACGAAACTTCGTTCAGCGGCGGGATCTTGATTTCCGCTTCGCTCGCAAATACGCTGGAACACATTCCGAACAACACCAGCACCGATACCGCACCCTGCCACAACCAAGCCAGCCTTCTCATGATCATCAGAATCACTCCTTTTTTGATTAATAACAGATAAACCCTAGAACCCGGAACGACAAAACTCCGGCATGGTATTGCCCTGCCCCTTTCCAGTCAACGCTTTTCATTCATGACTTAAGCCCCGATTTTGCGACGCCAAGCCGCAATATTGCAAATAACCGGAAATAACGATTTTTCTGTAACAACAACTGGACTTGGAAACATAACTTAAGTATAGAAAGCAATATTCACCCGGGCACAACAGTGCGGGTAGAAACCGTTAATAAAGGAGAATTAGACATGAGGCGAAATAGGATTATTCCTGCTGCTGCGGCAGCACTGCTTGTTATAAACTTCCTGTCGGCGTCCGCAGAAGACCTGCAGTTCATCCAGAGGCCGACGAAAACAGTAACGCAGAAGAAATCCATTACCAACGAGCTCGCGGATCTGCCGTATAAAACACTCGGCGAGTTCCAGGGGTTTGTTGAAATAATGAGGAACACCATCGACCAGATCACATCCGTAAAAATCGTGAACCGCCGCTGGCGCCATTTTCATTATTCGGCCGAGGTTTCCGATCAGTACAACGTCGTTGTGCCGGAACTGACTGAAGACCTGAAAGCGCTGGTTGTGAAATATGAACGCCGTGGCGTGAATGTAACCGGGAAATACCGGGAGTTTAAGGGGGAGAAGTGGCTTACCCTGGATAAGATCGGATTATTCTCCACCGTCTCCAATATTGACACAGGAGGCGATTGGCATGGAGATGAGAAAACCCTGTTTACAGCCGCCCCTGATACCGTAAAGGAAAGCATAGTTGGAACCCTTAGATTAACGCGGAAAGGCACAACTATCAGCGCGGCCAAGCTGGTGCTCGCCCCTTCCACCAACCAGCCTAAGGCAACAGTGGAGTATATCATTGATACGGACAAGATGGAAGCCGGACTGAGACAATCAATGGTAAAGCTTGAGAACCAGGATGTATCCGCATTTGGAACAGTGAAAGATAATAAAGGCCAGAAGTCGATGACCCTCGAACGGGTCATCAAGTATACGCCCAAGAAATGATGCCAGGACTTTATTTGCCATGTCCGGAAGCAAGAGCCCGGACATGGGCGCCGGCGGCCTCCTCAAGGTCTTTCAGGTTGTATCCGCCTTCAAGCGCCGAAACAATTCTTCCACCCGCGTAATCCGAAGCAATGCCCATGACGATCTTCGTGAGCCCGGCAAAATCGTCGCCGGTAAGCAGGAGACGCCCGATCGGATCATTTGCCATCCCGTCGAAGCCTGCCGAAATCAAAACGAATTCAGGTTTAAACTGCTTCATTGCGGGAACCAGTTGCTCGTTGAAGGCGCCCTCTATTTCCTTTCTGCCTGAACCGGCCGCAACCGGGCAGTTGAGCGTAAACCCTTTCCCTTTACCTGTTCCCGCCTCCCTGGCGGCCCCGGTTCCCGGATAAAACGGCCATATGTGCGTGCTGAAATAGAAAACCGAGGGATCGTCGTAAAATATCTCCTGGGTGCCGTTGCCATGATGCACATCCCAGTCAACAATCAGTACCCTTTTTATACCGTGCTTCTTTTGGGCATACCGCGCGGCAATGGCAACATTGTTGAAGACGCAGAACCCCATACCCCTGTCCGGGGTTGCATGATGCCCGGGCGGCCTCACCGCACAGAATGCGTTCCTTACCCTTTTGTCCATAACGGCATCAACCGCCTGGAGCACCCCGCCTGCCGCCACGAGGGCCACATCAAACGACTCCTTGCAGACATCCGTGTCGCCAGTGCTCAACGAACCCCAGCCGGAAAGAATATCCTCCCGTGCCGTGTTGATATATTCAAGCGTATGGCACAGCGCCAGTTCTTCTTCCCTGGCGCGGCGCGGATGAATCTCCACGAGCCTGTCACGGGAAACCTGTTCCTCTATACCTTTCATCGCCGCATCATACCGCGCCGGCGACTCCGGATGCGTACGCCCCGGGTTGTGCTGCTTGTAAACCTTATCGCTGACCAGTCCCGTTTTCATAGATCTTCGGCTCCTCCCAAAACCACCGCACATGAATTGCTGCCAACGCCAGACAATAATATACCAATCGGGGAACTTTTCGTAAGAAAAAGGGGAAGATATTTTCGTGATCTTAGTTCCGCCCTGAAGGGGCGGATGGCAGGCCGTGCCTGCATTTTGGGGGTTATGGGGACGGGGAAACGGCAAGTGGATTTTGCGATGACGGCAAGGCATCTGACGGCCGAGGTATACTTTTGGTATCCGAGGCTGTCAGTAACGACGCCGGCGCGCAAAAGACCCTTACCGGTTTCCCCGCAAAATGCAGGCACTTGTCTTTTAGTTGCGGCCAAAGGGTGCGCCGGGCAATATGCGGAATAAAAACACATTCCCATCCCGAGCAGGGGCCCATTCTCTCTTTTCCAACAACTCCGTTGACTTGAATCATCACAATGTGGAAGATTGCCCTTTTATGAACATGAAACTGACATTCCTGGGCGCGGCTTCCAATGTCACCGGTTCGTGTTACATGCTTGAGACCAACGGCGGCCGGTTCCTGATTGACTGCGGGATGCACCAGGAGCGCCAGCTGCTCATGCGCAACTGGGACCCGTTCCCCGTTCCCCCAGGCACAATCAACGCCGTCCTTCTCACGCACGGACATCTTGACCACTGCGGCCTCCTGCCAAAGCTTGTCAGGGAAGGTTTTAAAGGAAATATCTACTGTTCCAGCGCCACGGCGGAAATAGCAAAAGTCGTTATTCTTGATTCCGCCAAGATCCAGGAGGAAGATGCGGCGTTCAAGAAAAAGCGCCATGAGAAAGAAGGCAAGAAAGGGAAATTCCCCGAGATACCCCTCTATACCGTCAAAGAAGCCGAAACAGCACTCCCGCTCTTTACCGGCATCGGGACCGCACAGGATTTCCAACTGCAGGATGGAGTTGTCGTTTCCTTCCACGAAGCCGGTCACATACTCGGCTCAACCTCCATAATGCTGCGCGTCAGGCAGGGTATTGAAGAGAGAATCATAGTGTTCTCGGGCGACATCGGCCGCTGGCATGCGCCCATTATAAGGGACCCTATCCTGTTCACCGAGGCCGACTACATCGTTATGGAATCAACCTACGGCGACAAGGACCACGAGCCCGAGAGCGAAGTGCCAATTCAACTGGCCAATATAATCAACTCAACAAAAGAAGCCGGCGGGAACCTCGTCATCCCGGTGTTTGCCGTCGAGCGAACACAGGAACTCCTTTACCACCTGAGCGGCCTGCTCGAAAACGACCTCATCCCCAACCTTACGGTGTTTGTCGACAGCCCGATGGCCGTGAAAGTCACCGAAATATTCCGCCATCACCAGGAACTGTTTGATGACGAGACCAGGCTGCTTATCCAGCAGGGTGTCAATCCGTGTGACTTCCCGGGCCTCGTCATGTGCCGGACTGCCGACGAATCAAAGGCCATTAACAACATCAAGGGTACGGTGATAATCATGGCCGGCTCCGGCATGTGTAATGCCGGCCGGATCAAGCATCATCTCGCGGCCAACATTTCACGTCCGGAAAGCACGATTCTTTTCGTAGGATACCAGGCTGTAGGAACACCGGGGCGCATAATCCTCGACGGCGCAGAAAAGATACGCATCTTCGGCCAGATGCGCGAGATCGAAGCCCGCATCGCCAGGATCACCGGTTTTTCCGCTCACGCCGGCAAAAGCGAACTGATCAAATGGCTGTCCGCCCTCAAACGGCCGCCGCGGCATGTTTTTGTAACCCACGGCGAATCAGAAGTAAGCAACAGTTTTGCCGGCTATGTAAAAGCCGAGAAGGGGTGGCCCACATCCGTCCCAGTCTACAAAGAAGAAGCAATCCTGAACTGAGGCTTCCTGCATTTCTCTTCTGGAATGTGGGCGGGGCATACCGCTGCCCCGCTGAATAAACGCGGGTTTCTGTGAAACCCGCCCACCAGAATTTTTCGAGGTAGAGAGTGATATCTCCGGGCGATTTCTTTTGAATCCGTCCCCGTTCCATATTATCATCCGAGCGACAGATGAATGAATATATCAAAGACCAGTCAAGGGCGCTCTGCATCCTCTGCACAAAGGAATTTGAAAAGAACGAGATGATCTGCATGGAAGGCAGATGGATCTGCGCTGAATGCAAACCGGCCTTCCTGCAAATGGTGCAGGAGGGCGCTTCGATGGCGGACTTCACCATTGCGCGCAGGAAGAAAGCACTGGTCATGGGCAAAAAAGCCTCCCTGCCCGACCGCTGCGTTAAATGCAACGCTCCTGCAAACGGACAACGCCTGAAAAGGAATCTTTACTGGCACACTCCCGCGATTTACCTGCTGATCTTTGTCAGCATCCTTATTTACGCGATTACAGCCATCTGCATCAGGAAAAAGGCAGCCATACAGGTCGGACTTTGCGATACCCACCGGTCAAGACGCAAAATCAACATTGTAGTATCGTGGGCAGCATTTCTCATTTCGATAGTAATGATCGTAGCCGGTGTGGCATCAACAAACCTGGCGGAGCTGAGCATACTGGGTGTCCTTTTAATGTTGGGCTCGATCATTTACGCTTCTCTTACGGTGTCAATAGTAAGGGCACAGAAGATAGACAAAGAATACGTCTGGGTCAGTGGGGCGGGCAAGGATTACCTTGACTCACTTCCTGACTGGGTACAGCCCGGGAAATAGAATCATGTCAAAGCAAAAGAAACTTTTAACAGCGGTCCTGGCACTGGTGGTGCTCGCGCTTGCGGTATTCGGGTTTACAAGAACGAACCATGGTAAAACCCTCAAATCCTGGCTGGCTGGCAAGCCGTGGATCCGGAACGGCGTGCGGACTGAATATTATCCTGACGGTAAAGTGAGGTTCAAACAGACAAGGCGCAACGGGAAATCTGACGGTCCCCTCACTTTCTGGTACCACAACGGAAAGAAACAAATGGAAGTTTCGTTCTCCGGCGGGGAACGCACCGGCAGATGCGAATCCTGGCATATGAACGGAAACAGGTTTTATACAGGCCAGTTCGCGGGAGGAAAATACGACGGCCAGTGGCGTTTCTTCGATACCAACGACATCCAGGTTGCGGAGATAAAATGCAGGGACGGCAAGTTCTGGGAAGGAACTGAAGCCCGTTATAACAACGACATCCTAATGATCACAAAGTACAAAGAAGGCAAAATCGTCTCTTCTGAGAAGAGAAGGGACTGAAAGACACAAGCCAGCCACGTCGGCGCTTGTCCCGCCAATGCGGGACGACGCGAAAGCCAGAATCCAGATGATGGAATCCCAGGGAATGAATAAGGGTGACTCACCTGAATACTCCCGGACACAGAGGCGTGAGAAGATGCGTACTCCTGTACTCAATTCAATCCCTGAAGTCCGCCCGCTTCAGGGACCAAAACCCGCGTATTCCCTTTGAATACAGCCTGTTTTATCTAATTTCAACACCACCCCCATCTTGGCACACTTCGTGTTATATGAATAGCAGGCGACAGGGTCGCGCCAGCTTGGCCTTCACAGGGTTGAGCAAGGGCGAACAGCGCTATGAAAAAAAGAGGCGGGTTCCACAACTTCTGTTTGAACCCGGGGTCCTCCCAGGTTGCAACAACAGCGACCATCACCCCGCCTCAGCGCACCGTTTGCTCTGCGCGTCCCTGTCGCTTTTTTCCCAGGAAAAAGGTTAACAAAGTGACAGAGCAGCAAAGGCATAAACCAGGAGAGTGGCAAAGGAACAGAGGCACAAAGGCACAAAGTTTGGGAAAAGAAAAATCAGGAATTGTCTCTTTTATGTCTTTGTTTTTCCGACCCTTTGTGCCTATGTGCCTTTGCGATGTAGGGGCGCCGTTTATCGGCGCCGGCGGGCGTCGACCAGCGACGCCCCTATATGCATGGAACCTTGCTATTTTCCTGTGCTTCCTGTCCACCGTAGCCTTGCCTCTCTTTTCTTTCATTCGGCATTTGGCATTCGGCATTCGATATTTTCTTCTCTCTTCCTTTGTGCCTATGCTTGCCCTGCGTAGCCTCCTGGCGAAGCACGGGTGCCTTTTCCTTTGCTGCTTCCTGTCCGCTGTAGCCTTTGCGAAGGCGGATGTGCCTTTTCTTCTCCACGCCGCCGACGCCAGGAAAACGCTCGTTGACCACGGCGCAAAGGAAATCATATTTGCCGCAAGAACGGTTGCAGGCGACGGACACTGGTACGCAAACTTCGGCTACTACGCCGAAAAAGACGGCAGGCTCTACCACGACGGCGCGAAGCTCTACCACCTCGACGTCCCGACCGGTAAAATGACCGTCCTGATCGAGGACAAGAAAGGCGGCATAAGGGACCCGCAACTCAGCTATGATGCAAAGAAGCTACTTTTCTCCTGGCGCAGGAACGGAAGCGAAAATTACCATCTCTACGAGGCTTCATTCAACAATCCGACCGGTTCAACGCCGACGGTCAGCAACCTTAAGGAACTCACTACGGGCCCCTGGGACGATATTGAGCCCAGTTACCTGCCTGACGGCGGAATAGTTTTCGGCTCAAGCCGCTGCAAGCGCTGGGTAAACTGCTGGCTCACACAGGTCGCCATCCTCTACCGGTGCGACGCAGACGGAAAGAACATGCGCCCGATCTCGAGCAACAACGAACACGACAACACTCCCTGGCCTCTTCCGGACGGGCGCATTCTCTACACCCGCTGGGAATATGTCGACCGCAGCCAGGTCCATTACCACCACCTGTGGACGGTCAATCCGGATGGCACCGCCCACATGACCTATTTCGGCAATATGCATCCGGGCATAACAATGATCGATGCCAAACCAATCCCGGGAACCGACAAGGTCATCGCCCTGTTTTCGCCGGGTCACGGCCAGAAGGAACACGCCGGCCCGATCACCATAATTGATCCCAAAGGCGGCCCCGACAACATGGCTTTCGCAAGGGAACTTACCACGAGCCATGACTACAGAGATCCCTGGCCATTCTCCGAGGACTGCATAATCGCAGCGCGCCGTACATCACTCGTTCTGGTCAACGGAGAAGGCGAATCAGTTGAGATCGCAAAACTGCCGGAGGAAGACATAAAAGCCGGGCTCTGGCTGCATGAACCCAGGCCGGTCATTCCGCGCAGGAAAGAAGCAGTGATACCTCCGCGGGTTGACCTGTCGAAGACAACCGGCACTCTTTTACTCAGCGATGTTTACACCGGACGCAATATGGCCGGAGTTAAGCGCGGCGAAATAAAGAAACTCCTGGTTCTCGAAACACTTCCGAAACCAATCAACTATACAGGCGGAATGGACCCTATCAGTTACGGCGGAACTTTCACCCTGGAACACATCCTTGGCACAGTGCCGGTCGAAGAGGATGGCTCGGCTTATTTCGAAGTGCCGGCGTTGCGGAGTATTTTCTTCGTGGCCCTGGACGAAAACGACCTGTCGGTAAAACGAATGCAGTCGTTCACCACCGTTATGCCGGGCGAACAGACCAGTTGTGTCGGCTGTCACGAACAGCGGGTAAAAACGCCTGTTATCGGAACGTCGAAAAAACTTGCGACTGCCCGCAATCCGAGCAGGATCGAGCCGATAAACGGCGTACCGGACGTCATCGATTTTCCGCGCGATGTCCAGCCCATCCTGAACGATCTCTGCGTGAAGTGCCACGGATACGAAAAGACAGCCGGCGGCGGCCCGCGCGCAGGACGACTTATCCTCACCGGGGACCATGGCCCCATGTTCAGCCACAGCTATTACATGATGACAATCGCCCGGCTTTTCTCCGATGGCCGCAACCAGCCTCGGAGTAACTACGCACCACGCACGCTCGGCTCATCGGCCAGCAGGATTCTCAAAATGCTTGACGGATCGCACCACGACGTTAAGGCCTCCCCCGCCCAGAAGAAAATGATCAGGCTGTGGATCGAATCCGGCGCGGCCTACCCCGGCACATACGCGGCACTCGGGACCGGCATGATCGGCGGCTATTCACAGAACCAGCAGGTCAACGGCGACCATGACTGGCCGACCACCAGGGAAGGCGCGGAGGTCATCGACCGGCGTTGCATCTCCTGCCACAAAAATCCGGCACGCCACCTTCCGCGCACCTTATCCGATGAACGCGGCGTTTCCTTCTGGCAGCCGGTAATCGGCGACCCGCGCCTCAACACCAGCCGCCACATTGTCTTCAACCTCTCCCGTCCCGAAAAATCGATCCTGCTGCTTGCACCTTTGTCAAAGGAAGCCGGCGGCTGGGGACTCTGCAAAAGCGCCAACAGCAATGAACCCGCCGCGGTTTTCGCGGACAAAAACGATCCCGATTACAAAAAGCTGCTTGAGATGTGCAATGCCGGCAAGGAACGCCTCGAGCAGATGAAGAGATTCGACATGCCGGATTTCAAACCAAGGCCGGAATGGACCAGGGAGATGAAACGTTATGGTATCCTGCCTGAATCAACCGGCACCAACGACGTTATAAACTGCTATCCAGTTGAGAAAAAATACTGGGAATCACTGTGGTGGAAACCGCTATAGGATAAAGATGAAGAAGGCACAAAGGGACAAAGGCACAAAGGCACAGAGTTTCTTTAGGAAGAAACCGAATTGCCTGTTTTTCCTGAACTTTGTGCCTCTGTCTGCCCTGCGTAGCCTCTTGGCGAAACAAGGCTGCCACTGCTGCTCTGTAACTTTCTTTCTTTGTGCCTTTGTCCCTTTGTCCCTTTGTGCCTCTTCTAATTCCTGGCAGGAAGCAATGCTGGCAGTACGCGCCGCGAAATGTGATGCGCAGAAAACGGTAGACGAACTGATGCCTAAATTCCCCGTCCAGATGGACTGGATGCTCCAGGACAACGGGCTTGATTTCTCAAAATGGTTCACGGCGGCGGACAGCAGTATCGAAGCCGGTATGATAAAGCGTGTCATTTCCGAACTCGGCGACTCAGGAAAGACCTTCCAGTCCAACCTGGACACGCTGGTTAACGGTAAGGTGTCAAAAGACGACCGCCGCTGGCTGGACCTTTATGCCGGGGCGTGCGAAAAAAGACGCGAAAAGAGGCTCAAAACCCTACTGAAGAAAGCGCCAAAGATAGTTTTTGTAAAGCACCACATTATCATCCCCTCGTTCTTCGCCTACACCGAGGGCCAGTCTGATGCCCAGAACGAAAGGCATTCCCCGGCGAGCGCCGCCCTGTGCCTGCTGGAAATGGATAGAATTTATGGAAAAGTTCGAAACCTCGTAACTGATCCAACCGGACGGATAAGGGACCCGTCCGTTTCGTACGACGGCAAGCGCATCCTGTTCGCCTGGAAGAAATCAATGAACGAAGATGATTACCACCTGTACGAGATGGACGCCTCATCCGGCAATATAAGGCAGCTGACTTCCGGATTGGGCTTCGCCGATTTTGAAGGAACCTACCTGCCGGACGGCAACATCATTTTCTCGTCCACGCGGTGCGTACAGACAACCGACTGCTGGTGGACCGAGGTCAGCAATCTATACACCTGCGACAAGAACGGGAAATACCTGCGGCGGCTGGGTTTTGACCAGGTTCATACGGTCTACCCGACAGTCATGGACGACGGACGAATCATTTATACCAGGTGGGATTACAACGACCGCGGCCAGATTTTTCCCCAGGCCCTTTTCCAGATGAACTATGACGGCACCGGCCAGACGGAATTCTACGGCAATAATTCCTGGTTCCCGACGACCATAACCCACGCCCGCGGAATCCCCGGAACCGGCAGGGCGGTTGCCATCCTCTGCGGACACCACTCTCCGCAGACCGGAAAACTCGCAATCATAGACCCGGCAAAAGGGCGACAGGAGAACTCCGGCGTACAGCTCATCGCCCCGGTCCGCGAAACACCGGCGGAGAGAATCGACCGGTATGGACAGGACGGCGAACTGTTCATGTATCCATATCCGCTCAGCGAAACTGAATTCATCGTCACCTGTTCGCCGTTCGGATGGAAGAAGACCGGGCAGAAAAGAAAAGACGATGATTGCGATCTGAACATCTACTTCATGGACATTGACGGCAGGCGTGAACTGCTGGTTTCAGACGCGACACTTGCCTGTACCCAGCCGATTCCGCTTTCAACCAGGAATGCTCCCGCTCTCCGTCCAAGCGGCGTTGACTACCGGAAGACAACCGGCACGTATTACGTCAAAGACATCTATAACGGCCCGGGACTGAAAGATGTTGCCCGCGGAACGGCAAAAAAACTCCGTGTCGTATCGCTTGAGTTCCGGCCAGCCGGAATCGGCTGGAACAGCAGCGGCGGTCCGGCCGGCGGCGCCATGAGCAGTACTCCTATTTCCGTTGGAAATGGAAGCTGGGATGTGAAAATCATCCTCGGCGATGCGAAAGTCCACAGGGACGGATCGGCCCTCTTTACCGTGCCCGCCAGGACCCCGGTTTATTTCCAGGTTCTCGACGAGAACGGCTGTGCCATTCAAACCATGCGAAGCTGGTCAACACTCCAGCCGGGCGAGACCTTCTCCTGCGCCGGCTGCCATGAATCCAAGAACGCGGCGCCAATGCCGGAAGGGAAGGCAACAATGGCAATGAAAGCCGGCGCGCAGGACCTGGAACCTTTCTACGGCGCCCCGCGCGGCTTCAGTTTCCCGAAAGAAATCCAGCCAATCATTGACCGCAAGTGCGTGACGTGCCATAACGGAGTTTCGGTGGATTCGCCATTCAGTCTCACCAGCCGCGAAAACATCGACATCGAGGCCAAGAGAAAATGGAGCGATTCCTACCTGGCGCTCACCCATGCAAAAAGCAAGGGCAGATCGGCAAGAGTCGCATACAGCGGTTTAACGAATAACATTGTGAACTGGGCGGGAGCGCAGTCAGTCCCGGAAATGCTGCCGCCTTATTTCGCCGGTGCGGCAAAGAGCAGCCTCATTGCGATGCTGGCAAAAGGTCACAAGAAAGTGAAACTGGGCGCCTGGGAACTGGAAAAGTTCGCCGCCTGGATAGACCTTTATGTTCCATACTGCGGCGACTACACTGAAGCCAATGCCTGGTCGGAGGAAGAAGCGAAAAGGTACGATCACTTCCTCGACAAACGCAGGAAGATAGAAGAGATTGAGAAAAAGAACATTGAGGAATTCATAAACAGCAGGCAAAAGACAAAATGAGAGAAATAAAGGCACCAGGAATTCTGTGTTTCGCGGCACTGATGCTCTCAGCCCTCTGGGCAGGGGCCCAGACGCTTCCCGGAAACGGGCCGGCCTCGAAGCCTCTACGCCTTGCCATCGAAGACCTGTCCGCCACATTCGGGAAGAAGTATCCCCACGGAAAGGAATTCCTGAAACGCCTGAATGAACTGGAAAAAGACGGCAACATCAGCCAGCAAAACCTGGATGAACTGAAGAGAGAGGCCCTGCTTGCCAACCCGCTGGTCAGCGGCCAGCCGATACTCTACGTCACCCGCAGGCAGTACCGGCCGGACCACCACAATACCGAAACAATGTTCCAGACCGCGGAATGCAACACCGGCAGTTACGAACCGGGCGGTCCGCTCAAGACAGTGAACTTCGGCCGGACCGGTGAAGTCTGCACCCTTGTGGATCCGGGACCAACCGGCCTCGCGCGCGACCCGGAAATCTCCTGGGACGGATCGAAGATTATTTTCTCAATGAGAAAATCCATCAAGGACGACTACCACATCTACGAAGTAAATACCGATGGTTCAAACCTTCACCCGCTTACATCGGCCGAAGGAGTCTTCGACATCGATCCGGCGTATCTTCCGGACGGCAGGATCGTATTCTCGTCTTCCCGTGAACCCAAGTACTGCATGTGCAACAAGCACATCATGGGCAACCTTTTCGTGATGGAAGCGGACGGCGCCAATATCCACCAGATCGGCCGGGTTACACTCCACGAAGGCCATCCCGTAATAATGCCGGACGGCCGCATATTGTACGACCGCTGGGAATATGTTGACCGTAATTTCGGCGACCCGCAGGGCCTGTGGACCATGAATCCCGACGGGACATCCCACTCGATTTACTATGGCAATAATACGCCGTCACCGGGAGCAATAATCGACGGGCGGCCGGTTCCGGGAACGGATTTTGTCATCTGCATATTCGCGGCATGCCATGACCGGCCATGGGGCGCCCTGGCCCTCCTTGACCGTACCCGCGGCGTTGACGGAATCCCGCCGGTCGTAAGGACGTGGCCGTCCGGTTCGATTGATCTTGTTCGTGAGCCGGGTACAGTAAACAATATTTTTGATTTGTACGGCCAGGTCCGGCCAAAGTACGAGGACCCGTTCCCCCTGTCGGATCCGGAAACCGGCGCAGGCGGCGGAAAGTATTTCCTGTGCTCACGCATGACCGGACACAGAGAAGAGATGGGAATCTGCCTGCTGGATACATTCGGCAACGAGCTCATTATCCATACCAATGGTAAAGGCTGCTACGATCCTATGCCGCTGACCCCGCGGAAACGCCCGCCAGTAATTCCAATGCGCCGGGATTTCAAGAGCAGTGAAGGCACATTCTACGTGCAGAACGTCTATGCCGGCACCCACATGAAAGGTGTCACGAACGGCGCCGTAAAATTCCTCCGCGTGATCGAGTCGCCGCCCAAACTTTTCTGGACAGAGCCAGCCTGGGGCGGCCAGGGCGCAGAACGGCCGGGAATGAACTGGCACAGTTTCGACAACAAGATCATTCTCGGCACGGTCCCGGTGGAAGCGGACGGTTCCGCATACTTTTCCCTGCCTTCGGACAGGTTCGTCTATTTCCAGGTCCTGGATGAAAACGGAATGATGATCCAGTCCATGCGGAGCGGAACCACGATCCAGCCGGGCGAGCGTACCGGGTGCGTGGGATGCCACGAAAGCCGGCTCAACCCGCCGGTCCTGCCGCCAGGTAAACAACTGATGGCCCTGAAACGCCAACCCAGCCAGCTGAAAGGATGGTATGGCCCACCGCGGGAATTCAGTTACCTCAGGGATGTCCAGCCGGTCTTCAACCGCCACTGCGTGAAATGCCATGATTATGGAAAAGAAGCCGAAGAGAAACTCAACCTGGCAGGTGACAGGGGTTTTATTTTCAACGTTTCCTACGTCAACCTGTGGCGAAAATGGCACCATACCATCAAGGTGGTTGGCGGCGGCCCGGCCGAGATCCAGGAAGCGCGCTCGTGGGGCTCACACGCCAGCAGGCTGACACAAATGTTCACAGGCACAAATGTTCATAAGAACGTAAAACTCTCCCGTGAAGAATTCGACAGGATTGCAACCTGGCTTGATTTGAATGGCGTGTACTATCCCAGCTACGCCAGCTCTTATCCCGACAACGACTATGGACGCTGTCCGCTTAATGACGGCCAGCTTGCCAGGCTCCGGAACCTCGGTACCGGAAAAGACATCATCGGCATCTCGTTCGACCGGCCGGAACTCAGCCCGGGCCTGGCAAAGATCCGAAAAGGCAGTTCGGAATACAATGAGGCGCTTGCCATAATCCGTTCCGGCCAGGAAGCCCTGAAGAATAATCCAAACCCCGACACGGAAGGTTTTATTCCCTGCAAGATCGACCAGGCCCGGCAGAAGAAATACCAGCTTCGAAAGGAAATCGAGGAAGCGAACCGCAATGCAATCAACGACGGGAAGAAAACATATGACCCGCAGATAAAGGCACCTGCCGGATCATAGATGGAAGTTCAGACATAAACGGAGAAAAGGAAAACATGAAAACAACAGCAAAACTGTTTCTCTCTGCCGCGGTAATGACTGCAGGGATTCATCTGTCAGCCGCCGAAACAACCGCCCCCGGGGCCACTCCGGGTTCCACGGCGCTCCGCGCTGCAATAAAAGACATGGAAGATACTTTCCAGGGCAAGTATCCAAAGGCCGGCGAATTCCGGAAACGGCTGGATGACCTTGAAAGCCAGGCAAAGACCGGCGCAAATGTACGGGAGGACTTCAATAAGCTTAAAACCGAGGCGCTCCTGGCCAATCCCCTGATTGATTTCGAGAAGCTACTGCTGGTCAAGCGTGGCGCCAACCAACTTGGACTGCCGCAAAACTGGCAGGGCAACTGCGCCGTCGGCAGGTATGGTTATGACAACGAGATAGCCGTCCTTTCACCTGTCTCCCCGGCCGGAAACCTGTCCACCTTCTTCAAGCCCGAACATACGGAATTTGTCGGGGATGTAGACCTCCATTTCGATGCCGGCAAGATGCTTTTCTCAATGACCTGCTGGACCAACGAACACTCGTGGCAGATTTACGAAATCCAGGCGGACGGCAAGGGACTGCGGCAGGTCACGACCATTGACGGGCCCGGCATTGACAACTACGACGCGTGCTACCTGCCGAACGGCAAGATCATATTCGCATCGACCCGCTGTTTCGCAGGAGTTCCATGCGTCGGCGGCGGCAACACCGTGGCCAACCTCTGCATCACCGATGCGGACGGGACCCATACGAGGATGCTCTGTTTCGACCAGGACCATGACTGGTGCCCGACAGTCCTTAACGACGGCCGCGTAATGTTCTCCCGCTGGGAATACTCGGACCTTCCCCACTACTTCTCGCGGCTGCTCTTCCGCATGAATCCCGACGGATCAGGCCAGATAGCGCAGTATGCCAGTAATTCCTACTGGCCCAACTCAATCTTCTATGCGCGCCCAATCCCGAACCATCCGACAAAGGTTGTCGCCATAATCTCGGGTCATCACGGAGTGCCAAGAATGGGAGAACTCATTATTTTTGATCCCGCAAAGGGCCGCACTGAGGCCGATGGCGTTGTCCAGCGGATTCCCGGCTTCGACAGGGAAGTTGAACCAACAATCCGGGACGGACTGGTCAATGGCTCCTGGCCGAAATTCCTGCACCCCTACCCCCTGAGCGAAAAGTATTTCATCGTCTCGGCCCAGCCGGCACAGTCATCACCCTGGGGTATTTACCTTGTGGACGTTTTCGACAACATGACGCTTGTCAAGGAATTGCCCGACTATGCACTTCTTGAGCCTCTTCCGTTCAGGAAGACAACCACGCCGCCTGTAATCTCATCAAAGATCAACACGAACAGCTCAGAGGCCACGGTCTATTTGTCCGACATTTACAGCGGACCCGGCCTCAAGGATGTTCCCCGCGGCACGGTAAAGAAACTGCGGATACTTGAGCCCCATTACGCCTACCCCGGAATGGGCGGGCATATCCAAATAGGCATAGACGGTCCCTGGGACGTGCACAGGATTCACGGCACTGTGCCGGTAAACAAAGACGGGTCCGCCGTCTTCACGGTACCGGCAAACACCCCGCTTGCCCTCCAGCCGCTGGACGCGGAAGGCAGGGAACTGCAGGTCATGAGGAGCTGGTTCACGGCCGCGCCGGGTGAAGTGCTTTCATGTGTCGGCTGTCACGAAAAACAGAACACGACCGCCCCATCGAGGTCTGTTAAGGCTTATTTCTCAAAACCAAGCAGGATCACGCCGTGGTACGGACCTGCCCGAGGCTTAAGCTTCAAGCGCGACGTACAACCGGTCCTGGACAAGTACTGCGTCGGCTGCCACAACTCCGATACCGATACTGTCGGGGACAGCAGGAGAACTGCGGATGGACGGGAAATCCCGAATCTCATGCCAGACAGGAAGAGCGAAACACCCATCGGGAAACCAAACGCCAAGAAGAGAGCACGGTTCAGCAATTTTGATGCGGCATACGTTGCGCTCCATCCTTACGTCCGTCGTCCCGGCCCGGAAAGCGATTACCACCTCCAGAACCCGATGGAATACCATGCCGATACCAGTGAGCTCATCCAGATGCTCAGAAAGGGACACCACAATGTCAAACTGGATTCAGAAGCGTGGGACCGCCTTGTAACGTGGATCGACTTGAATGTTCCGGATCACGGCACCTGGCATGAACAGCGTAATATCAGCGGCGATTGGGACCGGCACAGGCAGCGCCTTGACGCGCGTACAAAATATGCCAATCGTCCCGAGGATCCTGAAGCGATCCCGGTCAATTACACAAACCACCTAGCATTTGTGAAGCCTGAGCCGGAGAATCTGAAATCTGAAATCTCAGATCCCAAGTGCGCGGGCTGGCCGTTCGACGCCGCAGAGGCGAAGAAACGCCAGGATGCGCTGGCGAAAAGACCAGAGGACCTGAAAATCGACCTTGGCACGGGCATTATAATGGAACTTGTTGCGGTTCCTGCCGGTGAATTCATCATGGGCGATTCAAAGGCATCACCCGAAGAACGGCCGCAGGCAAGGGTCAGGATCGCAAAGCCGTTCCTGATGGCAAAATTCGAAATCAGCAACGATCTTTATCAGTTGTTCGACAAGGCCCATGACACCGCCTATATCAACTACACCAGCAAAGACCAGAACAGCCGCGGGCATCCCATCAACCGCTCCAAACAGCCCGTGGCACGCGTATCATGGCGTGAGGCAAATGAATTCTGCAAGTGGCTGTCGGGAAAGACGGGACGTAAATTCACACTGCCGACAGAAGCGCAGTGGGAGTGGGCATGCCGCGCCGGAACAGCCACGCCTTTCTATTACGGTGATTACAATTCCGACTTCAGCAGATTCGCGAACCTCGCGGAGGCCAGCATTTCGCACCTGGCACAGCGGGATTCGCCCCAATGGCACCCGAAGGATGACCGGTTCAACGACGGAGCAATGGTGACCAGCGATGTCGGACGGTATCAGCCCAATGCCTGGGGCCTCCAGGACATGACCGGCAATGCCGCCGAATGGACAAGGACACTGCAAAAGGCGTATCCATACAATGACAGCGACGGACGAAACAATATGGACGCAAAGGGCAGGCGCGTGGTTCGCGGCGGCTCCTGGTTCGACCGGCCATACCGCGCCACTTCAGCTTACAGGCTCGCATACGAACCATATCAGAAAGTATTCAATGTCGGATTCAGGGTGGTATGCGAAGAATAAAAGGACACCCTCACCCGCCCCTTTGCAGGGGCGACCTCTATCTCAAGGGAGACGAAGAAATCCGTCATGCCTCTCCACTTGAGGGGAGAGACCGGTCCGAGAACGGACCGGGTGAGGGTGAACAGAAACATTTTAATGTGACTTAACAGCGGGATTAATATATCGTAACGATAAAGGCGATGGACGAGAAAGACGGGAGACTAAATATGATACGCACTATATCCCTCGGAATACTGGCGACAGCGGTTTCAATTTTAACTGCCGGCGCAGCAGCTGCAAACTCCGCAACCGACTACCTCTCGCCGGTTGCGCTGGTAACCGACAAGGACGGCAAGACGCTTTATGTTGCCGAGACCACATCCAAACAGGTGGCGGTTGTCGACCTGGCTTCGGGAAAGGTGACGGCTAACATGAAAGTCTCCGGGGAACCCGGCGGCCTTGCACTGGCGCCCGACGGTTCAGTACTCTGTGTTTCCATAGCATCACCTGAAGGAGTGGTTGACCTCGTAACACTGCCGAAGGGCAAAGTCACAAAGAGCATAGCCGTCGGACACACCGCCGTTTCCCCCTTGATCAGCCCTGACGGCAAGTTCATTTATGTCTGTAACCGGTTCAATAATTCCGTCTCCGTCATAGACCTGGCATCCCGGAAGGAAAAAGCCAGAATCCCGGTTTCACGCGAACCATTTGCCGCGACGATAACTCCCGACGGCAGGTTCGTGTTTGTGGCAAACCTCCTGCCGGCCGGCGCCGCCGACCTTGATTACGTCGCCGCGGCCGTGTCCGTGATCGATACCGCGGCCGGAAAAGTAACAGCGGCAATTACCCTCCCCAACGGAAGCACCAGCCTGCGCGGAATATGCATTTCGCCCGACGGGAAACATGTTTATGTTACGCATACGCTCTCCCGCTACCAGCTGCCGACGACACAGCTTGAACGCGGATGGATGAATACCAGCGCCCTCAGCATAATAGATGTCGCCGAAAAGAAACTGATAAACTGTGTCCTGCTCGACGACGTCGACCTCGGCGCCGCAAATCCCTGGGGTGTCGCCTGTACCGCCGACGGCAGGACAATCTGCGTCGCCCATGCCGGTACGCACGAAATAAGCCTTATTAGCAGGGATGAGCTGCACACAAAGATCGAGAAAACTGCAAAGGGCGAGAAAGTCTCCGACGCTTCCTCAACCGCCGCGGACGTGCCAAACGACCTGAGTTTCCTGGTAGGAATCCGGAAGCGGATCAAGCTTTCCGGCAACGGGCCCCGCGGTATCGCGATTGCAGGAACAAAGGTCTATGCGGCCGAATACTTCACCGACACGATCGGCGTGATCGACATTAATCCGGATGCAAAACCCGGACCGCAGACAATCGAACTCGGGCCAAAGAAGGAAATGAGCACAATACGGAAAGGTGAAATGATATTCAACGATGCGGGCGCATGTTTCCAGCAATGGCAAAGCTGTGCAACGTGCCATCCCGACGCTCGCGTTGACGGTCTTAACTGGGACCTCCTCAACGATGGAATAGGCAACCCGAAGCAGACAAAAAACATGCTCCTGGCCCACAAGACTCCCCCTTCCATGGTTACCGGAGTGCGTGAAAGCGCCGAACTTGCAGTGCGCAAGGGACTCCAGTTCATTCAATTCGTCGTACGGCCGGAGGAAGATGCCGTGGCCATTGATGAATACCTGAAGAGCCTGAAACCTGTTCCAAGCCCGTATCTTGTGGACGGCAAATTGAGCAAACCGGCAAAACGCGGCAAGAAACTGTTCGCAAAGGCCGCTTGCACGTCCTGCCATCCTGAACCGCTGTTCACAGACCTGACCAAGTACAACGTGGGTACCGGCATCGGCACAGAGAAAGACAAGGAGTTTGACTCCCCGACCCTGGTTGAGATCTGGCGGACCGCTCCGTATCTTTACGATGGCCGGGCCGCAACAATGGAAGAAGTCCTGACCAAGTACAACAGGAATGACCTTCACGGCAAAACTTCAAAGCTGACACCCGAAGAGATAAAGGACCTTGTCGAATATATCCTCTCGCTGTAACAAAAGGCACAAAGTTCCAAAGGCACGACATTCCTCATTCGATATTCGAAATTCGGTGTTCGATATTGGACATTCTCTTTTTCCCGCTTTGTCCCTTTGTGCCTTCTTCACCATTCGGCAATCGGCATTCGAAATTCGGCATTTTATTTGCTTCTTATCCTCTTCCCCGCCCTGTCTACACCTGTGTTCATATTTAAACCCAAGTGTATACTGCTGTAGCCAGTTTACGCCTTTCCTGCCGTTCTACACCCAACAAGTCCAAGGCTGCATGTTGTTCATTCACAGCTACTTACGATAGACTTGCATCATTCCAGCAGATTGGCACGTTATCTGCCATATATGGGGGCATGCAGACCTCTTGGGATAAGACACTTACGATGAATATTGAATCGAATATCAGGCCCTCAGTCATAACAAGAACAAAGGCTGCGGGACTTGATATTGTGTCGCTTGCAAGGCCTGGCCTTGTGGAATATTACATTACTGCATGCCCGGCAAGGGGCAAATCCCAGTTCTCCATGTTCGAATCTGTCGCCAATTTTGTGAAAGATGTTGATGCAACAATCGTCACCCAGGATGTTTTCGGGCCATGCAAATATCACAGGGATGGAATGTTCGCCATGAAAGCTGTCAACGGATCTGTCAACTGGCCGGTAGCCTGGGTTGAAGGCGATGGCTACGTGGCAGACGCACTCACCGGAACCCAGGTGTATGCCATATCCGGAACAGCCGTCGAGCCCATTGTTGTCGATGGAAGACATGTTGGCGCGATTTACGAAGATAACGACGCGAAGTACTGCCTCCTCGGGGATATCAGCTCGAAGAATCATAAGGCACCCCGTTTCCAGCAGGCATACGAAACGTTCGAGAGAATGGAAGCCGCGCTTCTCAGCGCCGGCATGGACTTCTCGCACGTCGTGCGGACCTGGCTGTACGCCACGAAGATCCTGGAATGGTACGGGGACCTGAACAAGGCGCGCGATCAGTTCTTCAGGGAACGCGGGGTGTTCGAGGGACTTGTGCCCGCCAGCACCGGGATAGGTGTGTTCAATCCGGCAAAGGCAGCCGTGGTTGCGGATGTTTTCGCAGTAAAACCCAAGACGGAAAACGTGCAGATCGAGAAAATTGCATCACCGCTCCAGTGCGCCGCCCTGGACTACAAGAGCTCGTTCAGCCGCGCAGTGGAAGTGAGGGTGCCGGACCATACGACCCTCCTCATTTCCGGCACCGCCAGCATACAGCCGGGCGGCAAAACTGCGCATACCGGAAATCTTGCAAAACAGATCGACCTCACGATGCAGGTGGTATACGCTATCCTGGAATCGAGAGGTATGGGCTGGGGCGATGTCAGCCGCGCTGCCGCGTATTTCAAGGACATCAAGGAAGCCCCCATGCTCTATAAATATTACAATGAAAACAAGATTTCTATACCGCCGATCGCTATCGCTCATGCCGACATATGTCGTGATGACCTGCTGTTCGAAATAGAGCTGGACGCGATAAAGCATAACTAGCCATCACCAGCGTGTCATATGATCGGCATATCAAAACTATATCTCGGCCAGGTGGAACCTTCCGACCCGCTCCGTTACAACAGGCAGTCTGCAAAACTGCCAGGCCACCTGCTCCAGTTCTCAAAGGACAAGAAACCAGTCGTCGTCTGGAACGTAACCAGCCGGTGCAACCTCACCTGTAAACACTGCTATGCCTTTTCGGAGACAGAATCCGGCGGGCCCGACCTTTCCACCTCTGAAGGCATGAGACTGATCGATGACCTTTCTTCGTTCGGGTGCCCGGTGATCCTGTTCTCCGGCGGGGAACCGCTGATACGCCCCGACCTGCCCGAACTGGCAGAACATGCCGTATCCAAAGGCATGCGGGCAGTTATCTCAACAAATGGAACACTGATTACAGAAAGAATGGCGGCAAGGCTGAAATCCATCGACCTCTCCTACATCGGCATAAGCCTGGACGGGCTCAGGGAAAACCACGATAAGTTCAGGAAACAGAAGGGAGCCTTTGAAAACGCACTGGCCGGGATCAGGATAAGCCGCGAAGCCGGCATCAAGACCGGTCTCAGGTTCACCATCACCCGGCACAACGCCGGCGATATCCCGGGCATTTTCGAGCTTATAGAAAAGGAAGCCATTTCCCGTGTCTGTTTCTACCACCTGGTCTATTCCGGGCGCGGAAGAAAGCTGAAGAGCGAGGACCTTGATCATGGCGCGACGCGCGCCATTGTGGACCTGATCATCGATAAGACCGCGGAACTGTACCGCAGGGGAAAGAAAATCGAAGTACTGACAGTGGACAACCATTGCGACGGACCTTACCTGTACCTGAGAATGCTCAGGGAGAAAAGTCCCCAGGCAAAAGACGTGATGAAACTACTGAAGATGAATGGCGGAAACAGCACCGGCGTGGGGATCGGATGCGTCAGCTGGGATGGCACCATCTACCCTGACCAGTTCTGGCGCAATCATCCCCTGGGCAGCATCAGGAAACGCCCCTTCAGCAGTATCTGGACCGATTTATCAAACCCTCTCATGGCTGCGCTCAAGGACAAGAAGAACCATGTCACGGGACGCTGTGCGGCATGCAGGTTCCTTGATGTCTGCGGAGGTAATTTCAGGGCGCGCGCCGAAGCCGTCACCGGAAAAATCTGGGGCTGCGATCCCGCATGCTACCTGACAGACAGGGAAATTGGGCTTTAACTCATGGATCATGAAAAGAACAATCAGGATCTGCGTGTCGTTGCCTGGGAAACAACCAGGAGATGCGAACTGAAATGCCTCCACTGCCGCGGATCCGCCCGCAACCAGGATTATCCCGGCGAACTCTCAACTGATGAGGGGTTCCGCCTTATAGATGGCATCGCCTCTTTTGCAAAGCCCGTCCTTATACTTACCGGCGGGGAACCAATGACCCGTGCCGACATCTATGACCTCGCAAGCCGTGCGTCCGGACTTGGCCTCCGGGTAGTGATGGCGCCATGCGGCCCGCTGATCAATAAAGATACAGCCGGGAAGATCAGGCAATCAGGTATACAGAAGATAAGCATAAGCCTCGACGGCGCATCGGCCGTGGCCCACGACGCGTTCCGCGGGGTTAAAGGCGCTTTCGATTCCGCCGTCAACGGCATACAGCACGCGAAAGATGCCGGCCTGGAATTCCAGGTCAATACAACCGTCACGCGAAACAATGTTTCTGAACTTCCGGCAATACTGGAACTCGCCACGAACTTGGGCGCGGTAACCCTGGACCTTTTCTTTCTCGTCCCCACTGGCCGCGGCACGGCACTCAAACAGCTGGAAATCTCCCCCGAAGAATACGAAAAGGCCCTGGAATGGACCGCCGAAGCATCAAAGCATTCCGCCATTGTTGTGAAAACAACCTGTGCGCCGCATTTTGCCCGCATCCAGACACAGTCAACCGGCAAGCGGGGCCGCGCCGGAGGATGCATGGGCGGACGCGGTTTCGCTTTCGTTTCGCACCGCGGCATTGTCCAGCCATGCGGATTCCTCGATCTCACCTGCGGAGACCTGCGGAAGGAAAACTTTAACTTCAGGAAAATCTACGAAGAATCCGCTGTCTTCAAAAACCTCCGTGATGTTGACAGTTACACGGGAAAATGCGGATACTGCGAATACAGGTATGTCTGCGGCGGATGCCGGGCCCGCGCCTATGCAAAAAACGGGGAGTATCTGGCAGAGGAACCTTCCTGTACTTATGTTCCACAACGGAGCTGATTTTATTATGACGCAATCGAACAACAATACAGAGGACTTGTCCTCCATAGCTCAGCGAGGAGCGACGGAGGATGCCCTGCTGTTTGCGCTTCAGCAGGGGATTCCTTTCGTCCCCCACCCGCTGGCAACGGTCGGAGCATCACTTGGTCTCAGCGAAGAGGAAGTCGTAAAGAAAATAAGGTATTTTTTCGAAACCGGCAAGGCGCGTCGGTTCGGGGCCATTTTTGATTCCCGGCGGCTTGGCTATAAAAGCACACTGTGCGCCGTAACCGTCAAAGAAGGTGATCTCGACAAAACCGCTGGTTCAATTGTTCCCTTCCAGAGCATCACTCACTGTTACCACAGGAAATGCCTGGCAACAGGTGCAGACCGACACAAAGACTTTCCCAATCTCTGGTTCACAGTGACAGCACGAGCCGATCTTTATGCAAAGGAACTGGAATCAATAGAACAAGCCGTGAGCCCGAATCCAATGCTCGTACTTCCGGCAAAAAGGCGATTCAAAATCCAGGTGATACTTGATCCGCGGCTCAGCAGCCGAAAGTCTCCGGCGCCTTCACGAAAATCGCCGCCAATCCCGTCAGGGACCGACGCCCCCGCCCTGGTATTGAACGATACTGAAAAGGAAGTCGTTCGCCAGCTGCAGGATAACCTGTCCCCGGAGACTGATCCAATCAGGAAAATCGCCGCGAAAACCGGACTTAATCCCATGGAAATTGTACAACTGCTCATCAAGTGGAAGGATGCCGGCGTATTGCGGCGGATCGGGCTGATCGCCTACCACCAGAAAATAGGATTCCATGCCAATGCCATGTGTGTATGGCAGGTTCCGGAAGACAGGATTGAACAGGCTGGCAGGTATCTTGCGGGAATCGGCAACATCACGCACTGCTATGAACGCTGGTCCGCGGAATCGTTTCCATATAATCTTTACGCCATGGTTCATACGGGTGATGAAGCGGCCATTCGCAGCATTTTCCAGGAGATCTCCGAGGATGTTGTCCTCGCCAACGGGCAGATCATGATGTCCGTGCGGGAATACAAGAAGACCAGCCCGCGCTTCTTCTGCGAGAGATAAACCAATAAGTAGGTCCAGTTGTGTCAACTGGACCCCTACACGTTTGCGTCGGGAAGATAGGCCAGTTGGGAACAACTGGCCCTACTGGAAGAAAATTGTTTAAGCCTGATCCTGAACGCCTGCGCTGATTGTCGAGGTAAGACCGCAGGTTTCGCCCAGTACTCGAATGATTCGTTGGGCAAATTCGTTCTTTAAAAGCGTTCTAATTCAATAAATATTGATTGCTGTTAATGTTTATCAAAACTGATTTGCAATTCTCAATACTTACCACTGTTATGTCATTTTTCGACTCGCCTGATCGGAGAACATAAAGAAGTGGCGGAGAATACCGCCTGTCTTCAATCATGGCAGCAAGCGGGAAAGGAGGATTACAAAAACCCTTGAGAACAATTATCGGAGATTTCTGTATGGTTGATATCACTTGATTGCTCCAAAGTCCAGTTGTCCTCTCTTTTCCCGTGATAGCGCCTTCCCAACCATAGGCCCGTGCTGCTTGTTCCTTTCCTGAGTCAATCATGCGAAGATTGTTGATACACGCCTGCTGGCAAGATGTGTTGCGAACTCTTACAAATGACGGAATGGCGATGGCCAGAAGAACGCCAAGCATTCCGAGGACAATGACAACCCCTGTGATCGGATGCCACTTCTGATCTTGTTTTTCGTCATTCATTCTTTGCGCATGGCATGAACATCGAGGTGAACCGCCGCGGTTAACCGAGTATGTTCAATGCCATGGTTGTGCCTTCTTAAAGTCTTTGTCTCCAGCTGTCTGGATGCCTATGAAGATGCATAATCGACAAAATGTAGATTCTGTCAGACTCTATACTGTAGAGAATTCCATAGGGGAAACGATGGCACATACAACGACGTACATCACCACCTAACACGGGCCATGCCATCGGATAGGATAAAATATTCTGAATAGCGCAGTAGATTTCCAGCGAGAAGTCTTGCCCCAATCCAAGCTCGCACCCCTCGTAATATTGAATGGCAGCACGAAACTCCTCGTCAGCTTCGGGATGGAACGCAAACCTCATTGCGCGAAACGATCTTTGATTCTGGCAAACACCTGGTCTCCGGGGACTGGTATAACACGTCCAGCACGGATTTCAGTAAGACGGCGTTTTGCGACATCCAGCCATGCGCGGTCAATCTCAGGATCCGGCACATTCAGGCTGCGAAGCAGTGAATCAACCACAGCTGCACGACCTTCTATGGGGAGTGCGGATGCCTCTTCAATAATTTCCTTTGTACCATGCATAATCACCTCTTGTATCGACTATCAGAATGTACCAAAGCGGCGGACTTCTGGCAATTCTTTCTGGCACAACATGGTTTATACAACCAGACGTATAAACCATTCATAATTCCCATTCCGTTTATAATATCGCCAGTCCCCCGGTAAACAGCAGCCGTCCCAGTTGCCGGTAATAATACAGGAGATACGATTGGAAAACCAGACCTTTCCGGAAGTAGGTCCAGTTGTGTCAACTGGACCCCTGCGTAACTGCGCCCGGAAGCAGGTCCAGTTTGGAACAACTGGCCCTACTGGGAAGAAAATTGTTTAAGCCTGTCTCTGAAAGACACAAGACTCTCAGCTTTCATCATAAATCCTGTGTACTGCATAAAGAGGAAGTATATCTACGTCACTAAGCCGGCCAAAATTCTCCAGCGATACTCTCAATCCTCTAGGAATACCCTTTTCTCCAAGAAAAACCCGCAAGCTCTGCATTCCGCCTCGGATTCCAGCCTTTACCTCCACTGGCACAATGCGGGAACCGCGCTGAATGACATAATCCACTTCGGCATTACCGCCCCGCTGCTCCCTGTGCCAGTAGTATAATTCAGGCCGCCTGTGCGCCGACTGATACGCCACCATATGCAAGCCGGTCAGCAGTTCCGCCATGCACCCGTTATTCACAAGCGATACCTCATTGGCAGTCATATGGCCTGCCATATCCAGCCCTGCCAGACGCTGATGAATCCCCACATCAAACAACACCGCCTTGAACTTTCGGGCATCAATATTTGCCCCCAGGGGAAGTCCTATTGCCTTCGATTGAAAGACCTGATGAACCAGGCCCGATTTCACCAGAAGCTCAAGCGCATTCAAAATGGCGGTGGATTTCGCCTCTCTGTCTACAGCAGCACAGACAAACTTTCCTCCAGCCTGACCAGCAATTGACCGGAAGGTCTCGTTCAAACGTTCCGCCGGAATTCGTCGCCTGTATTTCTCGAAATCGTCCTGAAACGTCAGGATCAGGTCATCCAGGGCATTCATCACCCGGTGGAGATCGTGCGTAGCCGCATAAGTGCTCACGGCCTCCGGCATTCCGCCCACCAGCATATAGGTACGCAGATAATCCACCAGTTTGACGTGAAACGGCGATTCGACCGGCTTGTCAAAATTCGCGGCATTAATGACGGACACCAGCGCGCCTTCTCCTATGGCCTCAAGGAATTCGGGGAAAGTCATCGGATACATGAAGCGTGACGTCAGCCTGCCGACTCCCATGGAAGGTATTTTCTGAAGAGCAAACTCCATCAGAGATCCGGCCGCACATACGTGAAGTTCCGGCCATTGCTCGTAAAAGTACCGCAGAGAAGCGAGGGCATCGGGGCATGCCTGAATTTCGTCAAAGAACAAGAGTGTCTCACCCGGAATGATCGGAACTCCGGTAAACGCCGACAGCTTCTCGCATATCGGTCGGGCGCTTAATGCATCCTTGAAGAACATCCGGACATCCGGCTTCTCCTCGAAATTAATCTCCGCAAAATATCTGAAATCCTTTCCCAGTGAACGCACAGAGAAGGTTTTTCCAACCTGCCTGGCCCCGCGCAGCAGCAACGGCTTCCTTCCCTTTTCACGGGTCCAAGCCGCCAGTTCTATTTCAATCTTCCGTTTCATCGTTTCAATATCCCATAATAATACTCGTTACGCCAAGCTAAAATCCCATTTGTAGACCCAATAATCACAGCTTGGTGCCCATTTGTCAATACTTAACATATTAAAAGTAGGTCCAGTTGTGTCAAATGGACCTCTGCACGAATGCGTCGGGAAGATGGGCCAGTTGGGAACAACTGGCCGTACTAGGAATGAAATTGTTCAAGCCTGACCCTGAAAAACCTGTATTAGTCCGATAAACCCCAGGAGTCCTGCCATACGACTGTAAAACGATCCGGCTCAAATGTTACCGGCAGCCATACATAAAGCCCCTTGATGGCATCTTTCGGTGTCCAGATGTCAAACATGGCGATAAATGTGTCAGGCTTGCCGATGACGGGAAAAACACAGGTGCTCTGTCCGCCAAACGTCAATTCCGGTCCAAGTTTGTTGCCTGGATTGATACCCTTGCACGGATTACCAAGTTCTTTCCACGGCCCCCAGATAGAGTCGGCCACGGCCGAGCGCGCGGTGTTGGGGGCCCATCCTGTACAATCGGAAGTAATGAGCCAGTAACGCCCCTTATGCTTGAAAATGGCCGGAGCTTCATTCCACCTGTTCTCGAACAGGCGAATGTATTTACCGGCGTGTGACTGGTAATCATCGCTGAGCAGGGAGATGTGCAGCGTACTGTTCTCCTCGGACGCAAAGACGTGATAGGCTTTGCCGTCGTCGTCCACAAACAGGTTCATATCGCGGGCCATCTGCCCGCCGGGGAAATCACGGGCCAGAATGGGAAACCTGGGCGTTTCGTCGTTGGGACCGCCGCTAAAGGATTTATCCTTGAACGCATCAATCTCTTTCTGTGAAATCTTCTGCTCATCCTTGACATTGACCGGCCAGGCCCCAGCATCCGGCCGGACAGACTTTTGGAACGTATAAGGACCGCCTGGCGCATCGGAAATGGCGACACCACTGCGCGCCGTTTTGTATCCCTGGCCTTTCTTTTCGAGGTGAAACCACATGACAAATTTCCGGGTCTTCGCGTTGTATATCACCTTCGGCCGCTCGATAATACAGCCACGGGCAATGTCACTGGCCGGGTTGTCGGACACCGCCAGGGCAATTCCGCAGTCCTTCCAGTTATAGAGATCGGTCGATGAGTAACAATGGACACCCACTTCGGCCTTGTTCCCCCGCCTCGCCGGCGACCTTATGCTCTCCGAACCAGTAATACGCGCCGCCGTGAGCCATCACCCTGCCCCCGTGGGCGTTAATGTGAACGCCTTTATCATCCGGCCACGTCCGGCCAGGCAGAAACTGTGTGCGCGCTGCATCCTGCTGCGCGCCCAGAGTTGCCACACCACACAGCAGGACAACCAGGGTGGTGATTCCAAATGAGTAATTATGTCTATTCATTACTTCCTGTACTTAATGCAATCATAGTAATGGACAAGTATCAAGGCAGTGACCAGAAAAATGAGGTTGAATAAAGGGGTACGTTCTGGCAGCATACAACACCATGAGCATCGGGAAAATTCCTTTTGACTGGGAGAAATCGCTCATTATTGAACGCGCCTTCTGGCTGCAGGAAAAGAAGCGAGTCTGTTCCCAGGAATGGTTAGATCTGATGCGTCAGCGCACTCGCTGGTTTCTCGAGTGGTATCAACAGGCCGGAGAGATCGGACCGGATACACGAATCCTGCATGTGGGCCCCGGCCCCGACGGAGAAATCAATTTCATAGGCACCGGCCGCCGGTATGCGGTGGATCCACTGGCTGATTTCTATAAACAGCATTTTGCGGACATCATGGATCATTCGATCGACTTTCGCAGCGGCCGGGCCGAGAAACTCCCGTTCGACAATGGTTTCTTCGATCTTGTTATCGCCTATAACTCACTAGATCATACAGAAGATCCATCCGGGGCATTTGACGAAGTAAGCCGCGTCCTTAAAGCGGGTGGAGTCTTCTACCTGGGGCTCCACATCCGGTCGGAATACGCACGATTGTTGCATGAGCTGAAAAAGATTCGGCACACCATTAATGATCACTATTATTGCTTCACTCAACGAACGTTACGGCACGAGATCAGCCTGCACTCCATGTCTGTATTCGATGAGCGCGGCGAGACTGAACTTGAACGTTTGTCTCCATCGCGACCGGCCTGGCGCCATAACCGGTTCCGCCGATTTCTGGGCGCGCTTCGCGGGCATGATGAAGAAACCTATCATCTCCTTTCCCGCAGGAACTAACATCAGGCATCCAGTTTAGGCCTGTAAAATGGAGTTGAACAAAGGGCTTCCCTTTGGCACTATATCACCATGAGTGGAGCCGGAACACAAACCATCCGTTCCTGCTGAATATGAACGATTGTTGAAGTGACAGGCCAAAGTCCTTCCGGTTTTCTAATGAAAAGAGAAACACATTCAAGAAGCGTTTTCCCGCTGGGCCTGATGTCCGAAGGAAAGGATTGCCTCGTTGTCGGGGGCGGCAAGATCGCGACGCGAAAAGTCAGGCTCCTGCTTGATTCCCGGGCCGCGGTAACTGCGGTCAGCCCCGAAGTCACCCCCGAAATCATGGAACTGGCAAGGCAAAAGAAGATAAAACTGCTTCAGCGTGAATTTTCCGACACGGATGTCGAGAGCCGAGTTCTCGTATTCGCAGCAACGGATCGCCGCGCAATCAACAAACAGGTACTGACCGCGGCAAAGAAACGGAACATCCTGTGTTCCTCGGCGGACGGCAACTGGATCTTCGGCGACTTTGTCACACCGGCAACCTACCGGAAGGGTGAGCTCACGATCGCCGTCTCGACCGGCGGCAGGTCGTGCCGGAAGTCGCGGCTCATCAAGGAAAACCTTGCCCGCCATGCCGACCTGGTCGACAGCACGGATCTCATCGTCATCGGCACAAGCCACCACCAACTGCCTGTCGAGGAACGCGAGCATTTCCACCTTACCGGTGAGAACCTGGAAAAGGCCGGACAGATGATAAGCCAGGTCTGGGGAATCCATGAATTCATGATCCTCAACACCTGCAACCGCGTTGAACTGATTGGCGTCGTTTCGCACAGCAAGGCAATCAACGCACTGTTGCTCCGCGTAATGGGATTCGACTGCCTGAAACCAAAGGATTATTATATCAAGCGCGGCCCGGAAGCGTTTGACCACGTGGCCGTTGTTGTATCCGGCCTGCTTTCACAGACACCCGGCGAGAGCAATATCGTCGGCCAGATAAAGGCCGCGCTAGACCAGGCCGTGCAGGCCCGCTGGGCCAACGGGATGATGAAGGAATGGATATCTTCCGCCCTGCATGTATCAAAGAAGATCCGGCAGAAGACCCAGCCCCTGCTCCGCCGCCTTGAGATCGAAGACCTCTGTATAGAATACCTGCGCGCCTCTGACTGGAAGATGGATGGAACAAAGGCCATGGTAATAGGCACAGGCACCGTCGGTACCGGTCTCGTCCGCGGCATCCTCGCGCTGAATCCCCATATCGAATGCGACTGGCTTTATCACCACAACAAACCCGATCTGCCGGATTCATGGAAGAAACGTGTAAGCATGCACCCATTCAGCGACATCCCGGCAGGACTCAAGAACGCCGACATCGTTGTCTGCGCAGCTTCCAGCCAGGAGCCGGTGCTCAACAGTAAACACGCCGGCGCCTTCAACCGCAGAAAGAAATCACTGGTCATCGACCTTGCAATCCCCCGGAATGTCGACCCAGGCCTCGGGACATCCGCAAACATCAGACTTGCCGGCCTGGACGAACTGAAGCAGTGGTACCTCAGGAAACAAACCGACATGGGAAAGATCATGGAGCTTGCAAACATCACGCTCAGCGATCATAAAGAGTTTTATGAAAAGATCATTGGCAGTTTTCAAAGCGGGAACAAGAACAAGTAAACTTGCCCGCATCCAGACCAGGGATGCGCTGACCCACTTGAAGGCGATATTCCCGGATATCTCCTTCGAAGAAGTCGCCATGTC
>Ga0172375_10000346_pt1 | contig 74107 bp, 91 predicted proteins | sample LakKiv1m_FD_114537 | JGI IMG/M metagenome (GOLD analysis project Ga0172375, IMG submission 114537) | Freshwater microbial communities from Kabuno Bay, South-Kivu, Congo - kab_092012_11.1m | ecosystem: Environmental > Aquatic > Freshwater > Lake | place: Democratic Republic of the Congo... | reverse complement strand
GCTCGGAATCATTCTTACTGCCGACAATCGGTTCGACCCGGTTTGTGCTCGTGCAATCACCACAAACGTTTGCCCTACCCTCACTGTTGTTTGTTCCGTCCTTAAATCAAAAGTCACCGCCCCCACCGGTGTCGGTGTCGGCCCTGTTCCTATCGTAAAGCCAACATTATCACTCGTCGAACAGGAACGATACCCGGTACAAGGCAACCCTCCCGGCAACAACGAATTGGCATCTTTTTCATATCCACAAAATGGATTTCCCGAGCACACCCCATTCGCCGACTCCGACACATCGCAATGCACATAATACTCTCCTGCCCTTAAATTAGTCACTGTCTGCCTAATCCCCGTCGTACAATCTCTCGTACTGCTTCCGCCGCAACTCCCCAAATATAAATAATTGGGAATATAGTCCGGCGCATAAGCTCTCGTCGCCCCCAATCCCAACGACGTCTCCCCCATCGCCAACCCATCTTTTCTGGTTATCCACAGTCTTCCCGACCTCGCCCCGTTAAATGTCGCCGTATATTCATTCCCATTCTTCGTTACCTGACACCCGCCTACCCCACCCGTTGGCGGCGGCACTGTCGGCTGTTGTCCCGAAATCGTAAAAGCCAAATTATCCTCCGTCCAACACGATCTATAACCAGTACAGGGCAAACCCCCAGGCAACGACGGATTTACTTGTTTCTCATAGTCACACCATGGATTCCCGGAACACAAACTCTCCGTCGGCTGATCCGACCCACAATGCAAATAATAATCCCCCGGTGCCAAACCAGTCACTGTCTGTCTCAACTCACTAGTACATCCACCACTACAACCGGCCACATACAAATAATTCGGTGGAGCGTTATTGTATACCCTTGTCGACCCCAACCCCAATGAACTATTTCCAACCATTCCTCCGTCTTTCCTGGTAATCCACAATTTTCCCGCATCAGTTCTGGTAAAAACCGCCGTATAAACATCACCGTTCTTTGTTACCCTACATGCACCACTCCTCGGTGTTGGTGTCGCTGTCACCGTTCCTCCTCCGTTAATCGTATATGTCGCTCTATTGGCTTCAACTTCCAAATACGACAATTCCGGATCCACTCCGCTGGCAATAAACCTCACCGCCATATTTCCTCTCGAACCGGCCACATCCCTCGATCTATCGATGTCCACTTGTACACTCCCCGCCGCTATCGCCTCAAAAGTAATTCTCGCCAGCTGCACCACCCCCGTCGCTCTTGCCGCATCCTCCATCCTCATTGATATTCCCCTTAGCATTATCACCCCACGATCGGCATAAATATTTTTATCCACTACATTACTCGAAGCATCAAACAAAATATTTGTCGCCTCCCCAACAATCGGATTAATCGCCACCGCTCTCAACTTTGTCTGGTCATATTTAAAACCCAAATCCACTCCCGTCAACTTGTGCGTCTTTGCATCAACCACCACTGTTGTTATCACCGTCTCCCCTACGTTTAACGTCTTTGTATCTGGTAAAAACGATACTGTTACTGTGTCATAAGCCGCCGCTCCCCTCCTTGTTTCCTGCACTTTTCTCGACAAATAAACCCCGGCCGCCAGCGCCGCCAACAAAATTACTATTGGGAACAGCTTTGCTAATTTCATTTCCTCTTTTTTAAACTTTTATTTACCTGTTTTAAACTTAACATTTTCTCTGGAAAAAATACAAGCGGTCAACTGCCATTATTCCCATAATAAATCGATAACCACACCGCAAAATCCAACATGTCCGCTTGTCCATCACAGTTATAATCCGCTCTTCTGTCGTTTCTTACCACTGCTCCTCCTTCCACAAATTCCGACAGCCACAACTGAAAATCAATTTGGTCTATTCTCCCGTCACAATCCCCGTCTCCCTGAAGTTTTGCACTCCCTGCTCTCGTCGTCCCCGCCGGACAAGTTGTCATACAACTTCCACTCGTCGGTGTCGGCGAAGGAATCGTCGGTACCGCCGTCGGCGTTCCTGTCAGCGAACTACAGCTACAGGTTTCCGACATTTTGCATGCCTCCGTCGCACTTCTACAGGCAGTACCAGTATTACTTCCCAACTCTCCGGGATAGTAGCACTTCAGTCCATTTACACACCTAAACGTTGTCTCATTGCACGGGCTATTACATTGCCTCGTCCCCGCCGCCGTCGGCGTTGGCGTCAATGTTGGACAGTTCGCACAATAATAGCGGCATCTCGCGCTATCGTTAACCGTGATCAACCCATCTCCGTTCATATCAAAACCCAAACACCCTTGCGTCCTCTGGCCCGCAATACACTTTACAATCTCATCGGAATCATCTTCACAAATCCTTCCATCACCAGTAATATCACACGCAGTGCACGCCCTCCAAGTCCAAGTTGGCGTCGGTGTTCGAGTTGCCGATTGCGATGCCGTGGGTGTCCCCAATGTCGGAGTCGGCGTTCTCGTTGCTGAAGCCGTCGCCGTCGGTATTGGTGTATTAGTATTTACTGGACAGCTACAAGTAGTCAAATTTGTCTCACAACCAGGGTTCACACAACGCCCCCCAACACACGACAATCCCGTCGCGCAAAGCCTCCCGCTTCTGCTGTCACAACTCGCCCCACACGAACCTCCAGGGGTCAATCCCGCCGTTGGTGGTACACTTGTCGCCGTCGGAATCGTTTTTGTAAAAGTTCTTGCATCAACCCCGGAACAGTGGGGGGTCAAAGAATTACACGTCAACGTCGTCCCGCTCGCACAAGCCGAATCACCCGTACAAGCAAAAGTCGGACCCACCACATCGCAATACAATCTATACGACCCCGCCGGTAAATCGTTAATCGTCAATCTCTTCGACGATCCCACACATGCTACTGGTTTTCCCGGTCCGCACCATGCTAGTCGATAAATATTATTAGTTATCCTTCCCGACCCAAGAGTGGACGACACATTAAACGCACTCGGAAAATTACCATCAGTTTTCACCAAAATCATTGATCCCACATCCTGTGCCCCCGTATTTGCTGTCGTCAACTCAAAAACATCACTTCCCCCGCTCGAAGCATTGGAAACCCGACACAATGGCGTTGGGGTTGGTGTTACCGGTGTACTCGTCGGCGCCGCGATCGAGAACACAAACCCGTCATTAGCCGAACACAAATGTGTCCACCCCGAACAGTTCAATCCTCCCGCCAACCCTTGATGTATACAACTCGGATCTCCGTTACACCTGTTTCCCGGTCTATCAATCTGGCAATAAAGCTTATATTCTCCGGGCGGTAAATTATCTACCGCCACTCCCATTGTTCCATTTGAGCAGGCTGTCTGTTCCCCGCAACTTGCCAATCTCAACATACTGCTATCATCCACCCTCTGCCCTCCTCGCACCGTTGACGGAATCGTTCCGTCTGTCCTTTTCAACCACATCGTCGTTATTTCCCCCCTCGTCATATTTGCCGTTATCATTTCCAGTATTCCCTCTCTTCTTCTTACTTCGCACGTTCCCGCACTTCCTGTCGTTGGTGTCGGCGTGTTCCTTGGCGTCATCGTTGCCGCTACTCCACAAGTACAATCTTCTTCTGTCTGGCAATCCCAATTTCGACATCGGCCGTTAACGCACGATAATCCTGCATTACACGTTCCTGTTTCCGCATCGCACTCGCTCCAGCACGTCCCCGACTCCGTTGCTCTATTTCTCACATCCTGGCTTTTCTGTGCCAACCTCGTTGCCACCGGAATCGCCACTGCCATAATTATCAATCCCAAAATTAGTGGAATCTGTGCCAACCCCAAATCTCTTCTACCCTTATACATCACTAATAGTAAAACACCCTATCGCCTCCCCGTCAACTTCCAGATCTTCGGCTCTTCTCTATCATCATCTCCACCACCTTGGCCGCCACGTTTATCCCCGTCGCTTTTTCAAACCCCTGAAACTGGCACTGCCTATTCACCTCCAATATAAAGCTAACGTCTCCCCTGTCAAGGGGAGATTCAGAGGGGTTTTTCTGACTTTTCATAATATCCACTCCCCCGTAATCCAGCCCACACACTCTTGCCACCTTCTCCGCCAATTCTTTCTCTTCCTCCGATAACTCCCATCTTTCTACCTCTCCTCCCAGCGAAAAATTACTCCTAAATTCCCCTTTCTTTGCCGATCTTTTCATCGCCCCAATTGCTTTCCCGTCAATCACTATCACTCTGATATCCCACCCCCCCGGTAAAAATTTTTGCCACAAAAACATTCCCAGATTTTTCTCATCCATTTTTCCCAGCCACTTCAGCATCTCCTCCCGATTATCAAATTTCCTCACGCTTTTCCCCTGGTAGCCCCTCTCATGTTTGGCAATTATCGGCCAGCCCCACTCACGCTCTATCTCTCCTATACTATTAATAATACTTTCCTTGGTATAAAAAATTCTCGTCGACACTACTGGTATCCCTTCTTCCACAAATACTCCATGTTGAGCAATTTTCCCCATCCTTGCCCAATTTAAATATCCTCTGGCATTACAGCAAAACACTCTGTTCTGCAAACTTCTTATCAACAAATTCCTCCCTTCGGTATACTTTCCGCTTTTTGTCCCCGCCACTCTAAACCACACTCCCATCGTATTCTCCGGCCCGATCTCCTCCCCCCCCACTAATATTTTTGATAATTGATCATTGATCATTGAAAATTGAACATCCCTGTATAGTGCTCTTTCTACCTCAATCCCTCTCTTTTTTGCCTCCTCCACCACCCGCTCCACCTCCCACTGGCTCTGTTTCAGCGACATCGTAAATGTCAAAATTTTTTTCATAATTTATTTAAAGATTCCGAAATTATCTTTTTTTTGACGACTTAAGCCTGCGCCGCAGACTCGCCAGAGTCAAAAAAAAATGGTAATGAGGAATCATTGTTTTAAATTTACCAAAAATTTAACAATTTCCTGTGGTACGTCAATGCCGGTTGCTTTCATAAATCCGCAAAACTGCGGCCCCTTATTCACTTCCAACACTACATACTCATCTGCTCCCATGCTCATCAAATCTACTCCCGCCACCGCCAGCCCGCACACTTTCGCCGCCCTAATTGCTATCTCTTTCGCTTCTTTCGGCAAATCCGCCACTTCCACCTTTCCTCCCACCGAAAAATTATTCCTAAACTCCCCCTCTTTCTGCCGGCTCCTTTTCATCACCCCCAGCACTTTTTCCCCCAACACCAGCACCCGGTAATCACCGTCATTTTCAATATATTCCTGCAACATATACCTCTTCCCCTCTTTCGTCTCCGATTTCCTCAACTCTCTCACCAATTTTTCCAGTTCTTCCAAATTATCCGCCTTAAACACCCTCGTCCCCCTATCCCCTCCAGAACCCTTCACTATTACCGGAAAACGCCACTCGCCCGTCCCCCTACTTGCCCGCCGAAGTGAAAGATTGAACGTAGGCGGGTCCCCTCCAGTTCCTTTTATTATTGGAAATTGGAAATTTGAATTTGGAATTTGTTTGGAATTTGGAATTTGGAATTTGGAATTTTTCATGGTTTCATACAAAAACCACAAACTTCCATAAATCGTCCTCGGTACCGCTATCCCCGCTTCTGTCAGTTTTAGCATCTGCCACGCTTTGCAGGCATAACTCGGTTTCCCCGACACTACCATCGGATCTACCACCACCGTCTTCTTCTTTTTTTGATAATTGATAATTGATAATTGATAATTAACCAGATCCACTTCTTCCCAATGTTTCCCCGTCGTCCTAAAGAACACTACATCATATTCCCCCAAATCTACTCCATTATCTTCTTGTTTTAAATTTTGAATTTTAAATTTTAAATTTGTTTGTGATTTGTGATTTGTGATTTGTGATTTTCTGATCCTCACCTCTCCCTTTTCCGTCTCAAAGTACACCCTGTTATAGGAAATTAAATCCAACCGCACTCCCAGTTTTTTCGCCGCCTGTTTAATCAACCCCAAATGTCTCGTTACCTTTCCTCCAAAAAACACCGCTATTTTAATCACTTTAGTTGTTTAACTTTTAGAGTCTCCCCTGTCAAGGGGAGATCCAGAAGGGTTTTTCTCGAAGAAACGAGGAAACCGGAGAGATCCTTCCTCCCCAACAAAAACTTCGTTCTTAATTTCCCCCTATCTGCCACGTTTACCGCCGTCATTACTTTTCTCTCTTTCAGCCAAAAAGTTACCCCAATCACCGGTCTCTCTTTCTCCTTTCCCAGGCTCGATCGATAATGTCGATAATATAGAACTCTATCTTCCTGCAACAATCCCAGTTTTCCTGCTAATACTTTATCCATCGAACTTCTAAAAGCTCCGGTATCAATCTTCGCTCTCACCTCCACCACCCGGTGTTTTCCCTGCCTGATCGTTTGGCTTTTTTGCAAATCCGGTTTATACCCTTTTGGAATCTTTACCCGAATAATCTCAATCGGTTGCACCGTCTTTACTCCTTCCTTCTCTTCCACCTTTTCAAAAAACCTCTCGCCAAACAAATATTTAGCCAAAGTAATCGCATGATTTGCATTCCTTATCTCCATCCCTTCCACCTTTTCCATTCTCTGTTTCAATCCTGCCTTATTGCACAACTGAATCGACAGCCCTGGCCTGGCATTCACCTCCAATACCACCGGCCCTCTTTCTTTATCCAATACTACGTCTACCCCCAAAAATCCCAAACCCTTTATCGCCTTCTGGCATCCCATCGCCGTCTCTAGTACTTCCCGCCATTGGGGAATTTTTATCCCGTTAACTTTTCTCTCTTTCTTTTTCTTAAAATCATAAATTTTACCGACTATTTCCCCTTTTCCTCTAACCCCAAAAGTCGTTATTCCGCTGGCCAAATCTATCCCCAGTCCTACTGCTCCCTGTTGTAAATTCGCCTTCCCCCGGCTTTCTTCCGTTGGTATCCGTAGCATTGCCATTACCGGCACTCCGTTATAAACAATCACCCTAATATCCGGCGTTCCGCTTCGACTGACCGCCAAAAACATTGGATGGATTCTAATTCTTTCCTCCACCAACACCCCATCCGGCATCCCATGTAAACTATACCTTCCTGCCAAAATTTCCTGACAGTGTCGTTTCAGATCCTGACTGCTGATTTTTTCTCCATCCATTTTTATCCACTCTCCCGCCCATTTTCCTCTTTTCCGCACAATTATTATTCCCTCGCCCCCGTACCCCGACACTGGCTTTACCACAAAATTCCCCTCCAAGTTTTCCCACCTAAAATTTTCCACTTCTTCCAGTTTTCTAAATCTCCCAGTCAATCTTGGCACGTTCACTCCGGCTTTCATCAATACTCTCTTCGTCCGGTATTTACTATCAGCTATTGCCCGTCCTTCGGCTGTATTTTTCCTCAAATACACCTTATTTCTCTCATTTTTCGCCAGAAACTGTCGATAACTTTTCAGGTTAATTCCCAGCACTTTTGTTTTGAAAATTGAAAATTGATAATTGAAAATTTAAGGGTTACTTTTTCAAAGAAGTAACCCTCACTGCCCCCCGAAACCGCCCAATCTCCGTCAGCCTTATCCCAGTGTAATTCCCTACCGCCACATTAATCACCACTACCAGCACTACCGCCAAGTCCGGATACATCAGCACCCATTCCCTTATCACTCCTATTTTCATTATCAACGCTCCCGCTACTGCCAGTGCCAATGTCCCCAAAGTCAACTTCTTCGCTTCTTTCCCGCTTTTCACCAACTGCGTCCTCACAAACTCCTCCGACAGCATTATCATAAACAGCACCGGAAAAATCGAAATTTCCTCCGCCAACCCTACTCCCGCTGTTACTGCCATTAATCCGAATACTGCCACCGCCACCATCATTAGTCCTATCGATCTGGCCGGCCAAAAATGCAGTCTCAACCTTTTCAGCAACCAATTGCTCCCCACCGAAATCACCAGTACTACCGCAAACAACATCAATCCTTCCACTATTCCTGTTGCCAAAAGTGCCACCGAAATCATCGTCGGCATAAAAATCCCATATCCCGACAAGCCAACAATATAGTGCAATACCGACACCAATGTCGCGATTACCGGCAAAAGCATTAAAAGTGTCACTGTTTCCGTCGACACCCCTCTTTCTCTTGCCGCCTCCACTGCTACCCTTAAAGTATTCCACCCCCTCCACCTCTCCACCCCCCCTCCTCCATCCGTCGCCGCCACCCCTTTAACTGCCACCAAACTCATCACCGCCAATAATAAAAATTTTCTCATTTTTCCCTCAAAAAACTAACTTCACCGCCTTTGTCTGCGCGTATTATAACATCAAACCATTTTCCCTCTTTTTTCTTGTATAATTCCCTCAAATGGCCTCGCGTCTCCTTGCTGTCAACATTGGCGATCTCCCTCTCACTCCCGCCAAAACCCTCTCTCAAAGCTACGGCAATCTCTCTGTTCTCATTTCTCTTATCCTTCGCAATGCCCTAACCCTGGCCGGAATTCTTTTCCTCTGTCTTTTGATTTATGGCGGTCTTGGCCTTATAATGACTGCTGGTAGTGAAGACGCCAAAAAGCTTCAAGCCGCTAAGGATTCTCTGACTACTTCCCTCATCGGCTTCGTTGTTGTTTTCTCTGCCTACTTTATTATCCAGATTCTCGAAGTTATCACTGGACTTAAAATTTTAAATCCCACCATCTAAATGCCGCCCCTTTTTGGCTCCGTCGATTCTCCTTACACTGGGCGTTATAATTCTGCCCAAGGACAGGGTCTTTTTCTTCTTATCAGCAACCTCTTTAAGCTTATTTCCGTCGTCGCCGGACTCTATTTTGTCTTCCAGATGATCATGGCCGGCTACCTCTACCTCTCCGCCGAAGGCGACGCCAAAAAGGTCCTTGCTGCCCAAACCAAAGTCTGGCAAAGCGCCGTTGGTCTGGTCATTATCGCCGCCGCTTTCATTCTTGCCGCCATTGCCGAGAAATTCACCGGTTTAAAAATCCTCAACCCTATCCTCTATGGACCCCAATAACCGTCTTCTTGCCCAGGTCAAATACAATCTCGAAGCTCCGGGGATCGATCCCGGCTCCACTCCTCTCACCGCCGCCGAAACTCTTATCAGCCGCGGCATCGGCATGCTTACTCTTATTGCCGCTCTCTATTTCACTCTTCAGATCATCCTCACCGGCTATACCTTCTTCACCTCCGAAGGCGACGAAAAAAAGGCCGAGATTTCCCGCAAACGTCTCACCGATAACGTCACTGGCCTTCTTCTGGTGGTCGTTGCTCTCGGCGTTGGCGCCCTCCTTTCCCAAATTCTCGGCCTCGGCTCCATCTTCGATCTTAATGGCCTCAAAATCTGGGCCAATTAAATTACCGATTACTGATTACCAATTACCAATTACCGATTACCAATCCTATGATCTGCAACCCTCTTCTCAAAGACTGCACCCAGGTTTCCAATCCTTCCCGCTACACCAGCAATGTTGTTCAAACTGGCATTTCCCTTCTTTTCGTCATTGCTGTCATCTACTTCGTTTGGCATTTTATCTTGGCCGCCTACCGCTTTATGACTGCCGAAGGTGACGACAAAAAAATCTCTCAAGCCAAAACCGACATTACCGACATTGTCACCGGCCTGGTGATTGTCTTCATTGTTTTTGCCCTTCTCAAGCTCATTGGCACCGTTTTTGGTATCCCCAGTCTCAACACTCTCCAGCTCACTCTTCCTTCTCTTTGATTTTCTTTTAATTATTGGTAAACTATTCCAATTAACCGTTATATTTTAAAAAATCACACTATCTATGGAGCCAATTCGTATTGCCCCAAACAGCAGCAGCCAATTTAATAACCTCACTGGTTTAACCGCCGGTGGTATCGTCTCCGGCCTTATCAGCCTGGTCATGCTTGTTGTCGCCCTGGTCTTCTTTTTCATTCTTGTTATGGGTGGTTTCAAATGGGTCACTTCCGAAGGCGATGAAAAGAAAGTTGGTGCCGCCCGCGCTCAAATCACCAACGCCCTTATTGGTCTGGCCATCGTTTTCGCTTCCTGGGCTATCATGAAGCTCATCGAAACCGTCTTTGGTATCAGTATCCTCACCAACGGCCTGACCATCCCCACCTTCTGATTTTTCTTTTAAGCTGGCTTTAACGCTCCGGCTCTCCGCCGGAGCGTTTTGTTTGTATAATAGGCTATGGCCGCCGACTGGGATACTTTCACCACCACCTCGGGTAAAAGCTGTGTCGCCAATGGCGACGTTGCCACTATCCAGGGCCTCGAATGCCTTTTTTACAATGTCCTCCAGGTTATTGTCTTTTTTGCCGGCCTGGCTTTTCTTTTTATGCTTATTTCCGGCGGTTTTTCCTATTTCACCACCGCTGGTGACCCCAAAAAGCTTGCCGCCGCCAACAGCAAGCTCACTATGGCTATTGCCGGCCTGATCGGCATCATCGCCTCCTGGTTTATTCTCCGCTTTATTCAAACCCTCACTGGTGCCAACATTCTCGAGTTTGCCATCCCCGGTTAAGATTTCTTAAGTAACTTAAGTAACTCAAGTGACATATTTTTTCACTTTTTTACTCTTTTTTCTTTTCTCTCGTATTCCTTTTTTCGCCCAGGAATCCGGCTGTTCCGCCAATTCCAACTTTATCCAAAGTATTGAAAAGTTTTTCCAGTCCGGTGCCTCCGGCTACCTTCTCTGGCAATATTCCGGCGACAAAAATTCTCCCTTCGAAAACGATCCCTATTCTTTCTACCGCGGCGACCCTATTTGTACCTCTCTTCAGGAACTCAAGGCCAAATATCCCGACAAATATCTCGGCGTCAATATCCACAGCCTTGCCAAGGCCTCCGATTCTGTTATTGCCGACCACCTAAGCTACCTTTCCACCCAATGCGGTATTTCTGTCGTCCGTTTTTGGGGCACCCCCGATCGTGCCACCCCTCAAAAAATCAAAACCGTCCTCGACCTTGCCGCTCAAAATCATCTCCAAACTATCGTCACTCTTGCCGATTATTCCAACGGTACCGACCGTATTCTCCCCTCTTCCATCCGCTCCAATCCTACCTCCTGGTATCAATCCGGCTATCAGCAGGACTATCTTCCCTACGCCCGCTCCATCGCTCAAACTCTTGGCGGCCATCCTGCTCTCAAAGCTCTCGAGCTGGCCAATGAACCTCACTGTAATGGCATCACCGCTTGTGTCCCCGCCTACAATCAATGGGTCAACTCCGCCGCTTCTGCCATAAAATCGGTCAATTCTTCAATTAAAGTCAGTATTGGTCAAATGGCCAGCCAGAATACTACTCTTGGCGACAGTCCCGCCTCAAATTACCGCACCAGCAACCAGTCTTCATCCATCGACCTCGCCTCTGCCCACTTTTACAATCCTTCCGAAGAGCAAAATGCCCTCGCCGCTCTCGATCAGGCCAAATCTCTTGGTAAAGAATTCTATCTTGGCGAAGCTCCCGCTTCCTGTCAGGACCCTTGCGATCTCGACCACCCTCTCTTTCCCGCCATCCACATTTCCACTGCCGATCCCTCCCATCCTTCTACCGCCCAGGATCCTCTCAACAAACATCCCAACAACCATCCCCAACAAACTTACATTAAAATCTGCGAAACCGATCATGAATTCCAGCAAACTTTCGAGCCCCAAAACTCCGGCAGTAGCACCCCGCCACAACCCTACACTGCCACCGAGCTCAAGCAGGAAATCCAAAAAAACGACTATACCAGTCCCTATTCCACCAACATCGCCACTTATCTCATCCCCGAAGTCAACTCTTTCTCTTCCAAAGAAAAACTTCGCAAAAATTTCACTTCCTACAATACCGGCCTAGCCTACCGCCTCTATCCCGCCAAGCTTCAGGAACAATCCCGCCGGGATTTCCTAAACCAAGTTGTCGCCGGCAACCAGGTCGATGAACAAATCGCTTGGGATTGCTCCGGCCAATGCCGTCCTCTTACTTGTCCCAAAACCGCTTGCCGTCCCGTCTATTTAAGCGAATTGGCCGCCCACTACGGTATTGCCTCCAATCCTCCCGTTTCTGCCTCTCTCTCTTCCGACTGCTACCAAAAACTTTTTGATTCTCTCAACTTCGTTTTTTCCGGTTCCGCCAATTCCAAAATCGACATCCGCAACGTCACCACTACTACCGGCCAGGTCCAATCTTCCACTCTCGACCGTATGATCCCCAACGGCGCCTCTCTTTTCAATACCCTTTTTCAAATGGCCATCCCCGCCAAACAGAAAAAACTTGACTACCAATCCTGTCGTGTCGTTCCCGCTCCCCCCACCCAAAACACCACCAATCCTCTTTCTTTTAATTTTTTCCATGCTATTTCCGAGCTTATCGACAGTGTCAAAACCGTCTCCCGCCGCGTCACCTACACCGAATCCCAGGATCCCCGTGCCCTCGAAGGCCTTTCTGCCCAAAAAACTTTTATCAGCAATTTCCTCCCCAATCATCAAAATCAGGAGCTCAACCAGCTTCCCGATTCTTCCACCGGCGACAAAGTCAAAATCGACGATCTCGGTGGCAAACAGGCCAACGACAAATTCAGCACTTTTAGCCAATGGTTCACCCCTTACTCTCGCCAAAAGCAACTCTAATCCATGCTAAAATTATCCATGCTCCGTTCCTTTCTTGCCCGCCTCAACCGCCGTGATCTGCCTCTCTTCCCCAAAATTAAAATCTCCTTCCCTCTTGTCCTATCGGTCTTATTTGTCTTATCCGTCTTATTTTCCCTCAAATCCTCCGCCCAACAACAAGAAAATATTCTTACAGAACACAAAACCGCCTGGGAACAGGGAGTCAATTTTGAAGCTCTCAACAAAACTTCCTTCAATGCTACTATCATCAGCGCTCTCAATGCCACGATTGGAATCGAAAATATGACCAATGAACAACTTAATGGTCAACAATCCTACACTTCCGACGGCAAACCAATTGTCTGGATTCCCGGCGGAGCCATCGGCACCACCAACAATCTCATTGCTTCTCTTTACACTCCTCCCGCTTCCGGTATCGAATATTTAGCCTCAACCTGGGGCAATTTTTTAGGTAAGCCCGCCTACGCCCAAGGTGTCGGTTTTCAAGGCCTCCAGCCAATTCTTCCTCTCTGGCGCGGTTTTCGAAACATTATCTACATCATCTCTTCTCTCGTTTTTATTGTCATCGGCATCATGATTATGCTTCGGGTCAAAATTTCTCCCCAGGCCGTTATCAATATCCAAAACGCTATCCCCAATCTCATCACCACCCTCATTCTTGTTACTTTCTCCTACGCCATCGCCGGCCTCCTCATCGATCTCTCCTCTCTTATTCAAGCTGTTGTCATTGCCGCTCTTTTTAACGTCAATTCTACCCCCCTAACCGATAACCTTATCAAGGATGAGGGTATTTTGGGAGAAATAGCCCAACTCATTGGAATCAATGCTTTTAATTTCGACAATCTCGTCAATGTTGGTCTATATAAATTTTGGGCTCTAATCCAATTAGCTATCCCCAAAAATGCCATACTTCTTCTCGCTACCATCGTTGGAGGTATCCTCGCCATGATTCCTGCCGCTGGCCCCGCCATCGGGCTGATTGGATTTGCCGCTATCCTTTTAATCATGGCTATCGTTGTTTTGGCCAATCTCATCCAATTCTTCTTCGGTGTTGTCAAGTGTTATATCACCATTATTCTCAAAATCGTCCTTTCTCCCGTCGAAATTGGACTAGGAGCGTTCCCTGGTGCCAAAATGGGCTTTTCTACTTGGGTGTGGGATCTTATTGCGAACTTAGCAGTCTTTCCCTTCTCTGTCATATTCTTAGTCATTGCCAATCTAATAATTCAAAAAACAGCTCACCCTTTAGGGCTTACCGCGGCTAGCGGTTTCTGGACTCCATCCCTTCTTGCTGGCGTTGGCGGTACCATTGTCAACCAAACTTTCACCTATGTTAGCGGTGGTTTTGTCTCCGTCGCCATTGGCTTTGGCACTATCCTTCTTCTCTCAAAGCTCCCAACCATGATTCCTGAAGTAATTTTCGCCATCAAGCCATCTCCTTGGGGCAAAGCCATTGGCGAATCCCTAGCCCCGGTTGGTAAAGTAGCCAGCGGTGCCGCTTGGATAGGCGGATACAACGCCCTCAACTGGATTAATACCCCGGAGGGAAGCACAAAGACCCAAAACTTCATCAATAAATTTTTACCAGATAGGATAAAAATCCAAAATCCTGCAAACGTTAGTAAGCCAGCTGGGTTTGCAAAAGAAGTCACGAAGTACACCTCACAAGCTGTTGGTGGGCCAAAACTCGGAAATAATTAACAAGTACCCACCTTGACCACTAATCAAACTCAAACCCTAGTCGTCTCAACATCTCTTGAAAAACCAGCATTCGTTCTGCTCACTTCCGGAATAAGACCCCTCCCTTTTGCATGATTAGCCGACAAATTTATCACCGTAGCCATGGCTCGAGTCAAAGCCACCGAAGTTCTTTCTGTTCCCCCATAACCCAAAATCGTCACCAGATTCAACATTGAATCCGAACTCTTTTCAGAATCTTGAGACAAAATCTCTCGTAGTGCTTCTCCCACTGGATTATCACTATTAACCATTTCCACCGTCAATACCCCGCCTGCCGCATTATTTTCTTCTGTTCCCAAATCTATCGCCAACCAAAATTGCTGTGGAGTCATGACATGAGTATATGAAACCACCCGCTCATAAATCTTGATTTTTAATTGATCCATAAAACCACGCCAATTCGCGTTATCCGAATAGCCACCGCTACTTGTATTCGCCGCTGTTGCCGCTCTGTAAAAATCAGACAATATCAAAATCATATTTCTTTGCGTTTCAATCTTCTTCGCATCGTCATATTTCTTTCGCAACTCCTTTCTCCCGGGATCAGCGTCATTTTTACCATAAGATCCCCAATATGGTCTCACCGTCTCGCTTCCAAACGGAATTACTTGCATTGCTTTGTGTAATGCCAATAACGTATCAATCATATCCTGAACCAATTTTTCCGGACCGCCCCCCAACTCCTGCAACGGATTTATTCTTCCCGCCGGCAACTCATCCAATTTGTTATGTATCTGCATCGCCCTAAAGGCAAAATACATCGCACTTTGAAAAGCCCCGTTCTCTGCCGTTCCCGCCAAATCCATCGCCGTGTACTCTCTCTCTCCTTGTCTCGGTTCTCTTGTCAGAGCTTCGATAATACTCATTCCCAACCCCGAACCATCCGCATACTTCGCTTCTGTATACTGAAAATAACTGTATTGCAATTCTTGTGCCAACCCCTTAATCACCCCCGGCCTTGGGGCCTTTCTTCCACTCGCCGCTTCACCACCTTTCCTATCCCTCAATTGATGTGTCTTTTTTACCAAATCCTGATCTCCTGTATCATAAAAACTACCAGACCCTCCATCCTTTTGTTCTGGAATCAACTTTTTACCTGTCTTCCTATCTCTCACAAACGCCATTCCCCCCATCGTATATAACTCCAAAAACACCGTCGCCAGGCTCACCGCATCCGACGCCAGCCGGAAACCATCTCCAATCCCCCTTGCTTCCAACTCACTCGCCACTACATTCTCCCAATCCGCAAAAAATTTTTCCCTCTGTCCCAAGGTATATGAAGCTGTCGTCAAACAATCTTTGTGTACTCCGACACCCTCCATTCGGCTATCAGTTACACTTGGATCCCCATCCCGATAAACCAACCTCAATACCTCTCTCATGGCCACCGTCGTTGCCACATTCAGATGATCCGATAATGCCATTACATTAAGCACATTAGTCGACACTTGTGCCTCCGGCCCCAGCGCCACCTTCATCAAACTATCCAAATCTGCCTTTGCTCCCAAATAATCACCCAATAAATGAGCCAACACCCCCACTCCCCTTGTTGCTTCCTCCACTCTCAAAATCATCCTCTTTTTCTCTCCCACCCTTTTACTTACTTCTGTCGCCCGGCTACTGTCTCGTACTGTCGCCACTGTTTCCCCCGACAATACCAACGCCCTTAAATGTCCTTCTAGTTTATTCTCTGTCGTCGATACATTAATCCCCGAATCTGCCAAAGCCAAGTCCACTTCTGCCATTGCTGCTATCAATCTAGCCTTTTCTCCTGCATCATTTGTTATCTTGTAGTCGTGCAACAAAGAAACCCTCTGTTGAGACAGATCCTCGTGTTCCAGGCTCGCTCTCAAGTTAACTTTATTGATCTGTCCCAACGGATCCCTCCCTTTTGTTCTCTCCCCCACCATCCACAACACCTGTTCGCACGATACCCTGGCATCGTTATAATAACCCGCCACCCCGCTGCTCACCGAATATTCCAGTGTTCTGTCCCCCAATCTCAACCTCGGCAGCAAAGCCAAATCGGCCAAACCAACTCTCAACATACTCCCTTCCACGCTGTCTTCTCCCGGTTGTGCTACCCATGCCTCACCTCTTGGTAGGGCCAATGCATGAGCCAGTAAATTCTCTGCCCCCCTATACGCATAGCCAATATTTCTCAAAACCTGCTCACCTCTGGTTGTCTGATCCCTTGCCTGAAATTCCGCCTGTCTCCTTGCCTGTTCTTGATCCCACCTTGCCTCATTATCCATACTACCGTATTATAATATAGTTACCAACTATGAACAACCATCCGTCAAATCGGCTAATTTATATCGGTAACCTGCCTCCTCAAGCTACCAAAGAAAATCTCATTGAACTTTTCTCATCTTTCGGAGAAATAGTCTCTATCCGCCTTGTCCCTAATTCCAATTACGGCTTTATTACTCTCTCTTCTGTTGAATCAATGGAAAAAGCCGTCGCCTCCCTCGACGACTTCTACTACCAAGACCACTATCTTATCCTCAAACTCGTCGACTATCCCGACCATCCCCAATCATAATCATCCCGCCCCTCCTTTCCCTACTTCTTTTTCCCATTCATTGAAAATTGATAATTGCGAAGCGCAGCGTCATCCCTTTTTCCTGTTTATTGAAAATTGATCATTATTTGATAATTGATAATTGATAATTGATAATTACTCCAATGTCCTCTCTCGATTCCATCGCCCTTCACGTCCGCTCTTATCGCTCCGCCCTGCAGTCCACTCTCGAGATCACCGTCAATTCTCTGACCAGTTCCCATCTCAAGATGAAATCCACCCTTCATCCTCTTGGCTCTGACTCCCAAAAATTCGACCTTTCCGCTTTTGCCTATTCCTCCTACCGTCTTCCCTCCCAAATCGACCGCACCCACAAAGTCCTTATCGGCCAAACTCCCGAAGTTTTCGCCAAAACCGGCTATCCCGATGTCGCCTCCTGGCCTCAAGTTTTCGCCGCCGGCCGTCGCCGCATCCGCCACTTTAATCCTCAAAAAAAGCTCCTCGCCAACTTTGTTTCTTCTATCTCCGATATCGACGATATCGCCAACACCCTGATCGCCTTCCAGGTCGAATGGAACAAGCTCCACCGCCTCCTTCACCAACAATACCCCACCTTCGCCAAGCTCAAACAGGATCTTAAGTCTTCTCCTGATTTAGAAATTAAAAATTTAAAATTTGAAATTTGCGGCAGTTTCAAGGCCGCTCTTGGTCGCCACTGGCGTCTTCGTCTTCGCCATATTTACCGCCATCCTTTAGATCTTCGCCTTCAGCTTCTCGCCGGTTCCTACATCGACTACGTTAAAACTACCCAAAAATGGTGGAAAAACATCGCCGCCACTTTCAGCTCGCCGAAGTCCCGGGTTTATCGAGGGACGAAGGCGGCTCATATTTCCCATCAAAATATCTACTTTGTCAGTAGCAACACTCACAGTCTTTTAAATATTTTCACCGGCTTTCCTCTCAAGCTCCAAAAAGAGCTCCTTCAGTCCCTAAAAGCTGATTATCCCCATCTTTATCTTGTTTGGCAGCAGATTCAATCCCACGAATCCCCCATGTCTCCCCTCGATTTTACCTATTTTATTTCCAAATTTTATCTCTCCGCTCCCCGTCTCGCCGCCGATTTTCAAAAGCTCCAACATCGTTTGGGCATCCTCACCATCCCCAGCTCCTACTATCTCGACATCAATACCCAAATTTTCCCGGTCAAAAATCTCCCCCATTCCCGGTTTCTCGACCCCCGCCTCAAAATTTCCCGTCCCCAAAAGCTTTCCCGCTCCGATGCTCTGATTTTCAATATTGATTATCCCCTTGGTTTAGCCGCCTATCATGTTCTCTCCGAAACTTTGGAAAACGTCCATTCAGTTAAAGGTGTCTATGTTTTGGGCAAAGCCGCCACTCTCAATTCCGAAATCGGCGACATCCAAATCCCCCGTCTGGTTTTCGACGAGCATAGTCAAAATACTTATATGTTCAAAAACTGCTTCGACTCTTTCTTCCCCTTCGTCAATCGCCAGGGCTCCATTCTTACCCGCCAAAAGGGTGTTTCTGTCCTCGGCACCTTCCTTCAGAATGATGCCCTGATTGCCAAATATTCCAAAAACAACCTCACTGTCATTGAAATGGAATCCGGCCCCTATCTTACCGCCGTTGCCGAAAACTCCTACGACCAGCCCGCCCCCAAAAATACCATTGTCGATCTCAACCACGCTCCTTTTGATTTGGGTATCATCAACTATACCTCCGATACTCCCTATTCTAAGGCCAAAAATCTTGGCCTTGGCCCTCTCAACCTTCGCGGTGCCGAACCAGTGTACTTAGGCAGTTTAGCCATTTTACAAAGAATCATCAATCTCGAAGAACAATCCTAAAAAATCACGTTTAATTCGCCTTTGGCGAATTATTACGTGACATCACTTCCACAAACTCTTTCTCATCCAAGCTTTCCTTCTCCACCAGCACTTTCGCCACTTCTTCCAGTTTCGCTTTATTTCCCTTCAAAATTTCTCTCGCCCCTTCCATTGCCTCTTGCACCAGCTTTTTAATTTCTTCATCCACTTTTGTTTGCATTCCCTCCGACACTTTCGTCGGCTCCCAATAACCTCTTCCTGCTTCCGCCATATCCACCTGCGGACCCCAGTTTATCGGTCCCAATTCCGACATTCCCCATTCCACTACCATGCTTCTGGCGATATTGGTCGCGTGTGAAATGTCCGCCGCCGCTCCCGTTGTTATGTCTTTAAAAATTATCTCTTCCGCCGCCCTTCCTCCCATTGCCATCGCCATCTGTTTCAACAATCTCGATTTTGTTTCATGAACTCTGTCCATCTTCGGTGGAATTAGGGTAAATCCTAGCGCCATTCCCCGTGAAACGATCGAAACCCGATGCACCGGATCGAGGTCTTCTTTAAAGTTTACTATCGCGTGTCCGGCCTCATGGTAAGCCGTCATTAATTTGTCTTCGTCTGTCTGCGATCTCTTTTTTTCTGACCCCAATTTCACTTTCAGTGCCGCTTCTTCAATGTCTCCCATATTAATCTTTTCTCTTCCCTCCCTTGCCGCCTTAATCGCTGCTTCGTTCAGCATATTTTCCAAATCCGCCCCCGAAAATCCCACCGTTCTTCTTGCCACCGCCTCCCAATTAACCCGCTGGCCCACTAATCCCTTCCCCCCTGTCAAAGGGGGATCAAGGGGGGTTTCTTCCTCAAACGGTTTCCCCTTCGCATGTATTTTCAGTATCTCTTTTCTTGCCTCAATATCGGGCAATTCTAGTACCACTCTTCGGTCAAATCTCCCCGGTCTTAGCAACGCCGGATCCAGTAAGTCTCCTCTGTTAGTTGCCGCCAACACTATCACTGTTGTGTTCGGTTCAAATCCGTCCATTTCTACTAATATTTGATTTAGTGTCTGTTCTCTTTCCCCATGCCCTCCGTCAAATCCTCCTCTCGCTCTCCCAATCGCGTCGATTTCGTCAATAAAAATTATTGCTTTCCCTGCTTTCTTCGCTGTCGAAAATAAATCCCTCACTCTCGATGCCCCTACCCCCACCAGCATTTCCATAAACTCCGATCCCGCCATCGAATAAAACGGTACATTCGCCTCTCCTGCCACTGCTCTGGCCAACAATGTTTTCCCTACTCCGCTTGGTCCCACCAGCAATACCCCTTTCGGCGTTCTCGCCCCCATCTTTCGATATTTTTCCGGATGCTTCAAAAAATCCACCACCTCTTGTAAGTCGTTCTTCGCTTCTTCCACCCCCGCCACGTCCCTAAAGGTCACATTTTGTTTTCCTTTAACAAACAGTCTCGCTGTCGATTTTCCAAAACCAAACATCCCCCCGCCTCCTCCGCCGGTCTGTCTCCCGAACAGCCAAAAAATCAGCATCAGCGGCAATCCCACCGTCAGCAACAAGCTGAAAACCTCCCCCAGCATCTTCCATCCCTGTCGGTTTTCCACCGTCAGTTTCACTGTTCCCAAATCTATTCCTTCTTTCTGTAAAATCTCCGTCAGCGCCACATTACTTTCCTTGGCCGACACCAACAGCTTTCCTCCGTCTTTGGTTTTAGCCACAATTTCGTCATCCGCCACCATTATTTCCTCTGTCTGTTTATTTTTCACCGCCTCTATCAGTTTCGACAACGGTACTTTCTCTATCTCCTGCGGCAGCACCAGCTGCCTTACTGTCGATAAAATCCAGAAAATCATCACTATCCACAAAATTGTCTTCAATATCTGCTTTGGTCCGATTTCAATCCTTTTAATCTTCACCCCCGGCGGCAGTTTGTCCAATATCTCTTTCGGTATTCCTGCCTTATTATTGGTCTTATTGCTTTCTGTTTTTTTCCAAAACTCAAACCATTTCTTCATGGCCCCAATTATAGCACCCGTAGCTTCTCCCTATCGTCTCCCTTCCCTTCATCGACCTTAAATCTATGTCCGCACTTTTGGCATTTATAAAGTATTCGGAATTTTCCTCTCCGGTATTCTGCCCCCACCGGTTCCATCAGCCCCCCGCAATCACTCGCCCTGTCCCCCGGAATTTCTTCATCCACATGTTTTCCCCACAGGCATTTCGGGCAGTGGTCGGTATATCCGTCCCCCCCAACCTCTTCCCCGCACACCTCACACACAAAATTTTCCCTCTTTCTAATAAAATTCCTCATCTGAAAATTTGAAAATTAAATAATTGAAAATTGTTTGATAATTGATAATTGATAATTGAAAATTAAATCGGCAAATTTATTTGCCGATCTCCACCCCCAATCTTATATCTCTCTCCAGTTTCATATTAAACAGCAGTTTTCCGTTCACCACACTCCCTACCGGCTCCGCCTGTAACGGTTGCCACCCTTCCGGAAAACTCACCAGCACCACCAGCCCCGTATCCCCATATCCCGATTGTTTTTGGATGTAATCCAAATATGAAAATTTCTCCTTCCCCCCCAAATTCAGTTGACTGCTGTATCTTATCTCCGCTGTCCTCTTCTCCCCCACCGGCACTTCCACCAAAAACCCCACTTCTTTTCTCCCTCCCGTCTCGCTTATTTTCAACGATTCACCGGTAAAAACCACTCTTTCTTCCGGTTTTTGGCTGTTAACTACCGCCACCTGTTCTATCTTTACTTCTCTTGGTAGATATATTCTCAAATAATTTTTGTAGTCTCCTCCCGGCCAGTTTTTATTTTTGGCCGTGTTTTCATAGTTAATCCTCACCGTCCTTACCAGCAACTTCTCCCCCACCTCCACCGTCTTCTCCATATTCCGATAAATAAAGTAATTTGCCTTATTTACCCCCAAATTAGCCTCAACCGCCCAGAAATAATCCGCCACGCATCTCTCCTGGGTGCACTTTCCCTGATACATCGCCCCATCCCACCCCATCTCCGCTACTTTCATCGCCGTTTCTTTATTGTTAACTACTATTTGGATTTCATTTCTCTCCAACAAATCAAGTGTCTCTTTCATCATCGCCATCTTTTTCTCTTCCCCCAGTCCTTTTACTTCCTCAAACAACTGTCTGGCCATTCCTCCCAAAAAACTTGCCTTCTGATTCGATCCCGGAAAGAATTTCGTCTCCGCATAAAATTCCGCCTGTTCATACAAGTTATTTTTATTTATTTTTTCCTTAAAATCCGGTACTTCAATTTCTCCCACCACCCCCACCAGTGCCTTTGCCGCCGCCAGGTTTATTCCGATCACCCCATCGACCCTCCTCCCTGTCTCTTTTTCAAAAAACCACTGGACGTCTTTAGCCGCCAGCGGAAAGCTCGCCTGCCAATTGGCATCCCTCATATACCATCCCCCTTCTCCTAAATATTTTTTGATTTCTTCCGGCGGCTCCACGTGCCCCTTCAGTTGGCCATCGGCTTCGTAAATATCCTTTACTTCCAAGTTTGCCAATCGTCCTCCCTCAAAGCTCAAAATCCCGTATGAACCGATAAATCCTCCCCCTGGCCTCAGCTCATTTTCATTTTGGAACACCACTAAGTACTCTCTCCTTTTCCCGTCGATTCCCAAAAAATCTGGCAGCCATTTTGCCGCTTTCCCTGCCAATATTATCAGTTCCTTTCCTTCGGTTATTTCTTTTTTAAGCTCTTGTAAATATTTCACCCCTTTCTCCGGCAGCCATCGCCAATCTCCCCCCAGTCTCGCCTCCGTCACTGCCATTTCTCTTTCTGCCTCTTCCAATCCCTTCTCCAAATCCCCCCACTCTTTTTTCCAATCGATTTCTTCCTCGTTCAGCACTGCTTCTCCTACTTTTCTTCCTTTCTCTGCCAAACCCACCAACTTCTTCTCCAGCCCCAAACCCTGCTCCCCTGTCCGTAGCAATGTCTGGGCTCTCCTTCCCCATAGCCACCGATTCCAACCATAAACATCTATCTTCTCTTCTGCCTCTTTTGTTTTGCTTATTGCCTTATCTATGGTTCTTTCAGCTTTCCTATATTCCCTGGCCACTATCAGTTCCTTCCCTTCTTTGGCTGCCCCCGCCATCCCCCAAATTGTTTTTACTATCCCTATCGGCACTATCGCCAGCCACCCCGCTACCACTACCGCTATTCCTATTCCTCCTGCCACTATATATTTTCGATTAAACCTCTTTTTACTCTCTTTTTTTGGTTCTTCTTTCGGCCATTTTTCTATTATTGCCGGTTTTATCTTCTCCACTTCCGTTTCCTCTTCCGTTTTTAATTGCCTTAAATTCGAATTTTTTACCAATATCGGCTCTATTTCCCACTTCCTCACTTTTTCTCCCACTCCCTCTTCCTCTATTTCCACTTTCCTACTCTCCGGTTCTATTTTTGTGATTTGTGATTTGTAATTTGTGATTTTCTCCTCCTCTTCCACCTCCACCCTCTCTCTCGCCGACTCTCTTCTTTCCTCCTCGCGTCCCACGTCCTGTGTTTCGAAATTTGAAATTTTAAATTTGAAATTTGGTTTCGCCGCTCTTCGGCTTTCTTCGTCTTTCTTTGCCAAAAAATACTGCAGTGTTTCTCTTATCCCTTCTCTAAAACTTCTCTTCGGGCTCCACCCCAAATCCTCCCATTCTTTCTCTGCCTCAAATTCTTCCTCTCCCGCTATCTCTTCAATCAGCACTTTCGTTCTCGTCATCTTCGCTTCTTCAATCAGGGCTTCTGCTATTTCTCTTACCCCCACTTTCTCTCCTTCCAGTCGCCACCTTCTTCCTTCTGTCCCCGAAGCCATCGCCGCCCTCAACACTCCTTCTGCCAGGTCTTCTTCTGCCAGCCATCGCCACTCCGTCTCCGCCGGCGGTAGCACCAGGTTCTTGTTTTCTGCCGCCAATTCCAAATTCCTCACCAGAAAATCTCTCCTCCCCCCGCCAGCCGCCATTCCCACTCCGTAAACCCCCTCCGCTCTCACCATTCTCCAGTTCACTCCTGTTAATTCTCTTAATCTCCCCTCCATTCTTTCTGTCCCTTTCTCCCCAACCATTACCACCGTCAATCTCCCCCCCCACTCCCCCGTCTTTTGCCACAATTCCTCATCTCCTTCCAAGTCAAAAATATAATCAAAAGTCTCTTCTTCCGCCTCCCTCCAATCCCCCACCACTCTTATCTCTCCCTTCTCCGCCAACCCCCCTCGATACTCCCCCGCCGCCACCATCTCCACCTCATTTTCCAAAATCTTCTCGGCTAACTTTTTACCAAAAAATCGGCCAATTCCGTTAATCAGTACTTTTGGTCCGCTTCTACTCATATCTCATTTTAAACCCCGCGGTAATAATTCGGATATTATGCGGTTATTTCCCCCTTCATCATTTCAAACTCCATCAAACTATTTTCATAAGAACGTGAAAAATGTCATAACGGAGTTTCTGGCTTAAGGGTTTTTGTTCTGCCAAAAAAGCCATCTTTTGTTTCTCAAGGTAGTCCCTTTCAAAGTCAAACGGTTGTGGTGATTTGTTATTTTTGGCGCCGGAAACCAATCCCAAACTGTCATAACCACCAAGCTGATAATATATCAAAAAACCCGCCACCAAGGCGGGTCAATGCTTTTCGATAGGGGATTACTTTCTCGTTTTCCTTTTCAATTGCCACAATCCCAAAGCCAGCGACAGCACTTCTGTGGCTACCGTCACCCATGCCGCTCCGATTATTCCATATCTCGGGATAAAAATCAGATTAGCCCCGATATTAAAAGCCAGTGAAACTATTCCCAAGCCCAAAATTTCCTTCTGCCCTTCCATCGAAATCAAGCCAAAACCGCTCAAATGTCCCAGGTACGAAAACACCATCGCTATTGCCAATATTCTCAAGACCTCTATTGTCGGCTCAAATTCCTTTCCTCCCAAAATTTCCACCATCACCGGTGCCGCCAGCCACACCATCATCATTAAGCCTGTTACTGCTATCGTCGTCAGCCAGCCCGCCTTAATCATTAATTTTCTTCGGCTGATTTTCCCTTCGGATAATACCGGGAAAACTCCTCCGGCAAAATAATAAGCCGGCTGCAGCAGTGTCGAATACATTTTGTAAGCCAGCCCGTACCACCCCACTTCTCTTACCCCCAAAAATCGCTCAATCATCAACGAATCTACCGCCCGATCATATCCGGTAAAAATCAGCAGATACAATCCCATCGGCCAGCTTTGGCTCACCAGTTTTCTTACCAGCTTTCCCTCTATCTTTATCTTCCCCGAAAGCCATTTTCTTTCTCTCACCAACCCCCAGACCAGGCTTACAACTCTGGCCGCCAAATAACCCTGGAACACCCCCAGCAATGTTATTTCCCCTTTACTCAATCCCACTCCCGCCATAAACAACCCCACATACAACACCTCCATTCCTGTTTTCATTGCCATTCTCAATTCCTCTTGCCAGATAATTTCCAGGCTCCCGGCCACTGCTGTCCCCACCATCATTGCCGCCCCCCACCTCACTTCTTTTTCGATCCCCTCAAACCCGCTCCACCAGCCTGCCAGCCACCAGCCCAACCCTCCTGCCGCCAAGCCCAATCCCAATCTCAACCAAAACAGTTGTTGCCAAATTATCTTTTGATCCCTTTCGTTTTTTGCCATCTCCCGCACCCCGATTATTTTTGTTCCGAAATCCGCCACTACCCCCAGCATCGTTATCATCGCCGTTATTAGCACATATTTCCCGTAAACCTCTGTTCCCAACTTCCGTGTTAGCCAGGCTGTCACCACCAAGCTCATCCCCACCGTCACTACTTTTCCTACCGTCTGCACTGCCGCATTTTTTACAATTAGCCCTAGCATTAACCTATTTTATCCCGAAAACTTATCTTTCCCCAAATCAATGCCACCAGCCATCTGTTTTGCGGCAACGTTACCCAATAATGATCAACCATTGCCGTTACTACCAACAGCCCCCATAGTTGCCAGTTTTCCCGCCATTCTATCTTTCTTTTTCCCACTCCCAAAAATCTCAAAAAAATTACTATCCCCACCACCCCCCAATCTGCCAATACTAACAACGGCACGTTATGCACCGGTTGTATCCACCTCCCGTTTTTTTCTCCCCATCGGCTCAAAAAACCTCCCCAACCGCTCCCAAATAGGGGATTCTCTTTAATTAACTTTACCGCCTCCAGGTTCAATTCCCACCTTTTTTCGGCACTTTTTTTATCCCACCCTCCCAACAAATCTTTCCCCCGATAGTCGTTTCCCGCCCACCCCACCACCGCCAGCACCACCCCCGTCATTATCAACATCTTCCCCAAACTTTCCCGCCACTTTCCCCATCTTATTCCCATTATTACCACCACCGCCAGCCACACCGTCCGGCTTCCACTCACTCCTATTCCCGCCATTCCTATCCAAAACACTATCCACCACTTCCAATCTCTTTTCTTATTTTCTTTCGTCCACCACCATATCGCCACCGCCAAAAACCCCGCCAGGCTATTTGGGTGGGAAAAAGTTCCGTACCCTCTCAAAATCTCTCTTCCCCCCACCGCCATTTGAGCAATCCCTACCGTCGTCAGGCTGAATTTTCTCTCTCCCAGCCAGTAAAACACCCCTCCGATACTTCCATTATTCACCATTTGGGCCACTGCCAATAGGCTTTCTCCTACTATCCATACTGCCAAGATTTTCCCCCAGTCTTTTTTTACTTTTTCCCAATTCTCCGCTACCCATCTGGCCGCTATTAGCCATTGTCCCCATCTTATCCACCCCATTATCGCCGCTCCCTTATTCGCCGCCATCAAAATGTTGACTCCTATTCCTGCCAAGCTCACCACCTCCAAAAACCCTATTTTTAGACTTTTAGTCTTTAAAACTTTAAGACTACTTAACGCCCATCCTATCCAAACTACGTCCACCAAATACAGAGTAGGGGAGAGGTAATCCACTTTCGTTCCCGCCACATAACTCCACTCCGGCCACCAATGCTTTCCCAGTTGTGTCGGTATCACCAAACAAAAAACCAGCCACCAGTTCACACCCCTATTTTAAGCCTTTAGCTTAACCACCACATGTCTTTCCTCCCCCTCGCCCTCCGATTCACTCGTCACTCCTTCAATTTCTTTTACTTTCATATGGCAGATCCTCCTCTCATACGAGCTCATATTCATCATTACTACTGCCTGCCCTGTCTGTTTCACTTTTTCTGCCGCCATTTCTGCCATCTTTTCCAGTCTGTTTTTTTGCTCTTCCCGATAATTATTCACATCTAGTAGTACCCTGATCCATTTCCCGACTCTGTTCTTTACTGCCAGCGACAGCACCATCTGAATCGCCGCCAGATTCCTTCCCTTAAAACCAATCAAACTCCCTGGGTTAGCCACTGTTAATCCTATCAATATTTGCTCTTCTCCTTCCTCTGCTTCCATATCCTCCACAAACGCTTTTTCAATCTCCACATTCATCTTTTCCATCAGCTCGCACGTCAGCCCCAAAATCTCCTCGTTTCTTTCCTTGTTTTCCATACCGGCTATTTTAACATGGTCACCAAAAACACAACACTATCAATGCTTCTATTACCGATTACCGATTACCGATTACTTGTTACCCGTTCCGCTATCGCTTGTTGCCCTATCATCACCGCCGAATTCACAAACCAATACAGCAATATTCCTATCGAAAAGTTCCATCCGATTACAATCGTCATCAACGGCATCATATACATCGACTGGTTTCTCATTGCCGCCATCATATCATCCTCTTTATCCGCCGTAGCTTTAGCGAAGGCGGATGGGTCAATCTTTTTGTCCCCAGCCGGAGGCATCATCAATTTACTTCCCCAATACTGCAATCCCCCCGATCCCAACAATAGTATCAAAGGTAACACCAAATGCCACCCCATCCCTTTGGCCACCTCTTTGCTTGGTGTTGTTGTCAAATCGCTCCCCAAAAACCATGGGCTGAATTTAAAATCTCCTCCAATCCGAAAATAAGAAATCAGGTTTTGGTTTATCTCCTCTACCTTCCCTTTCCCCGTCAAATGGGCTGTCACCATATTAAACGCCGAAAAAAACATTATCAGCACCGCTATCTGTAAAATCTGCGGCAGACACCCCGATAGGGGATTAATTCCTTCTTCTCGGTACAAATCCATCTGGGCTTTAGCCAATGCCTCTTTGTTCTTTCCGTATTTTTCCTGAAGTTTTGCCAATCTCGGCTGCAATTCCCTCATCTTTTTAGCCGATTTCAATGTCGGCAATACCAACGGTAACAGCACTACTCTGATTAATATTGTTACCACTACTACCGCCCACCCCAAATTTCCCAACAAATAATAAAAACCGAATAATAGGTTAACAAACGGCGCCACCAGAATATTCATAGACTTTTATTTTACCAAATCTACCCCGCTTTTACCCCCTGGTCGACAGCTTACTATTCTCTTCACTGCCATCCACCCTCCTTTAATCACCCCGTATTTTTCAATCGCCTCGCCCGCATATTCACTACAGCTTGGCACCATCCGGCAATGATATCCTCTCGACCAATATTTTTTATAAAATTTTAATATTTTCAATATTATCGTCTTCATTTACTGTTTACCGATTACTGTTTACTAATTACTTCTCCCGTCTCTCTCTCAATCTCCTCCGTTCTTTTCCCCAAAATATTCCTCTTTACCAAAAAAATCCATCTGCTTCCCCCTCTAATTTCCCCCAGCCTCTTTCTCACCGCCTCCATTATCACCCGCCTTATTTTATTCCTCTCCACCGCTTTCTTCGAAATTCTCTTCGACACTACTACTCCAAATTTCTTTTCCTCATCGTCTTCTCTCGCCTTTACCACTCCAAAACTCCCATACTGGCTTACTCTCCCTTTAGCTTTCACTTCCTCAAACTCTTTCCTCCCCCCCAGCCTGTTTATTTTCTTTAGCACCACCAATTATACCGTCAATTTTTTTCTTCCCTTTGCCATTCTTCTCTTCAGCACCCTTCTCCCTCCAGCCGTCTTCATTCTCTGCAAAAAACCGTGAACCCGCGCTCTTCTTTTCTTTTTTGGTTGATATGTTCCCTTATCCATGGAGTTATTTTAACACACCCCAGTTGATACCTTGTCAAATGTGGAAAACCCTCTTATCATCCTGTGGATAACTTCAAAGTCAGGTTTTTTCCAAAAACCATTTCCTCCCCACCTTTCCGATATTACTGATTACTGATTACAGATTACTGATTACAGATTACTGATTACAGATTACCAACCCATGGATCTCGACCGTCTTTGGAAAAATGTTCAGGAGGAAATGAAAGTCGTCCTCAATCCGGCTGTCTTTCAAACTTTCGTCTCCCGCACTCAACTGCTTTCCTTCAAAGACCATACCGCCACCATTGCCTGTCCCAATTCCTATATTGTCGATCTCAATCGTCAGCGCTACTATCAGCTCTTCAAAGAAGCTTTTGACAATCAGACCAAAGACAACAATATCCTTATTTTCATTATTCAGGAAATTATTACCCCTCCCGAAAATCCCGCTTCCGCCCCGCCCCTGCTTTCCTTCACCGCCCCTCCCAAAATCAATACCTCCAATCTCCATCCCCACTACACTTTCGACCATCTTATCGTCGGCAACAGCAACAATTTTGCCTATGCCGCCGCCCAGGGCATTATCAAAAACCCCGGTCTTTCCTACAATCCCTTCTTCATTTGGGGCGGCGTCGGTGTCGGCAAAACCCATCTTATGCAGGCTATTGGCCACGAGCTTCTCCGTCTTCACCCCGACTATCACCTCCGTTATTTTCCCGCCGAAACTTTCGGCAACGAGCTCATTGCCGCTCTCAAAACCAAAAATATTAACCAATTTAAGGAAAAATATCGCCACCTCGATTGTATTCTTGTCGACGATATCCAGTTCATTGCCGGCAAGGAATACATCCAAGAAGAATTTTTTCATACTTTTAACTCTCTTCACCTCAACGGCAAGCAAATCGTTCTCACTTCTGATCGTCGCCCTGGTGACATCAAAGATCTCGAGGATCGTCTTGTCTCCCGCTTTCTCGGCGGTCTGACTGTTGACATCCAGCTTCCCGACTACGAAATGCGCCTGGCCATCATTAACCAAAAATCTGAAGAAAGGGGACTCAAAATCACCTCCGAAGCCGCCGGTTTTCTTGCTGACCATACTGCCTCTAATATCCGCGATCTCGAAGGTAAGCTTAAAGAGTTAAGTCTGGAGTTTCTTTCCCAGAGTAGGGGAGACCCCGTTCCTATCGGTCTTGAGTCGGTTGAACGCCATTTTTCTCCTGATTCTTCCCCAACTTCCAAATTCCAACTTCCAAATTCCACTCTTACTCCCCGCCACCTTATTTCTGCCTGTGCCAGGTATTTCAATCTCAAAACCCACGAGCTTTGTGGTCCCAGTCGCAAAAAAGAACTTGCCCTCGCCCGCCATTTCACTGCCTATTTACTTCTCACCGAAATCAATCTCCCTCTCAAAGAAGTCGGTCAACTTCTCGGTGGCCGTGACCATACCAGCATTATGCACGCCCGCGACAAAATCCACCGCCAGATTTCCACAAATCCCCAAACTCGTCAACTTATCAACCAAATCAAAGCTCTTTTTTAAACCCCCTCTGGCTTTTCCACTTTTTCTCCCCACTTTTCCACCGGCTTTTCCACTTTCTCTTTCTCCTTATCTACCGAATCAAACCCGCACCCTATCACCTCTTATAAGCTATAACTCCTGCTACTACTGTTACTTACCACTATTTTCTGCTTTCCCACCGTCGATTTAAAAAATATTCTTCCTGTCTTTCAATTGATAATTGATAATTGATAATTGAAAATTAACATATCCCCATCCTCTACTACTACTGCTACTGTTTTTCTTTTACCAATCTAATTGATAACATAGGCCATGAAGCTCTCCACCCTCCAAGAAAATCTTACCCCAGCTCTAACCCATGTCTCCCGCTTCGTTTCTGCCAAATCCTCTCTTCCTGTCTTAAGTAACATTCTTCTTTCCACCGACCAAGGCCGTCTCAAGCTCTCCGCTACTAATCTCGAAATCGGTATCAATTACTGGCTCGGTGCCAAAATCGAAACCGAAGGCTCGATTACTATTCCCGCCAGGGAAATTACCGAATTTGTCTCCTATCTTCAACCCGGGAAAATCGACCTTAGTCTCGATTCCTCCAATCTTCTTACCATTTCCTCTCCCAAAGCCGAGTCCTCTTTTACTACTCTGGCCGCTACCGACTATCCCTCTCTGCCCTCTCTCGACCCCAAAACTTCATTTAAGCTCGATTATTCTTTGCTCCAATCCGCCGTTTCTCAAGTTGCCTTTTCTGCCGCCGCCGACGATACTCGTCCAGTTCTGACTGGTATCCTGTGTTATTTTTCTCCAGAGGCTATCAGCTTTGTCGCCACCGATGGTTTCCGGCTTTCTCTTAAAACCGTCAAACCCTCCACTCCTTTAACTTTAGCCGAAGGCCAGGAATCCTTAAGCCTCCTCATTCCCGCCCGCAGTCTTACCGAAATTACCAAGCTTTCCAAAAACGCTGCCTCTCTTACTCTTGGCCCCGCTTCCGGTGGTACCCAATTTGTTTTTGCTCTGGAAAATCTGGAGTTAGTTTCCCGTCTCATCGAGGGCGACTATCCCGATTATCGCAAAATCATTCCCTCCGATTTCACTACCACCGTCTCTCTTAATCGTCAGGAATTTTCCCAAGCCGTCAAAATCGCTTCTGTTTTTGCCCGTGAATCGGCTAATGTTGTTAAAATGGCTGTCAAATCATCTTCGCTTCAGTTATCCGCCAACGCTCCTCAGATTGGTCGTAATCAGGCCACTGTTGATGCCAAGGTCGACGGCGATCCTCTGGAAATTGCTTTCAATTACAAATTCCTTTCCGATTTTCTTAATATTTGCCAGGGCGAAGAGGTCATTATCCGCCTCAATCAAAATCTTACCCCCGGCCTTTTTTCCGACCCTTCCGATCCCTCTTTCACCCACATTATCATGCCAGTCAGGATCCAAGACTAATTTATCTTCAGTTTATGGCTGTCGCTGGCCACTTGGTTCTCTTCCAGCCACTTTTCCACTCTTTCCCTAACAATCTTCTCTCCTAATCCTACTGCTTTAATTTCCAGTGTCAGTGGTTCGCTGTATTTTTCGATCGTAAAGCCAATCCCGGAGTAGGGGAGTTGCCACCATAATGGATAGTCTTTATCTACCATTTTAGTCGGTTCGGCTGTCGGTATTGTTGTTGGTGTTAATGTTATTGCCGCCGCCGGCGTTTCTTCCGGTTTGTATTTATACCATGCCTTTATCCCCGCCATCATCATCACCACCAGGCTCAAAGCAAATACTCCCGAATATTCCCTAAATCGCTTCATTCGGTTGCAAAATATTTTAAGGGGATAATTTCATAACCTTCATTTTTTCTCCATTGGTAAAAATTTTCCAGATTATCTTTATTAGTTTTATCCTTAAATTCCACTGTAAATTTACTAATCTCGTAGCTGAAATCTACCGTAATTGTCTCCGTTTTCACCGGCACTTTTGCTCTCAATTTTCTGATGGCCTCAAACTCTTTCTCCTCTTCTTCTGTTGGGCTGATATACACCGCCCCCGTTTCACTCGAATAAGTCGGTCTCGGTGTTGTTTCTCTTTCTTTCACTGTCGTTGGTGTCGGTATCGCCAAGCTCTCCTTTTCTTTTTTTATTCCGCCACCCCCCAGCCACCCAAAAATTACTACTACTCCTGCCGCCACCCACCAGTATTTTTTAACCACGTCTTTCATTTTATGTTTCCGGTATCAATTACTAAACACGACAAAATTGATTCCACATGACCCCATTTATTCTGCCCGTCCATTTGCTCTTCCTGGTCATTATAGTACGGGTCGCTTAAATATACTTGTCCATTATCAACCCTCACCGCCAGGGCAAAATGTCCCCCAATCCCATTATTATTATAAAAATTTCCCAGCATTACCACTATTTTTCCATCACAAATCCAGTCGGCAATATCTTTTTTACTACAGCTTCTGGTAGTTCCGTCATATGTCACCCCGCCCCCCAAGTGTTTTTCCAATGATTCTTTTATTTGGCTCAAGCTCACCCCTTCGCACCCCATCCCTCCAAACGGCGATCCGGCCTCAAACACCACTTTTTCCGGATTAAGCGAACTATCTTTTGTCATCACTACTTTTGCCACGCTTGTCGGCCCGCACGCCGACTGGGTAAAAGTACACCCCCTCGGCAAACTCTTGTTTGCCCAATCCCCCTTGTTTTGTTTTATCTCCCATCTTACTAGTCCGCTCCAGTCCCGACTCTGGCATTTAGCTTCCACTCTCTCTCCCGCCCCTCGGCCGCTGGTTGTTTCCTCCGCTATTGCTCCTCTTCCGGTTTGCTCCTGCGGCTTTACTGCCGCCAAAAACGGCGCCGTTACCAGCATTTGAAATCCAAATATCCCCAGAAACACTGCTGCCACCACCACTCCTATTCCTGTTCCGATTCCTGCCAGCCCCACTGCTACTACCACTAAAGGTACCTCTGCCAAGTCCACCAAAAAACCCCCCGCCTTTCCTAAAATTCCCGGTAAGTTGGCTCTCATCCAGTTTTTCACTCCTCCCAGCAGTCTTAACGATTCCGGTTCTACTCCCAAGCTTCGCCATATTCCTCCCAAAAAGTCCTTTACTTTATCAAAAATCTTTTTTCCTACCGTTGCCACCGCTATTCCCGCCGCCACCAGCCATCCCGGCGGCCCGGCCGCCATCGCCGCCGCTCCCGCCCCGGCCCCCGCCGCTGCTGCCGCCCCGACTCCCGCCTTTACCCCTCCGCCCACAATTCCTGCTAACACTGTCTTTAGTCCTGTCGCCAATCCCTGTTGGGAAATCGTCAGCAACGCATTTTTTAAAAACACATTCGTTGTTTGTTGGCCGATCATTCCCACAATTTTCAACCCTGTCGTTTCCACGATTTTTCCCGACAGCAGTCCTCCTGTTATCCCGTCTATCTTTTGGTAAAACCCGCTCACTTTTTGGGCCGCTGTCAACCATTTGGCCACTTCCGGCGATGCCCTTACTGTCGATACCAGCGTTTCTACCGCTCTTACTCTTCCCAAATTAAACGGGAGTTTAATTCTTCCCAGATTTGCTGTTATTTCTCCGTGCGCTTTTAGAAAATTCTCAAATGGCTTTTGTCCCATCTTTACCCCAATCGCTGTTGTTTCTGTTCCCTCCCAGGCCACTCTTGTCTGGCCCGGCGTCATCCCTTCTGCTTTTCCGTATTCTTCTGTCTCTTCTCTCCATCTTCCTACCTCCACTCCGGCATCAGAGTTGTAATACCTGGCCAGTAATCTGGCATATCTTCTTATCGTCAGTTTTTCCACCTTATTTGCCTCCGGATTTATCCTCTCTGTTTCCCTGATTATTTCTTCCCTCATTGCCTCCGTTCTCATCACTCTGGCTTCCCTTTGAAATTTCCCCGCCGCTGCCCTTACTTCTTCTCTGGCCGCTCTTTCTATTGTCGTTCCCCCTTCTTTTTCTTCTCCTTTTATCACCTGCTGTCTTAACTGTGCCGCCATTTCTCTTGCTTTTTCCGGCTGTCCCATTTTTTCTGCTGTTCTTGCGGCAATTTTTTCAATTTCTTTTCCTATCGTCATCTCCGCCGCTACCTTTTGTTTTATTTCTTCCGTCATCACCACTATTTCTTCCCTTGCTTCTTCTTTCACCCCGTTTTTCTCCAATACTTTCTCTATCTTTTTTCCCGAGCCTCTAACTATTTCTTTTATCACTTCTTTCGGCAAAACCTCTTCTAGTGTTTCCTCCAATGCTGTTATCTCCTCTGCCGCTTCTACCCCTTCTTCTGCTCCCAGAATTTCCATCGCCTCTTGTTTAACTTCTTCAAATCTTTCCAAAACTTTTCTTGCCGCCCCTTTTTGCCCTTTTCCCATTTCTTCCACTGCCTTCGCCACCGCTTCCTCCCTCTCCTCTCCCTCTTTCAGCTTTTGCTGATACTCGTCCATTAACTGTTCCAGTTTTTCTGTTGGTACTCTCGATTCCTTTTTTTGTCCTGTTTCCAGATCGGCAATTTCTCTGTCCATTGCCTCCTCTGGCAGCTCTTTCACTGCTCTCAATGCCTCTACCACCCCGACATTTTCCATTTCCCTGCCTGTTTTACTGTAAATCTGTCTCACTGCTGTCACCAACGCCTCATTTGCCTCCAAATCCCAACCCTTGTCTCTAACTTCTTCCAAAGCCGCCAATACCTCTCTTGGAGTCCGATAACCAGTCTCCACCAATTCCAGCTTTTTTCTCGTCAGAATCCCCACATCCATTTACCAAAGTATATCAATTATTTCCGAACAACTTGTCGTAATCCCAACTCTGCGGCTTTACCTCACCTTTCTTTTTCTCTTCAAAGACTACTGTTGGTTTTTTTTGCAGTTGCGCCGGCTGGGGAATTTTTTTGTTTTCCTCCCCGCTCACTTTGCCCACAAAACTTACCTTTGGTGTTTCTTTCTTTGGTTCTTCTGCCACTACCGGCTTAACTTCCCACCATGGTTTTGCCCCCTGTTTTCCTCCCGTCGGTGCCGGTGGAATTGGTAGGTCAAATTTCGTTGCTGGTTTGGCCTTAAACAAATCATAGCTTGCCTGCCCTTTTCTCTCCTCCGCCTTTTTATTTTCTTCAAACTGCCTCAACTTTTCTTTTTCTGCCTCTTCCATTTCGGCAATTCTTCTCTGCAATACCTCTTCCGGCTTCTTCTCTTCTTTAACTGGCGGCTCAACCACCATTGTTTTTTGTTGGGCCGGTGGCGCCGATGTTACTGGTTTTGGTGCCGGTATCGCTACTGGTTTTACGGGTATCGTTGGCGGTTGTTGTGTTTTTTCTTTTTGTTCTTTTATTTTTTTTATTTCCTCTGGATTTGAGGTAATCAGCCGATGCTCGTCTTCCGAGGCAATTACCCTGATGGCCACATGATTCTGTCCGGCAAAAAATATTCCCTCTCCTTTTTCCGCTGTCAATAATAATTGTTTTTCTCCCTCCGACAGATAAAACACTTCTCCCACCCCTTCTATTGCCGCACTGTGTTGCTTTAACAGTATTTGAATGGCGCTGTTGGTTACTATCTCTTTTCCATACGGCGTCTGCAAAAAATCATCCACGTCTTGAGTAATCGTTGTCACCCCCAGATAATATTTTCTCCCCCTTTTAACAATTCCTCTCAAAAATGCCGCCGAATCCGGAAATTGCATCAAATACCACGCCTCATCCACCACCAAAATCCTTTTGGTGATTTTTTTCTTCACTATCGTCCAGATATAATCCAAAATTATCTGCATTGCTATCGGCCTCAATGCCTCCTCCAGATTTCTGATTCCAAACACCACAAATTTATTATTCAAATTAACCGTTGTTTTTTGGTTAAATATTCCGGCAAACGACCCCTTAATGTATTTCTCCATTCTCGCCGCCAGCATTTGCCCCGCTTTATCTTCCATCCCGATTAGCGATTTATACATATCCTCGATCAATGGTGGCTCCCTGTTTTGCGTCTCCGGATCCGGCGTTATTCCCTTCATTTTATAAGCCTCCATTATTGCCTTGTCCAAAATCGACTCCTCAATCGGATCCATTTCTCCGATCATGATTTTAAATAGCTTGTGTAGCGACAATACTTTAGAATTAAGAGCATTTTCTCCTTCCTCTTCCACCAGCGACAAATCAAAGGGATTTATTTTTGAATCCTCCCCGTAGCCAAAGGCAATATATTGTCCTCCCACCGCCTCCGCCAAATCTCTGTACTCGTTTTCCGGATCAATTACTACTATTTCCGTTCCCAGCATCAGCGATCTTAATACTTCCAGCTTAATTAGATACGACTTTCCTGCTCCGGCCGTTGCAAAAACTACCGAGTTGTAGTTTTGCATCGAAAACCGGTCGAAAATCACCAAACTGCCGTTATGTTCATTTATGCCATAAACCACTCCCTTGTCATCCGACAAATCCGACGACACAAACGGAAAAGTCGTTGCCAATGCCGTCGTATCCATGTTTCTGGTAATGTTCAGTTTATCCGAGCATATTGGTAATGTTGTTATTAATCCTTCTTCCATCCGCCAATTTGCCTTTTTGCTGATAATCATCAACGCCCCCAACGCCGCCTCTAGGTTTTTATTGATTCTATTTATCTCTTCTCGTGAATCCGCCGCTATTGTCACATATAACCCAAATTGAAAAAATCTCTCTTCTCCTTTTACCAGATCTGCCTGCAAATTCAACGCGTCTTCCAATTTCGCCTGTGTTGCCGGGTTGACCACTCTGCCTCTCTGAATATCAGTGCTGATCTCTGCCTCCATCTCCGCGATTTTTCTTCGTAAATCATCCAAGATCTCTTTTCCGTCCGACGGATAAATATACATTGCCACCGACAACGACGCGTCGAAATTAACCAGCGGCGACAGCCAATTCATTCCCACCGATCTTGGATATCCCGCCACAAACACCGTCCGATGGTACCGATCATCCACTCTGATGACGTTCACGTCGACCTCTAACGCTCCCGGGGCGATAATATCTTTTACGCCCACCATTCCCTCCGAGAACTCCCTTTTTTCCGTTTTTTCTTCGGTGTTTTTCACTGTCTGCTCTACTTTTGTCACTGCTTCCTTCTTTTTGAATTTATCCAGTATTCCCATATTTTTTATTCTATATTCCAAATTCTATTTTCTACGTCCTGGCCGTTACTAGCGGCGTCTCAAAAGCCAGCGTCTGCACTTTCTGCCCCCCCGCTGTCTCTTCATTGTAAATTTTGTAAAACAACTCAATCAATTCTTTAGTCTCCAAAGCCTTTATCTCCAGCCCCAGGCGGGAAAATAATCTCACCAAATGATCCTTTTTTGGCTCCAAACTGGCTTTTGCTTTCTCCAGAATATATTTTTTGTCAAAAGGCAATTTTTCCGGGCTTTTTTTCCACGGCATCAATTGTCCGCTCATTTGTTTCTGTACTCCTTTCAATCCCAATTCCAAAGTCGAAAACGGCGCCACAATATAAAATGATTTCGACAACACTTTATTCTTTTTTACCGTTTCTTCCACAAATCTTCGATAGGAGCTAATCCTTTCTCTTAGCTGTTGATTGGTCTGTTTTTCCTCGGCTGTTTTCAAATTGTTCAAATATCCGCTGACATCTTTAGCTTGGGTATGAATGATTATCTCGATTGGAAAATTCAATGAGTTCAAAATCCCTCCGTAAGCAAAAACCAGCGCCGACTGTTCTTTCTCCGACAACAAATCAAAATTAACCGACGACACTCGCATTACCGCCGCCGCCGACCCGTCTTTCAAAATCACTATCCCGTCAATTATGTCTTCAATCGGCAAGTGGTCCTGGGTCGTTCCTTTAATTGCAATTTTTAAATCATCTGCCGGCATATCTTAATAATATCCAAAAAATACGTTAAGCGTTGGCGATAATTCTAATTGGTTGCACTATTTGTCCTCTTAAATCCACCCCTACCCGGTCAAAATTAAACCCTTCCTTTTCCGGTACTACCAGATATTTCCCATTGGCCAGCTGCGCCGAAGTTCTAAATTGGCCCAAAGAATTGGTTTTTAATACCCGGCTCGGGTTTCCGTTTTCATCCAGTATTTCCACTATCGCCCCGTCGATTATTTTCCCATCTGCCCCCATCACCATTCCCACCACTAAATTTGGTAATTCTGGAATATCCGGCATTGGAATTGCTCCAAAATTAGCTTTTCCTGTCGCCATCAATCTTTCACTTGGTTTGATTTTTACTTTTGCCCCTTCCAGTCTCCAATCAGCCTCTACTGCCCCCTCTTCGATTTCTTCCTTTGTTTCTTTTTCCCCTACCACTACCGCCCCTGGTTGTTCCCTTTCTCTCTCTTCTTTTACCGCTCCCGCCTTCTCCCTTTCTCTTTTAATCGACGGCAATGATTCTATAAATTCCTTCACCTTCACTTTGTCTTTTTTTACTGCTTTTTCTTCAGCTTCTTCCTCCACCTCCACCGCTTCCGTTTTTGCCTTATCAATCTCCAGCCAGTTTTCTCTTGCTTTTTTTCTATAAAGATAAATCGTCGGGCTGTAAATCGCTTTTAAAAATGTTCCTATCCAGGCATCCAACGGTCTGTCCTCATACGGCAAAAAAGCCAGGGCCAATCCTCCTGCTCCGAATAAAAACACTAGCGGCCACTTTACAAAAAACACCAGTTTTGAGGCATTAATCAACATCGCTATTGCCACCCCCCCCGCCGCTTTCCCAAACTGTTTTAAGGTCATTTCCCCCACCAGCTTAAATTCGTAGCTGCTGATCTGTTGGGGAATCTGGTGTTGCTCCATCCCTTAATTCTACCAGTTAATTTATCTCTTCAGGTTATAATCTCTTAATTCCCGTTTCAAAATTTTAAATTCGAAATTTTAAATTATACTCATGTCCCATCTCCTCATCATCGACGCCCACGCTGTTCTCCACCGGGCTTACCACTCTATTCCTCCATTAACCGTCGATGGCCAGCCGGTCAACGCTATCTATGGTTTCTATTCCATGCTCCTCTCCGCTCTCGACCAACTCCAGCCATCCCATCTCATCGTTGCTCTTGACTCTCCCGGCCCCACTTTTCGCCAATCAGAATTTATCGGTTATCGCGCCAAGCGCAAAGCTCCCGACCGCGACCTTGTCTCCCAGCTTCCTTTGCTTCTGCCTTCTCTCCAGCAAGCTCAAATTTCCTCTTTCGCCATGGGTGGCTACGAAGCCGATGATCTCATTGCAACTTTGACTCGTCGAAGCTTAAAGCGTCGGCGGTCTGTTTCCCAAAAGCCTCTTATCTCCAAAATTACCATTATCACCGGCGACAAAGATCTCATGCAGTTGGTAGGGGATAAGGTTAGTCTCTTTATGCCTCTTCGCGGCCTTTCCGAATCAGCCATTTTCGGTCCTGACGAAGTTTGTCAAAAACTTGGTGTTTCTCCCTCGCAAGTCGTCGACCTCAAAGCCCTGATGGGGGATAGTTCCGACAACTATCCCGGTGTCGATGGTATTGGCCCTAAAACCGCTGTTGACCTGTTAATCAAATATGGTTCCCTCGATAATCTCTATTCTCACTTAACTGACTTAAGTGACTTAATTCGAACCAAACTCGTCAATGGTCAAAACTCTGCCTATCTTTCAAAAAATCTTGCCACTCTCATCGACAACATTCCTCTGAAATTTACTCTTCGTTCCGCCCGCTGGACTTCCGTCAAAGCCCGGCACCTTATTCCTGTTTTTGACCAATATCACTTCAAATCTCTCATCTCCCGCCTTCAAAAAAAATATAGTCTTCCCAAAAAAGCTATCATTAACAAGTCCGAACCTACACAAACCTCTCTATTTTGAATTATTTATTAACTTATTTGAAAATTGCAAAGCAAAGCGAAGTCCGCCTTTGGCGGAAAAATTGATAATTCTAAACCAAAGATCGCTCTCGTTCACGACTATCTCAAAGAGTACGGTGGCGCCGAAGGTGTCCTCGAAACTCTTTCCGATCTTTTCCCCAATGCTCCTATTTATACTTCGCTTTATTGTCCCCACTATCTTGGTCCCCATCGCCCCCGTCTCGAAAAAAAATGGGCCGGCCGCATCCATCAGAGTTTTTTTCGTTTTATCCCTTTCGCCCCCAAGTTAATTAGCCCTCTCCGCCTTCTGTCTCCTCTGGCTTTTCGACTTTTCGACTTTTCGACTTTCGACTTAATTATTTCTTCCGCCACCGGCGCTTATTTCCCCAACGCCGTCAACAAAAAATCCGCCAAATTAGTCTGCTATTGCCATACTCCTCCCCGTTATCTCTACGGCCTTCCCACTGCCCGCAATCTTACCACCAATCGTTTTCTTGCCGCTCTTGCCGCTGTTCTCAATCACTTCCTCCGTCTTCTCGACTTTAAATTTGCCCAAAATGTCGACCAATTTGTCGCCAACTCCCGCACCACCGCCGCCCGCATCCAAAAATTCTATCGTAAGTCCTCCGTTGTTATTAATCCTCCAGTTGAACTCCCAAAAAAATTGAAAATTGAAAATTGGAAATTGAAAATTCCAGGTAATGAATATTACCTGGCAGGAGGTAGACTTGCTCGCGCCAAACGCTACGATATTGCCATTCAGGCTTGTAACCAGCTCAAACTTCCCCTTAAAGTTTTCGGTCGTGACTTTGCCGGTTTTGAATCCGAACTAAAGAAAATTGCCGGTTTACCCGCCGTAGCCTCGGCGGAGGCGGGACCTACTATTGAGTTTGTCGGTGAGGTTACTAACGACCAAAAATATCGTCTTATGTCCCAATCTCAAGCTTTTATTTTTTGTTCCGATAATGAAGATTTTGGTATTATGCCGGTCGAAGCCATGGCCTGTGGTACTCCGGTTGTTGCCTATCGAAGTGGGGGAGTCACCGAGACTGTTGTCGACGGTCAAACCGGTGTTCTTTTCGACGAGCTAGCTCCCTCCTCCTGCGCCGCCGCCATTCAAAAACTTCAAAAACTAAAAATTAAATCTCAAAACTGTCGTTCCCGTGCCCGTCTTTTTTCCCGCCCTGCCTTTATCCAAAAAATCACCAACCTACTTTCTTCTCTTTAACCTCTTCCATACCTCCTCCATTTTTTTATCAAATGTCACCAGTTCCCATCCATTTCTTATCGCCTCTTGAATTAAAATTGCATCAATCATTCCTATTTTTTCATATCTTTCGAATATTTCAATCGCTCCTTCATCGACCGAAATCCCTTCCTCTATTTTTTTAAATCGTTTTTTATCTTCTAAAACTTTTCTCGTTTCTTTTAGTTCTATTTTTTTTGCTTTATATTTCAATACGCTCAACGTTTCGATGAAAACTAATGGGTGTATCAAAACACATGTCTCTTCACCGCTTAATCTGCCGATTCTCAAAATTGCTCTACGATGTTGCCTGTCCTCACTGTTAAACAGTGACACCAATAGTGAGCTATCGACCAATATTTCCATATAATATCTTATCTATATCCCGACTCAAATTTTTTCCACCCTTAATCGGATATTTTTTATCTAACTTTTTCACCGACTCTAATATATTTTTTGCCATATTAACTAGCTTTTTTCTTTTTGGATGGCCCACGATCTTAGCTTCATACTTATTCCCTTTTTTCAGGTCTATCTCATACCCTTCATCAATTTTACCCAAATACATCGCCAAATTTTTTCTAAATTCCGATACCTGCACCACGATTGCCATTTGTACAATTATAAACTCAACTTGTACAACTTGTCAATTTTTCCAATCGTTCCCATCTTTCATTTGGCACTTTTTCTTCTACTTCTTTTGCCGCTTCAAAATAAAAACCCCGTTCTTTCGGCTCCAGTCCCAGCGCCATTTTTGTCATTATGTAGTTGCCCAAAAGTTGTTCTGCCACTCTTTTATCTTCTCCTTTTCTTAATCCACAAAACGCCTCTTTTGTTCTCAATATCTTATCAACCATTACGCGTGGTCTATTCTTTCTTTCTCCTTCGGCAGTGGTCGTGATTAGCACCCCATCGGCTCTGGCCGCTATTCCGCCTAATGTTTCTTTTGCTTCGCCCAGAACATTTCCGGTTACTCCACTTGGGTACAGTGCCACAACGCCACCCGGCGAAGACAATATTTTCATCATCCTTTTTAACGGGAGTCCGTTGCTTTGTCTGTATTTTGGATCATCCACTCCTTCTCTCCAGACAAAAATTGGTTCAATTCCCCATTGTTCCAGTACTGGCGGCACCAGTTTTCCCATTGCCGACATTGTTTCCATTTTTTCAAAAATCACCGACAGTACCAAACCGGTCTCACCTTTTCGGTTTAGTCTTTGCAGTAAATCTGTCATACATTGTTGGTGTTCTACTGCTCTTCTGTGGTTGCTTATCACCAAAAGACTGCCTCCTTGCCCCAAAAATTCGTTTGCTCTTCGAATGTTTCTCTGACTGTTTTCCAGATATTCAGGCCTTATCAACCCTTCCGCTATTTTGGCATACCAGGGAATTAGTCGTTTATGTTTTTCAACTATTCGCGCTGTCCTCTCTGCTACGAAGTTTTCCACTGCTGGAACAATTTTTTCTCCCATTTTTCACTTTTCCAGCCATCTTTCCACATCTAATGCTGCTTTTGCCCCATCACCTGCTGCCACTACCGCCTGCCGGTGTACTTCGTTAACACAATCTCCGGCGGCAAAAATCCCTTCCCTGCTGGTCATTGTTACATACTCCGGATTTTTTCCTACCACCACATGCCCCGACTCTTTCAGTTCCACCGTCCCTTTCAGCCATTCCGTCGCCGGCGTTCTTCCTATCGCCACAAACATCCCATCCACCGGTACTACCCGCTCTTCTCCTGTTTGGGTGTTTTTAATTGTCAAACTTTCCAGCTTCTCGTTTGTGTTTTGTGAAATTGGTAATTGGTTATTGTTTGGAATACTTGTGATTTGGTTATTGGAATTTATTTTGGTTACTTCCATGTTCCACAATACCTCAATCTTCGGATTATCAAACACTCTCTTCTGGTCCGCTTTCGTCGCTCTCAACTCATCTCGACGGTGGATTAGAAAAACTTTCTTCGTAAGTTTGCTCAAAAACATTGCCTCTTCACAGGCCGAATTTCCTCCCCCGATTACTGCCACCGTTTTTTCCTTGTAAAATGCCCCATCACAGGTAGCGCACCCACTAACTCCCTTCCCAATTAGTTCCTTTTCTTTTGGTAGTCCTAGCCACTTCGTTTGCGCTCCTGTCGCTACGATAATTGCCCTTGCCTTCAATTTTTCTCCGTTTCTCAACTCCACCCAAAAAGTTTCCGTAGTTTTTTCCACTTTCACTACTACCCCGCTTCTTATCTCCACCCCCATTCTCTTCGCCTGCTCCATCATTTCCATCATCAACTTCACTCCGCCGATCCCCTTAGGAAATCCCGGATAATTTTCCATTACTGTTGTAATTGTGCACTGTCCTCCTGTCTGTTCCCCGGTCAAAAGCACTGTCTTTAGCGCCCCTCTGGCAGTATAAATTCCCGCCGACAATCCCGCCGGCCCCGATCCCACTATCACCACATCATAAAGTTTAGACTCTTCGTTCATAAGCCTATTTTATCTTATTTTTTCTCCATTAATTGATAATTGGTCATTGATAATTGATAATTAATCTCATGACCCGCGAAACCCGTGAAGTTCTCCACTTTATTCTCAAGCTCCTTAACAATAAAAAAGTTTTTTTCTTCTGGTCTTTCGTCCGTCTCCTCTCTGCTCTTTTTCCCCTTCTTTCTATCTACCTCTATTCTCGGGTCATCCAGCTTCTTGAGCAGGGTCGTCCTTTTTCCGAGCTCTCATTGCAACTTCTCATAATTCTTTCGGTTTTTATCATCGACAATCTTCTTCGCCTTCTCTCTGTCTTTAACCTTGAATTTCTCATCAGCAACTTTCAGTTTTATGTCCATGATTATCTGATTTCCGGTCTCAAAATTAGAAAAAAAGCCGCCCGCCATGAAGCCATCCAATCCATCCGCAATTTTTCCGAAGCCGTTCGCGTTGCTCTCGAACTTTTTCGCCAGCCCGGTATCGACAGCCTCGTTTCCCTAGTGGTCGCCCCTGCCATTCTCTTTTTTCTTGATTTTAAGGTTTTTGTTCTCGAGTTTGCCTATCTTCTTGTCTACTATTTTACTGACGTTTTTACGACCGAAAGATACGCTGTTTTGCGCAATACTCTCAACCTTCGGGTCGAAGATTATTACGCTAAACTTCAGGACAGTAATGATGTTGATCATGAAAGCCGCCAGTTTACCAAACAGTTTCGTCAACTCTGCAATTGGGGCTTTTTCGAGTGGTTTTCTCTCCAAAACATTGCCGTTTTCTTTTATAGCCTTATTCTCTTTTATCTCGCTCACAGCGTTTTTTCCGGCGCCAAAACTGTCTCCCAACTGGTTCTTATCATGGGCTATGTCGGCTCAACCCAGGTTTATCTCAACAACTTAAGCACTGTTAAGGATCGCCTTACCGATACTCGGGTGGCTCTTGTTCGGCTTGCCCGCAGCCGCTCTGTTCTTTCCGTCGATATTTCTGACCTTATCTCCTAATCCGAAGCCAAACCCAGAATCGTTCTCTCCCCAGCTTCTGCAGTTCTATTAAAGTCAACTATTCCCCTGACGAATCTTGCCGCTCTTCCCCCGTGAATTGCCCTTCCGTCTCTGGCTCTTTCCATCAACTCTTCTCCCAGAGTTACGAGTGTCTCTAGTCTTTCTCCTCCTTGATATTTCAAAACATCAGTCCCGATTTCCCCATCAATTATCGCCCTGATCAACCTTTGTCCTGTCGTTGCTGTCCCATTTTGCCACATCAGATCATTAAGGCTAATCCCAGTTCTACTTTCTGCCACTATCCGGTTCAATTGTTCCATTTCTTCCTGATTGGCAATTATCGCCGCCAATTCTCTTTGCGGCCAGGTTAGATTTTCTTTATCTATTCTTTCCCCCAGATACTGTCCGACCATTTCTCCGTTGACCAACCATGTTCCTGGTGATATTCCCGCCGTAATCATTATTTTTCCGTAATCTTCCGCTCCGGCTACCAACTGTCCTCTTTTTTTCATATCTTCAAATATTCTTCTTAACAAAGGCGAAGTGCTGTTTTCATCTACTACTAACCAGCTTCTTCCCTCCTTTGTCTCGCAGACCTCCTTAATTTTTTGTGTTATCTCTTCTCTTCCGCTCTCCCTTATCGGTCCGAGTTCTTCCTTTGCCACCAATCCTAAAAAAATTCCCCCTTCTCTCTCTACTGCCACAATTCTCATTCCGTTTTCTGCCATTCCTATCTCGTCCACCTTTTCTCCTCTTTTAATCATCTCTACCGGCTTCCCAAACCGGTCAAACACTACCATTCCAGCTCTTGCTTCCACCACCCGATAATTTACCTGCTCTCCTTTCCACAATCTGGTCAACTTGTCTCTCGCTTCTTCCATTGGTGTCATTATTGTTTCTTTTACTGTCTGTTCTGCTGCCCACAATAAAATTTCTCTGGCTGTCGGTAATGCCTGTGAACTGCCGTAATATCCTCTCAAATTAATCGTCTTTCCCTGTTCGTCTTGCCCCATAATTGCTACCATTATTCCCAAGCTACGACCGTCCTTATCAGTTATCCCACCCCCGGTCATCACGTTGAAAGTCCATGTTCCCGCTTCCACCGTTCCTGTTTTAAAAAATTCCCCTTCTTTTCCCGCCCCAAAATCTTTAAGTGATTGTCCAGCCCACATTATTCCTCCCGTTGGTGTTGCCGCCGCTTTTAAACCCTGATCCATTAACGCTTTTCTTACCTGCTTCAACACTTCTCCCATTTTTTGGTCTTTAAATCTAGCTTCCGGAGCGGCAATCGCCGCATAAACTCCGGCCATTTCCTCGATTCCTACCCCCAAATCACTTCCAATTGCCAAATAGTCGGTTACTCCTTCAAGCCCATTTCCTTCATTATCCCTTAAAGTTATTCCCATTTTTCCAAAAAATGCCTTCAATTTTTCCCAGCCGTCATCGGGGTTCTTTGCCAAATATTCTCCCAGCGCTTTTTGAAAATATACATTAGTCGAATAAGCCAAGGCTTGAGCCAATGTCAACTGATTCTCCAAAGCCGTTGAATTGAGTGAGTCATCTGCATTTTTAACCGTTAATCCCGGGCTTAGTAATGCCCAGTTACCGGGAATATTTGACATTTTTGTTTCCAAAGTATATCCGCCCTCATACATCAAAAAAGCCGCAATTATCGGTTTGATCGTTGATCCTGGCGCTATCGGTACCTTGGTCATTATTTCACTCGGGTCATAAACCCCGATTGTCATCCCTCTTTGCTGATCATAAAGAGCCATTGCTACTCCCGGATATTTTTTTCCACCGCTCCAAAAGGCCGGAATATCAATTACCCGGCCGTCTTTCACCTCCAGCTGATACCCGGTCTTTGTTTCCTTCAACATCCCTTCCATTTTTTTCTTTATCGTTTCATCCATGGGCCTTATCATCATCTCCCTATTTCTCCACTCTATTTCCTGGTCTATTTTCATTTGCCCTCGTGTCTCTGGCATTTCTATGGGTTGCAATCCAATAAGTATCTTTCCTTTTTCCTCTCGAGCCCCCTCCGGTATTTTCCCTTCCAAAACCATCGCCAAATGCCCATAAATTTGTTCCCTTACCTCTTGCGGTAACCGTTTGCCGTTAATCCACCCGTTTGCCCCCTCCCCTTTGGTTAACACTAATGTTTCGATTTCTGCCAAAAGCCTATTTTTTTCTTCCGGTGTGATTATTGCTTTTTTTTGCAGTAATTCCGCTATTACCTTTGCTCTATTTTTAACCGCCTCTGAACTACAATATCCCGACGGGCTCTGAATCAGTCCTATCAATGCCACTCTCTCTGCCCAGCTCAGCTCACTTAAGTTTTTCCCAAACAACTCCCTCCCTTTTGCTTCTAATCCGTAAATCGGTAACCCTTCTGCCGTCGCTCCCATCGGTACCCATCTGGCATAAGCTTCCAATACCGCTTCTCCTCCATAAATCTTCACCAGTCTTTTCCCAAATTCCACACTTTCCATTTTGGCGCACAACATCTCCACTATTCGGTTCACCCCCGCTCCTGGTTCCTCGCCCTTTAAAGCCACCCCACCTTTCAGTAAAGCCTCTTTTATTTCCTCTGCCGTTCTTGGCTCTTCCCCATACATTCTCCCTACCAATTCCCATAAATAACCTAATCCATATTTCTCCGGGTGATGAATCCCTTCTACCACTTCTGGGTTTAATCGCCCGATCTCGTTATAAAACCCTCCAATCATTTCCGCCAATTGTGTTGCCGGTGTCGACCCTCCCGAAAAGGCTCCTCTTCCTGCTGCCGCCCGGATATTTCTTCCTATTAATTTTGTCAGTAATTCTTTCCCTTCCTGCTCCGGAGATCCTTCAATCGTTGCTACTAATCTCCTTATTTCTATAGGAATTTCTCCCTCCGATACCGCTGTTCTTCTAAATCGTCCCAGCTCTGTTCCGTCAGCCTTATAAAAGATCACTTCCGGTGGTAAATTTGCGTGAACTTCAATTACTTTATCAATTGGCCGTCTTCCTTCCATGAGCACTTTCACCGCTTCCTCCGGGCGGAAATTCATCTCTGTCTCCATTCCTCTCGGTACCAATACCGGCCTCTCTTCCGCTCTTACGATTCCGCCTGAAATTCTCTTGCCCCCGTCTTGTTTTAACAGCTCCGGTAACGGAGTCATTGCCGCCATTATTGGCGTTGCTGCCACTGTCGTCGCCATCACTACTGGTATCGCTTGCTGTGCCCTTACTCTCCATGTTGGTTTTTGTTGTTCAAACTTCCTCTCTCTTTCTTTTTGCGTTTCCTCAATTCTTTCCATCAATTTTTGTTTTGCTTCGTAAGTGCTTGCCGACTGCCACCTGCTCTGCTCTACTCTTGTTTTTTCCTTATATTCGGCCACATAGTTCGCCACTTCTTTTGCCTCAAAACCTCTTTTGTCCAATGTCTCGTCCCATTCCTTCAGCTGCCTGACCAACGCCGCTCGAGCGAACTCTTTTGGCAATGCTTTATTATGTTCGCCTCTCCATTTTGTTCGGAAATTTTCCACATCGCCTTCTGAAATCTGCCATTTTGTTTCCTCCTGCCGTTCCTTCGATACCGCCTGTTGATAAACGCTATCCAATATTTTCTTTTCCGCTTTAATTTGTTGCATCGCCACATTAGACCCGATCCTTTCTCTTAATTCTTTTCGGTATTCCCTACCTTCCTTTTTTGCTCGCCAATCTCTCCCTTCTGCTTCCCATTCTCTTCTCAGCTGTCTCCGTACCCCGCTTCTTATCAGCCCCTTCCTAATCAATCGTTCCTGTTCTTTTAATTTATTTCTTTGCTTTGTGCAAACTCCTCTTGTTTCTTCCAGTCCCGTTCCTAACTCGTTAAAAATTTCTCCCGCAATTTCTCTTCCAGCTTTGCTCAGTCGACCACTTTTGGTTAATACCTCCCTCCCTACCATCGCCAATCTTGTTTCTAATTTTTCTTCTTTCGGCCTCGCCGTTTCTCCTGCTTTCGGTCTTTCTCTCCTGAACCATCTTTCTATCCCCATAATTCAATTTTACCGCTTCTTCGTCTAAACTAAGCCATGCCCGAGCTTCCCGAAGTCGAAGTTGTCAGACTATTTTTACAAGCCAACCTTCTTGGCCACACTATTACTTCTCTTCAAATCCTCACCCCCAAATCATTTTTTGGTAACCCTTCCCAAGTCATCGGTCAAAAAATTACTCGCGTCACCCGAATCGGCAAACAGCTTTCTCTTCACCTCTCCAATCGTCTCATTCTCTTATTTCATCTCAAAATGACCGGCCAACTTATATACTCCCCCCTTTCTTCAAAGGGGGGATTAAGGGGGGATTTTGTTTTTGGCCATCCCACCAAAGACATGCTTACCCAAAACCTCCCCAACAAATCCACCAGAATCATTTTTAAATTTAAAAAAGAGCCCTCCCTTTTCAAGGGAGGGGACAGGGGTGGGTTTTTCCCTCCGGGGGGGATTTGTTTTTTTAATGACCAGCGTAAATTCGGCTGGATCAAAGTTTTTACCCCATCGGACCTAAAAAAATTTCAATCCTCTCTTGGTCCCGATCTTCTCTCTTCCAGCTTCACTCTCGACTATTTTGTTTCTCAACTTCACTCCACTTCCCGTCCCATCAAGCTTGTCCTTCTCGACCAATCCCGTTTTTCCGGTATTGGCAACATCTATGCCAATGATGCTCTTTTTCTGGCCAAAATTCACCCTCAAACCCCATCCTCTCGTCTCTCTCTTTTCCACATTCGTCAACTCCGTTCTTCCCTTTTAAAAATCATTCGTCAATCCATTCGGGTTGGTGGCTCCACTGCCAAAGACCAAACTTTTATCCGTCCCGACGGCCAACCCGGTCGCAATCAGTTTTTCTTTCGCGTTTACCAGCGCCAGGGCCAACCTTGTCCTACTTGTCAGCAGTCTATCCGTCGGATTACAATTAGTGGCCGGGGAACCTTTTTCTGTCCTCATTGCCAGCCTCTTAATCATTAATTTTCTATGAAACTTTTCCTTTTTCTCTTTCTTTTTTCCTCCATTCCTGCCGTTGCCGCTAATCCCACCGCTGCTGCCGTTCGCCAACAAATCCGTCAAGAACGTGGCGAGCTTCGGGGCACCATTACTCAGGAGAGGAAAGAATTTTGGTCCGAAACTCGCAAAAAACGTCTGGAAGCTATTTATACCCGTCTTCATAATCGTCTCGCTTCTCGCTTCCGATTTCTTTCCGAGTCTAAAAATCGTCTTCAGTCTCGAATTGCCCAATTAAAAACTTCTGGCAAAGACCTCTCTGCTGTTGAATCGAAACTGGCTGAAACAAGCTCCTTTGAAGCTCTCTACGTCGAACATCTGGCCGCTTTCGATGCCAAATACCAGCAACTTTTAACTCTCGATCAGCCGCTTTCTCATTTGGGCGAGCTCCAGTCGGCCGTTAAAGCCGTTCGTGATGACCTTAATTCTTTTCATCGTCTCCTTCTCGAAGCTGTTCAGTTAATCATCAAATCAAAATGAAAAAAATTACCCCCGTTTTTTTAATCGCAATATCACTTTTGTTCTCTGCTTGTTCCAAGACGGAAGTAAAGAACAAAATTCTCGATAAGGTTGAAGAAAAAATCAACAAAGAACGCCAGGAAGACACTCAAAATATTCCTGTTTCTGACGAGCAACTGCTCCAGGATCTCAGCTCCGATTCCGACTCTCTTCTTGATGCCGACCTTTCCGACTTCGAAAAAGAACTCCAATAATTATCTAATCAGACCCAGCTGTTCGTACCATCCAAAGAGCTTCTTGCACAGCGGACAGGTCTTTGGCGGCGTTTTTCCTTTATGAATATAGCCGCAGTTTAGGCATTTCCATTCCACTTCCTCCTCTGTCTCATTCAATTTTCCTGCCTCCATTCTTTTCGCCAAAACCACATATCTTTCTTCGTGTTTTTCCTCCACCTCTTTTAATTCCCGGAACAATCTTTCGGGCTCGCTTTCCCCTTCCTCCTTTGCTGTTTTTTCAAAATCCGGATACATTGCTGTCCACTCAAACCTTTCTCCTTCTGCCGCCACTTTCAGATTCTCCACTGTTTTTTCTGAATAAGGGATAATTCCCAAATCTCCCTGAATTTCAACTCTTTCCGTAATCAACTCAAATAATTCCTCCGCGTGAACTCTTTCGTTGTCTGCCGTTTCTTCAAACACTCTTGCTATCCATTCCCAACCTTCCTTTCTCGCCATTTTGGCAAAAATTCCATACTTATTTCTCGCCTGGCTTTCCCCGGCAAATGCTTTTAGCAGGTTACTTTGTGTTTTTGTCATTAGTCGATTCTACCACTTTTTGTTATCCTAAAGCAGTGATTCTCCTACTATTTTTACTCTTTCTTTCTCAATTCCCCAAAACAGCTCTTGCCATTTCTTCCCGCTACAATAATCCCTTTCAGGGACTTTTTCAATGTCATTCTACCGAAGCCATTGGGGCCGATTTTGTTAAGGGTGGGGGATTGGCCGTCACTTGGGGTTTTCTTCAAAAAGACAGTCCCGACCGTCTCCATCAGGCCAACCTCGCCACTTTTATTTCCGCCCTTCGTTCTCTCCAGTCCCAAGGCAAAAAAGCTTATCTTCATCTCATGGTTTACGCCCATCAGGCCGAAGCCGATCTTCCTCTCTACGGCCGTCCGGTCTTTCCCGATTGGCTTAATGTTGCTTATTCCAATTCTTCCGACGACAATACCGACAACAAAATTAAGGGTCTCGATGGCGGCGGTCCCAGTCTTTATCCTTCACCGTGGGATCAGGAATATCGTGATAAGTTGGAAAAATTTTTAATTCTTTTTAATCAAGCCCTTCACGATTATCAAGTTGCCGATGTTATTGAGTACATCGAACCTTCTGTCGGCGGCCGTTGGGCCGCCCCCGAGCTTTGGATCAACCAGTCGACTCTCGAAGCCTGGCGTCAAGCTGCCGGCTGTGACCCCAACGACTGGAATTGTTTGGGCCGTCGTTTTACCCAAGCCGTCAACGACATCACCGATATCTATATGCGCACCCTTCCCGATTACCCTTTTATGTTTGTCGGTGGCGCTTGCCGTAGCCCCGACTCCTCTCAGTCATGCAACTATACTGGTTTTCCCAGTCTTAAGGAAAAATATGGCATGAGAGTTTTCTACAAAAAGGCCGGCCTTGGTCATATCAACGATAATAGTTGTGGTTTAAACAGCGGAGAATTTAGTCAGTTTTGTGGTGGCACCCGTTGTGGGCAGGAAACCTGGGGCAGTAGCCTTGCTTGTACCGGCAACCGTGGCCAGGGCTTTCAAACCCAATCCGAAAACTCTGCCATTCTTTGTAACGTTAACAACTACCAGTCTCTTGGCTATTGGGGTGTTTACGAAAAAATTTTCGATGACTCTCTCAAACGTGAAGGCTTAAGCTACTATTGTCTTTACGGCAACGAACTCTCTTGCAGTCGCGAGCCGCGGGTTTCTCAAGTCAATCAAACTGTTGCCAATCGTCTCGGGGCCCAAATCAGTCTGATCAGCCACACTCTCTCTTCCTCCAGTTTTGCTCCCGGCACCTCCGTCTCTTTTAATCTTACCTGGCGCAATCAAGGTTCCACTTTTCTGGTTGCCCCCAAAAAAGAAGGCCTCAAATGGATTCCTTCTTCCTATCGTCTTTTTCTCGAATTTGTCCAGTCCGGCCAGGTTGTTCATTACCAGGAATTCGACCTCGATCCCCCCACCACCACTTGGCATCCTCTTGCCACCAATACTCCCAAAAGCCTCAACTCCGTCGAAAAAACCACTCCGGTCACTTTTACCATTCCCTCTTTTTTTGGCGGCTCCTATCAGCTCTATGTTGGCTTAGTCGCCCCCGATAACCGGTCTCTTCGTTTTGCCCTTACCAATTCCGATTCCCAAAACGACCTTACCTCTCGCCGCTATCTTCTTTCATCCGATTTTTCTGTCGTTGGCTCCGCCCCTCATTCCTGTCAATGCCCTTCCTCGCTCTCTTCCTCTTCTCCTCCCAAATCGGCCGGCAATGCCAATTGTGATAATACTGTCGATATGCTCGATTTTTCTCTTTGGCTGGGGGAATATCTTCGGTCAGATCTTTCTTCCTTTACCGCCGACTTCAATTGCGACCACCACGCCGATCTTCTTGATTTTTCTGTCTGGCTTCGCCGCTTTGTTTCCCCCTGAATTTGCTAAACTACCTCAAATCTATGAATTGCCACTGTCATTGTAACGGCAAATGTCATCTTCTCGGCGGGCTTGAGCAGGAAATCATGGAAGTTCTCTGGCAATCATCCAATCCCCTTACTCCCCGCCAGGTTCTCCAGTCCCTTTCCCGCCATTGTGCTTACACCACCGTCATGACCGTTCTCCGTCGTCTTGCCACCAAAAAAATTGTCCGTCGTCGCCCCTCTGGTCGCTCTTTCTCCTATTCTCCGGCCAAAAATAAATCAGACTTTGCCCGCGATTGTCTTACCGATCTTTTTCACCGGCTCTTTCATTCCTACGGCCAAACCACTGTTGATTGTTTTTTTGCCACTGCCAAAAAAACCGGCATAAAATTATCTTCTTGACATTTTTTTTCTATCTACTACTATTGTAGTACATGGCAGGTGGAACACAATGCTCTCGTTGCTCTCCTTCAATTAACTCCAAACCATCTTTTTTTTTCCTCGGCGTTTTCCTTTTGTTTGTCTTTCTCGTTTTTCGTTTTAATCTTTTTTCTTCCTTTACTCCTACCTCCAACTCCTTCTTGCCGTCTTTTTTCTTCTTTGGCCTCATCGCCGGACTATCTACTTGCGCCGGCCTTCTTTCCTCTCTGGTTTTTTCCCTTATTTCCTCCTCTTCTCGTCCTTTGCTTTCACTCTCTCTCTTTGGCCTTGGTCGGCTGCTTTCTTTCACTTTCTTCGGTCTTATCCTTGGAGTCATTGGCCATCTTTTCCTCTCTTCAGTCTTTAACATCGTTCTCGCTTTTCTTCTTCTCTTTCTCGGTCTTCGCCAATTTGGACTCTTTCACTTTTCTCTCCCGTCCTTTTTTCCTCGTCCCACCCTTTCTCCATTTTTCCTTGGCGCCCTCACTTTTTTTCTTCCTTGTGGTTTCACCCTCACTGTCCAATCTCTGGCCCTTCTTTCTTCTCCTCTCCGCTCATCTCTCCTTCTCCTGATTTTTTCCCTGGGCACCCTTCCTCCTCTTTTTCTCCTCGGTTTGTCTGCCACCAAAATTCGTTTCCCTTCTTTCCTTTCCGGGGCCATGATTCTTTTTTTCTCATTTTCTCTTTTTCGTTCTCACCTTAAACTTTTTCCTCCTCAAACTTCCTCTGCTATTGCTCCCGCTTCCATTACCCAAACTATCAAAACCGACGCTTATTCCTCCTCTTACTTTCCTTCAACAGTTACTCTCAAAGCCAATACCCCCACTCGTTGGGAAATCTCCGACCGCGGTGCCTCCGGTTGCACTCGTTCTCTAACCGCCCCCTCTCTTTTCCCGGGCAATCTGATCATTCCTGTCAACGGAATTGCCACTCGTGACTTTGTTTCACCCTCTCCTGGCACCTATTCTTTCTCTTGTTCAATGGGCATGATTACTGGTCAAATTAAGGTTGTTCCTTAACTATGTTATTTATTAAAAAAAAGCCATGAAAGCCAAAGCCTGTCCTTGTGGTTGTGGTTGTTCTTGTCCCGACACCTGCGATTGCGGTTGTCAGGGCAAATAACCCCTCTCCCTCTCCCGACATCACTCGGGAGAGGGTTTTGCTAAACTAACCTATGTACAAATTGTTATTTGTAATTTGTAATTTGTTTGGAATACTTGGAATTTGGTTATTGGAATTTGCCGCCCCTGTGGCGGCCCAATGCCCCGTCTGTATTGTCACTGTCGGCGGGGGTATGCTTTTGGCCAAAAAACTCGGCATCGACGATCTTTTAGTTTCAATTTGGATCTCCGCTCTCAACGTCGCCCTCTCTTTTTGGCTCGCCCCAAAGCTAAAAATCCGTCTTCTTCGCAATGGTCATTTCCTTACCCTCTTTCTTTTTGCCTCCACTCTTTTTTATTTTCGCCTTACCGACCAAATTGGTGGTTCCGGCAATCGTCTCTTCGGCTTCGACAAAATCATTTTTGGTCAAATTATTGGCCTGGTTGTCATGACTCTGGCCAACCACGGCTATCTTTTTCTCAAATCCCGTCTCGGCCACACCCCTTTCCCTTATGCCAAAGTCGCCTTTCCTGTCGGTCTTCTTACCCTTATTACCCTAATCTTTAAATTTACCTTCAATCTTTAGTAAAATTACTGATTACAGATTACTATTTACCGATTACCGGATTATGATCACCAATTCCGAACTTCAAAAATTTCTCTCCAAAGTCAAACAGGCTGAAGCCGGCCACCAGCTCGATCTCTCTTCCGATGAAGATCTTTCTATCGCCATCATGAATCTGGTTTCCATTGAAGAACATCTTTTTTTTACTGCCCAAAAAACCGGCAAGTCCCATTATCTTGATCTCCTTCACCAAACCCGGGAAATGCGCAAAGAACTTCTAAAGCTTATCGTCAAGGATTACGAAGGCGAAGTCTGGTGTCTAAGTAAGCACCTTCTCGCCGCTTCCATGCGTCTTTTCGAAGTCGGTACCAAAGCCCTTCATCAGGGCGCCAAAACCAAGGCTCAAAACCTCTTTAATAAATCCTACGATCTCTACAATCTCTTTTGGGGTCTCAATCTCGGTCTCGTCAAACCCGGCTCTCTCAATTCTTCAACAACACCCCCTCTTACCTTTAAAGAAAAACCTGTAGAAATAAAAAAAACCGATTTTTTCGGTAAAATCAACGGAGTCATTGGTAAAATTCTTGACTGCTGTCGCGAATAGGTCTTGATCTTTTTCCACGCTTTGCTATTCTCTTTTCATGACTCGTCCCTCCCCTGAAAGACGTTTTCCTCTTACCCCTGCCGCTACTCCTGAAGTTAAGTATATCGTTCGTCGGCGACCATGCCATAAAACTCCTCGCACTGGCAAAAGATAATTTTACTTGGTCATTAAATACAACCCTGCCGCCACCAGCCCCGCCGCCCCCACCCATTCCCACCTGATGCTCATTGGCATTATCTGATTCCAAATCGCCACTACTCCAATCGCCAGCAGCACCATCCCCAACGTCTTTCTCCCTCCTTTGCCATTATCTTCCTTAATTTTCTCCTCTCCTTTTATTGTTTCTTCTTCGGATTCCTGGGGAACAATCAGCATCAACACAATGTAAACCAACACTCCTCCTCCGCTTAACGCGAGCAACACAAATAAAATTCTTACTAACGTCGGATCAACCCCAAAATATTCTGCCAACCCTCCGGCTACTCCCGCCAGGATCAGCTCTCTTCTCGACCGGTAAATCTTTTTTTCGTTCTTCTCCAGTTTTTTCATAATGTCGCCCAAGTTTCTAGTTTTTCTTTATTGGTTATTATTATCCGCCTTTTCTCAATTCTGACAACTTTTTCCTTTTGGAGTTTTAACAACTGCAAGGTCACCGTCTCTCTTGTCAAACCGGTCATACTCGCCAGTAATCTATGGGGCACGTTAAACTTTATTCTTACTCCTCCTCCACCGCTCGCCGTTTTTTCCCCATATTTTGTTGCCATCGAAGCCAATAAGCTGGCTACCCTCACCCGAGCATCACCCGATACCATTTTTTGAGTGTCTCCCGTCAAATCAACAAAATCTCTCACCACCATTTTTGTTAAATCACGGTACAACCTCATATCGCTTTTGGCAAAATCAACCCATTCTTTCAGCGGCGCTATCCAATATTCTGTCGGGCTAATCGCTTCAAAAAAGTATTTATTTTCCATTCCAGTAATTGCGCACACCATCGACGACAAAAACAACGGCCTCCACAACGGCAGGGTCACCTGTTTTCCGTCCTTGGAAAAAACGTACATCGTCACATATCCGCTTTTGACAAAAATAATCCCCGGAAAGCTTTCTCCCGGCTTAAGCACCATCTCTCCCTTTTTTGCCTTTTTTAACGGGTATTTTCTAAAAAACCCCAGCAATTTCTTCTTTAATGTTTCATTCATAATTTTTTTCAAAAAATTTTACTATCCGGCCATTATACCCTTCTTCTAATAAAACCGCAGTAAGATTTCCTACAAACTGGCCCATTCCCTTATCCAATCTTCAATTACTTCAAACCCTTCCCTCCAAAACTCTTTTTTCTCCACCTCTGCTCCCGCTTCCTTCAATACTGCCATCGGTTTCCTCGCTCCTCGACTTTCTAGGATTTTTTCAATTACCCCTGTCATTTTTTTTGGCTCCTTCAAATATCTGGCATAAAGCGATAAGGTTAACAGTTCCCCGAAAGCGTAAGCATAGCAATAAAACGGCGTCTCCACCAAATGGGGGATATAAGCCCATTCATATCTAAAATCCTTCTCAATTTCCACTTTGTTCCCGAACTGCTCCTTCAATGTCTGCCACCACTCTTCCGATAGCTCTTCAGCATCCATTCCTCTTTTCATTTTTTCGTGAGCTGCCATTTCAAATCTGACAAAATAACTTTGTCTTAGTATCGAAGCATAAGCATCGGCAATTTTATCTGCCAGCATTCCCGCCCTTATTTCTTTATTTTTTTCTTGCTTTTTCCAATTTTCGAACACCAACACTTCTCCCAACGTCGAAGCCGTTTCCGCCAGCGGTAAATTAGCTTGTTGAACCGACGACCATTGTTTTGCCGCATATAGCGAATGAACCCCATGTCCCAATTCATGGGCCATTACTGCCACATCTCTGTCTCTTCCGGTGTGGTTTAGTAGCACGTACGGAGTAATCCCTCTTGTTACCGTCGCGCAAAACGCCCCGCCCCTTTTCCCCTCCCGGGGATACGCCTCCACATGTCCTTCCTCGATTATTTTTTCTGCCATTTTTCTGAATTTTTCCGAAAATCCCTCAAAGCTTTCCAATGCTATCTCCTTCGCCTCTTCATAACTCTTTCGGCTTTTGGTTTTCGTAACCGGTGCATACAAGTCTACCCTTCTCAACACTTTCGTTCCCAGCCTCTTCGCTTTTTCCTCAAAATATTTTCCAAAAATCTCTTTCTTCTCTTCCACTGCCGCCAATAATCCTTCCACCACCTCATTTGGTATTTGGTTATAAACATTCCTCACTTCTATCGGACTTCTATAACCTCTCAACCCGGCTTCGTACCCCCAATTCTTTATTACCGCCTGATACACCGTAAACATTTTTGTCAGATTTTCTTTTTGTTTTTCCAGAAGCGCCCTATATGCCGCCTTTCTCTCTGCCGCTATCGAACTATGGGTATAAGCCATCAATTCCGCCTGCGTCTTAATAACTTTTAGCTTTAAACTTTTAACTTTAAACTTATACTCGATTTCCGTCTCTATCTGCTCCCTTAAATCCGTCAACGCCATTATCCCGTTTATATCCTTATTATCAATAATATTTTCCTCATTTTCTCCCAACGAATATTTAGCCGTTTGTCTTTCCCATTCCCATTTTTCTCTTACCTCTTCCACCGCCCCCAGCAATCTTTTGGCGTTTGTCTCGTCCAGTGTTTTCTTTCCCTCTACCTTCAATCCTTTTATCCATCGCTTAATTTTTCTGGTTTTTTCGCTTACTTTTACTGCCCAATCCCTGGCCATTCCCTTCATTTTTTTTGCCCCCAAATCTTTCTGATCTGCCGCCTCCATTAACTCCACAAATACTCAACTCTAGTTACTTTTTCCCCCAGTCCCTCCAAAAAAATCATCATTTCTCTGAATTTCTTTTCTGTCATGTCAGGGTCAACTTCTTTCCCCCATTTCTCCACTTTTTCAAGTTCTTTCTCTACTTCCCGGCACTTCCCCCCGAAATCTTCAACCTTAAAAATATCATCCAACCGCCAGCCGCTGTTTTTTTTCACCACCAATTATAACCTCCCTATGCTAGACTGAAATCGACATGTCTCGTTTTCCCCTGGCCCTCACTTTTGCCGATGTCCTTCTTCAGCCGCAACGTTCTTCAATCACTTCCCGTCGTTTAGTCTCCCTTAAAACTCGTCTTACTTCGCATCTTGAAATTAACTTTCCTGTTATTGCTACCAATATGGATTGCGTTACCGGTGTCGATATGGCCATTGCTATCGCTAAATATGGCGGTATCAGTTTCTATCCGCGCTTTACCCCTCCTCCCCAGCAGGCCGCCGAAGTCCGCCAAGTTCTTTCTGCCGGTTTTTTAACTATTCCCGCCATCGGCATCAAACCTCTCGAATCAGCCCGCGCTGATCTTCTCTATTCTATTGGCATTCGCTGTCTGCTTATCGACATTGCCCACGCCCATCAGGATTCCTGTCTCGATTTTCTCCGTTCTCTCAAACGTAAATATCGCGACCTCGAAGTTATTGCCGGAACTATCGCCACTTATGAGGGCGCCCGCGACCTTTTTCGTGCTGGCGCCGATGCTGTCCGAGTTGGTATCGGTTCCGGCTCAATCTGCACTACCCGCATCGTTACTGGCTCTGGAGTTCCCCAAATTACCGCCATTCTCGCTGCCGCCCGCGCCGGCCGGGAATTCCATCGTCCCGTCATTGCCGATGCCGGCATGAAAAACTCCGGCGATATTGTCAAAGCTCTGGCCGCCGGTGCCTCTGCCGTTTCCACCGGCAACCTTCTCGCCGGAGCCAGTGAAACTCCTTCCGCTGTTATCGAAATCAACGGTCAATCATACAAACCCTACAATGGCTCTACTTCCCTCCCCGAAAAACACCGCCAACTCCAAGCCAATCCTGATGATAAATCTTCGGAATACATCGACAACATCGAGGGCACCGAACTCTACGTTCCCTATCAAGGCTCTCTCGAAAGCATTCTCCGTCGCCTCGAAATGGGCCTTCGCTCCGGCTTCACCTATTCCGGCGCCGCCACTATTTCCGAGTTGCACCAAAAAGCCCGCTTTCTTCGCGTCACTCCTTCAATCGTTTACGAAAATTCTCACCGTCTTACCCCACCATCATCAACACCGTCACCACCACAATAATTTCTATTGCCAACGCCAGTAATAGTTTTTCATTCTTTTTCCCGACTCTCATCTCCATAAATTTACCACATCCCGTAAATCAATAAACTTATCAGGACCAACCCCCATCCAATTTTTTTATCTTTTTGCCCCGCTGTCGCTAAAAGCAATATCACTACCGGCACTATCGGTACCAAATATCTCGGCCAAAAATCAACCATCGCTATCATCACCACCCATCCGATTATCAAACCGGCCAAATATCTCAATCTGCCCCCCTTAACTCCCGCCCAAACCGCCCCCGCTACTCCTAATCCCAAAATCGGCGACCATCCTCCCGTCATCATTATCCGCTGATCTCCTTTAAGCCCTAAAAATTTCCCGCTTCTCAAATATCTCCATATCTCCCATCCTCCCCACAAATGTCTTCCCCCGTTTTTCCAATACTCAATCACTTTTCCATGCAATCTTACCCACGGTATTGGATTTGGGTGTTTTACAAAATAACAAAAATAAGCCAAGACATACCCCGCCGCCACCCCGCCCGCTCCAACTACCAATTTTCTCCACCCTGTCTTTTTCCATAGGTAAATTACGTCAGCTATCGCTATTACTGGTAAAAAAAACGCTACCTTCACTCCCGCCATTAATCCCAATGTTATTCCCGCCCAGGCCACCTTTCGCCAATCTCCTTTTTCTGATCCCCAAATCAACCAAATATGCCCCAATAGTATTACCATCAAGACACTATCCAGCATCGTTACCCCTATCTGGTCTAAGAGCAGGGGATTAAGTCCGTACAATACCATCGCTAATTTTGCTCCGCCGTTCCCCACCGTCATTTTTGCCAATCCCCCCAATATTATCAATCCCCCCAAATACATCACCACGCTCGTGATATACGGATTTCCCAAAAACTTTGCCGATAGCCCATAAAGATATTTCCCCAACGGCGGCACCCAATAGTCAATCTCAAAAGGATTGTCTCCTAACACCAACCTGTATCCCACGTATCGATAAACCCCGCTATCCGAGATCTCCCTCTTGCTCATTGGCACCCGGTACTGCGACTCGTTATAAAATTTTTCCCAATAATTCGGATCAAATTTGTAACCAAATACCTCTCTTTGTTTATAAAAATTAACCATCAAAATTCCTCCCATCGCTCCCCAGAAACCAATACTTTTAACCATCTCTCTTATAACCATACTCTTACCTCTCTTGGATCCATCTTTCCTAAACTAATCATTCCCCCTATTGTCACCAGTCCCATTGCCGCCACCACCGCCCACCGCCATCTCTTCGGTAGTTTTTCTATCACCCATCCTATCACTATTGCCGCCACCACCACCGCTATTGGATATCCCACCCAAGTCATCCATCTATTATCCCAAATTTTTCCCATCTCCAATTTGAGCATCGACCCTGCCACATACCCCGGCAGATCTTTGTTTACCCAAGCCACCTCCCATTTTTTCGTCAAACTTGCCCCGATAAATCTAAAAGCGTCAGCCAATATTCCTGCATAATATTTTTCCTCAATTAAAGAAATTCTTCCCCGTTCTAAAAGCCATTGCCATCCAAAAACTAACGGCAAAAATCTTATCTTCTTCATCACTATTCCCGTCACTACTCCCGCGGCTATTACTCCCATTTGAGCCAATTCCAAGTTTTCTACCACCGGCCCAAAGTAAACTTTCCATCCAAACTGATAATAAGACTTTAATAACGGTCCAAAACACAATCCTGCTCCCGCTATCCCTCCTATCACTCCCCACCGCCATTCCTTTTTAATTATTCCTACCATCAGCCCTATTGCCGCTACCCCTATCCAGTAGGGGAGATAGGGTCTGTTTTTTTGTCGGCTGTTTATTGCCAAGACTCTATTTAGGAAACTACTTCTATCGGCCACAAAATAGTCTCCCCAGGCTATTCCCTGTCGGTAATCAATTTCCTCCCCTAGTTTCTGGTTGCTTCTTTTTTCCGTCGTCATCACCCAATTTCCGATTTTTGCCCTACTCAACGGCTTTTTTTCAAAAATTTCTCCAAATTGGCCCATCGTTACCACCTCTAATCCTTTTTTCTCCTTCACTCTCTCTAGCTGTTTTTCAAATTCCTCTTCCCTGCCTATCGATTCCATCCCTGTCTCCAGCCCCACCGTTATTTGCCCTAATTCGTTTTGGTTGTCTAAATATATTCTCATTAATTTTTCAAAATATTTATTATCTTTCCCCACCTGCAGATAGTCATTTGCCTGCATCGAATACAACGAAGCTTTTCCTTCTCCCGCTGCCATTTCCGGATCCCTTAACGCCCACTGGATTACCGTCACCCCTGCCCCTTTCCCGTCTTTTGCCGGCACCAAAATATTAGATCTCTCTGGAATATATGGCACTCCCCACCACTGCCCCCACACCCCGTAACCATCAGTCGTTTTTTGGTCCGCCACTATCATTACTGTCTTCAGCCCGTATTTTTCCTTTATATACTCCAAGCTGTAGCTATCCACCCACCATGCCCCGGCCGAATCCGGATATCTCCCGAATCTTTCCCTAAATTTTCTCCACATTTCATCGATCAATCTTTTTCTTTCCCCCCGTTCATATCCCGATAAAAACACTACCCCCGGGTCGTACCATGACTTTTCCGTTGGGTATCTTACTCTCGCTCTATCTGTCAGATTTTTTCCTATTTCTAGCCATATTCCCGCCTCCTGCTTTTCGTTAAACTTTCTTGCTTCCCCCATTAACTCCTCATCCTCCAGCGTCTCATACTGCCACAGCCAAGTCGCCGCCATCTCTTTTTCTTTTATCATTTCGTATTGTTTTTTTAGCGGTTCCACCGTTTTTTCCTTCCACAAACTTCGCTCTCTCACCGGTAACACTATCGTTGCATACCGATTCTCTGCTGCCATCCCTCCTTTTCCTGCCATCAACCATCCCACCGCCACCAACCACGCTATCCGTTTCATTACCCGATTATAATCAATTCTTTCTCCGCCCTCGTTACCGCCGTATATAGCCACCTTCTCCAAGCCTCTTCATTATCTCTGCCGAATTTTTCCTCAAACAAAATCACCTTTTTCGCCTGCGACCCCTGTGCCTTATGCACCGTCAAGGCATAACCAAAATCAAACAAATCCCCTTTGGTAATTTTCCAGCGCTTATCGGTAAAATTTAACCCACCCTGCTGGTTGAATTGCTCTACCGATATCAGTCCCCGATAACTCTTCTGTTGCCAATCGGTTTCAATCTCCGCCTCGTACCAGTCGTCGTTTTTCTTTTTTATTTTCACCACTGTTCCCAGCATTCCGTTATAAATCTCCTCTGTCCAGTTGTTTCGCAAACAGATCACCCGGTCGCCCGCCACCGGCTCTTCCGACTCTAATCCCAGCCGGTTTCGGATAACTTTATTCAACTTTACCCGGGTACTGTTATACCCGCACAAAACCAATGTCTCCCGATTATATTTTCCCAGCTCCTCCTCAACTATTTCCTGCGTTTCTCCCGAATCTTTCCTCAATTTTCTCACCCCATTTCCAAAATCTATTGCCGGAATTACTCCTCTTTCCCTCGCCAGTATCGACAACTTAATAATCGGATTCTCTTTTGCCTGTCGATGGATTTCCTCCAGTTTTAAATCCGGCCTTTCCATCAAATTAAAACTTCCGTTTATCGGCGGTAATTGTCCGTGGTCGCCTACCGCCAAAATCGGTATCCCATACGATTGCAAATCACTCCAGATTTCCCCATCCACCATCGATGCTTCGTCCACGATTATTAAATCCGCCCCCACCTCTTCCCTCCTTTTCCAGCCGATTATTTCCTCTTTTTCGTTTTCTATCGGCGAATAAATCAATCCATGAATTGTGCTTACCGAATCATTCGGAAAAATTGCCCCGGTTTCTTCCAGCTTGCTCTTCAAAACCCGTGTTGCTTTTCCGGTAAAGCTGCAAAATGCCACTTTCGTCTTTTTCTTTAATTTTTTTCGGAAATACCCCATCAATGTCGTTTTCCCTGTCCCCGCATATCCTCCCAGCGTCAGATAATTGCTTTCCCTTTTCTTTTGCCAATCCATTATCCCCTCCAATGCCTTCCTTTGGTCTGCTCCCAATTCCATTCTCTTTTTTAACCCGAAACTAACCCGAAAGTCAATCATTACGTTGCCTGCTCTTCACCCTTCTTCATCTAATTAAATCTCCACTCCCCACTTTTTTATTTCACTTGCCAAAGTGTAATATTTGTCCCCCAAATCTTCCGGTGGCATTGCCACTGGCTCAATTAAATTATTATACTTGCTCCCAATCACCCCTAATTTAACCTTATCATCAAATCTGTCATTTATCCTTTTCGATATCACGCAAATATCAATATCGCTATCTTTTGTTTGCCTTCCTCTTGCCCACGACCCAAATAAAATAAATCTGGCATCATCATAACCACTCCTTAATACCTCTTCTTTAAATTTAATCAAATCCGCTTCTATTTTTTTGATATTTGCTTTTCCAGCCATTCCCTTATCTCCTTAATCTTTAACAGATACTCTTCAGTAAACTTTTTAGTCGCTTTTAAATAAAACGATAATTTATAATCATCATATCTCGCATCAATATTAAAACCCGAAATTTCTCTCAAATCTTCTACCATTCTCTTATCCATATCCAATCCACATCTTCCCGCTAAATAAACCAGATTATGGGAATAAGGTGGCGATATCCCATCTTTGGTTATATACAAAGCTTTTAAAGTTTTTTCTAAAACTAACTGTCCAAAAAACAACGCATAGGAATACTGTTTTTTTTCATAACAAGCCTCCACCATCAGCCAATCCTTTTTAGCACTACCCAGCCAAAATTTTATTACTTTCCGTTTTTCCATAACTAAGTATATCAATCTCCCCAAAATTTCTCTATAAACCCTATTCTTTTCTTTCTACCTTTATTGTACATTCGGTCACTAGCGCCGCAATTGCCCCCACTGCTGCTAATGGGGGAGCTAAGACTGCTCCTACCACTCCCAGCGTCAACGGTAGGACTATTATTGTTCTTCCATTTTTATCCGCTATCGATATTTCTCTGATATTTCCCTCGTTAATTAGCCCCTTAACTTTTTTGATTAAATCCTCTCCTTTTACCGAAAAACTTTCTTTTCTTTTTTTAACTGCCATATTTTTAATATTTAACTTTATATCTTTTAGCCAAAACTGTCCCGTTTTTCAGTTTATATGTCACCCCCAATCTCACATTACTAATTCCCCGATATGGCGTACACACTTTTTTTGAACATGTTCCCAAATAAAGCGTTCTTCTCACCGTATTCCCTTCACTCGGCTTAACCGCCCCCGCCACCCCTTGCTCCAATCCGTTTCCCATAAAAGTCAGCTCATACGCCACCGATTCACAAGCCCCGACGTTATAAAAAGTAAAATAATAATTGTCCCATTTTCTGCTTGCCCCGACCGACGGTGTTCCCGTCCCGCTGCTTTTTATCGCCGTCTTGGTCGTTGTCCACACTCTTTTTTTGGCCGCTTCTACCCCCGCCGGGTTCCCCCAAAGCCAAACCACCGCCATCAGTGCTAATATAATTCTAGTCATTATCTGTTTATCTTAATCCTAAATCTATGAAATTAAAAGTCATTCTTGCCTCCGTCGCCGGTATCGCTGTCGCCTTTGTTTTCTATTTTTTAATAAACTCCAGATCATCTTCTTCATCTTCTTTACCTTTACCTTCGTCCCAACCAACCATTGCCACCTCTCCTTCTCCTGCCGTCAAACTTCTTACCTGGAAAGATCCCGCTGGTTTCACTTTTAAATACCCCGAAGGTTTAAGCGTTAACTCCCACCCTGAAGATAATGTTAACTATGCCAATCTCGAATTTACCAGCCCCAGTCAACCTGGGAAAATTACTGTTCTTGCCAGTGATACCAAATATTCCTCACTCGCCAAATGGCTTTCTGCCGACAAAACTCTTGCTTCCGGCGCTGTTTCCGATCTCAAACTTGGTGATCTTCCTGCTAAAAAAATCACCACCGACTCCGCTACTGTTATTGCCACCATCGACGATGGTATTTTATTTACCCTAAACTCTCTATCTGCTACCGATTCCGCCCTCACCACCACTTTCGACACTATTTTCTCTACTTTTGTTTTTTATGTTCCTGAAAATGTTGCCAAACCTGCAACCGAAACCGACACTTCTGCTCCTTCCGGCGACCTGCTCGAAGAAACCACGGAAGAATAACGATCTATCGGTTTAGCCACCACACCGCCCCGTTTAAAACACCGGCAAAACTTACCCAGGCCAAATAAGGAATCAGTAATTGCCCTGCTCTTTTTGAGATCTTGCTAAAACTTTTTATTGTTGACCTTATCGCCAGCCACAGAATTACTATTTCCCCTACCGCCAGCCCCGGATTTTCTCCTCCAAAAAATATCCACGACCACAAAACATTTAATCCTAGTTGCACCCCAAAAATCTTCATCGCTTCCTTTTTTTCTTTCTTCCCGCTTTCCCATATCAGATACAACGCTATTCCCATCAACAGGAACAACAATGTCCACACCGGCCCGAAAACCCAATTTGGCGGGCTAAAAAATGGTTTCTCCAAACCGGCGTACCATGTCCTTATTTTTGGCGTCGTCGCCACCGCCCCTACCCCTCCGGCTATTTGCGGAATCAATATTGCTATTATTAATTTTTTCCAGTTCATTTCGTTCTCGGTTTTGTCTTCGGCAATATAGTTTTAATAAAATCAACTACCGGATTTAACCTGACCTCGCTTTTTTTATTGTAATTATTTTGACCTCCGGCACATGGCTTAACATAAACCTGGTAATAAGCCGACCCATCCGGTTGGGGCAGGGGATAGCATTGAGTTGGCATTACTCCCGCCGCTATCTTCGAACACTGCCTGTTCGGATCATTCAAATTGTAATAGTCGCAATTACTGCATCCCCCGATGTTATAGCCATCGCGGCGTTGTCCTCCTTGTGTAAATACCTCATACCTCCCATTAAGCACAAATAAATATTTTTTTCCTTCAACCAGCACCAGGTTTTTATCTTCTAAATTATAAATATGCCCGCTAATTCCGTTATCATAGCTCGTCCGCAGTGCCGTCGCTAAAATCGCCTGATTCACACTTCGGGTCGATTCGTACACTTCTTGATCCAAAATATACATTTCTGTCGGATCAGTTTCCCAGCCGCCATATTGCCGGCCAAAAATTATCATCCTCGACAATTTCGCCGTCGGGCCGGAGTGCTGGTAAGAAATCGACGGATTCTTTTTTAATGATTCCGTTACACAAAGCTCTTTTCTACTATCCGGACAATAAACCATTCCGTCAAAATTGGTAGCCATTAGCCCGGTCCAGCTACTTCTGGCTCCACTCTCTTTTGCCATTTTCTCCTCTCCAAAAATACTGCAATTTTGGTCAAAACCAGCCACCACTCTCACATCAGCCCGGCAAGTATTTAAACAATCCCCGATTGGATTTGGATTGGTCAAATATCGGCAATCCCTTACTGCATACAATTTTCCGTTTGATGAGCACAACCGGTCGCAGTTCTGGTTGAACACCGACACCGCCAAAATATACGGGTCCGGCGACAAATACATTTTTCCCTCAAAATTATTAGTGTATCCTTCGCCCAAATCAAGCCCTGGTCTGGACTCAATCGGATAATTCGGATCCCCGCCAACCCACTGGCTTGGATCGCCAATCTGATATCTTCGGAAAGAAGTTTGTGAATTACTCTCATATTTAATTCTAAACAACCCGTTTGGCGACTTCGGATTGGGATAAATCTGCAATCCTGTACACGCCGGCATCCCTGGGATAAAAGTCGGCATCGGTGTCGGGGTGATTGTTGGTATTGGTGTATTCGTTGGGATTAGAGTTGGTGTTGAGGTTGGAGGTCTTGGAGTAGCTGTAGGTGTTGTCCCCGGAGGTCCACAAACCGGACAATCAATTATATAATCCCATCGGGTTCCATAAAGCGGTGCAGTTATCTTCACTGATACCTTCGTGCTTCTCCCGGGACCGAAACTAAAAAGATAAACAGCCGGAATCTCACCTTGAGTCGTAATGTATCCCGTATCCACTAGTTGCCTTCCTTCGTAAGAAATCTCTGCCCTGTCTTCAATATGATAGGTTTTAATCCGCAGGGTAGTCGTTCCCTCGCTACAGCCCATTTCCAATTCTTTATTTTCAACCCCTTGTCCTCCTCCGCTCGAATAGTTATTTCCACACGCTGCAACCGGAGTTGGAGTTGGCGTCAAGGTGCTTGTGGGTGTTATTAGCGGGCTACAACTGCAACCAATCTTAAAACTCCATTCCTTATTGCGGTTAGTATTGGGTGCCGATATTACCGCCACTTCAAGCTTATTACTCGTCCCCGGTCCAAATGATAGGGCCTCTCTTTGTATTCCATCACCAACCCGTTCTCCGGAACTAAAAATCAATGTTCCTTCATATTTAACATCAATTCTTATTCCCCCCGTAGATCCACTCAAATCATGTTCCAAGGAGTACTCGATATAAGTCACCCCACCCCGGCACGGCATCTCGACTTCTCTTCCGATATAACCGCTGGCTCCCGTTGTATTTCCCCGATAAGTTTCATCGCAATGAAGATTTTCCGGTAATGGTGGCATCGGCGTGTTCGTCGGGACACTCGTCAGGCTTGGAACATTGGTTGCCGTTGGTATTTGGGTTGGGGTCGACGTTCTTGTTGGCACCGGTGTCAAAGTCGGGGCTCTCGTTGCTGTCGGTGTCGGTGTTCTCGTTGGTACCGGTGTCACTGTCGGCGTTGGGGTTCTAGTTGGAGTCGGGGACGGCGGGGGATTATCATAAAAAATTATCGCTACCGTTTTGTTGGCACTCAAATCTTTATAAGCAATCTCATTAGTATTAATAAAAATACATTTATCCGCTCCGCCGCATTCAGTTGGTGGGTTCAAACTATCCGAAAATCCGGCCAAATTTGTTTCTTTAATTAATATCGCATCCACTTTTCCTGTCCCGCTGGCCTCAAAACTGCAGTTAGCCGTAAATTTCCCCTTTGTTCCTCCGCTTCCCGTTCTGATTAAACTCCCTCCTGTTGTATCCGGCCAACAGGGAAAATGTTGTCTCGCCCCGTAATAATCTTTAATTACCCTGACATCTAGCCCCGCTCCGTCTATCCCCGGATCAGTCGGGTTTTGCGGGTTTCGCACATACCCCTCGACTGTTATCGATTTATATCCCGCCAAATTTGTCCCCGCTTCTACCGTCACATATTGCGGCCGGCAGCCGTTGGCACACGTCCCCGCCGCTTCCCACACTCCCGCCTGCTCACAGCTCGCCGCTTCATCCGTTTTCCGGTAAATCGTCCCCCCGCTGCTGCACAAATATCGGCATTTTTCGCTTTCAAATGCACTGGCCTCAAACACATATTTTCCCGGTTCCATCAGCATCAAATCTCTTACCACTGTTCCTGTTCCTGTTGCTGCTGTCGCCGGATTTTGGCTGCCAGCCGCTCGACAATTTCCCCCATCAACGCACTTGCCGTATCGAATCATTCCAAAAAACCCCGGCATCTCCGCCTTTATTTCCACCGCTTCTCCGCTTTTAATCGTTGTCTTATTTACCGTCAGCTTTTGACAGCTGATCGCCGGTATCGCTTCCGTCGCCCCTCCTCTGGTATCCAAACTTTTCTTGATCCAGTTTGTCCCGGCCACCAATCCCGGCAGCACTACCGCCATTATCCCTAGTACTACCAATGTCGCTTCCCCTCTCTCCCTCCGCCTCATCTTAAAAAAGTATAATACATTTCCTTAGATTTTTTCCGGAAACAATTTCCCTTTTGGCTTATGTAGCCTGTCTCCGATTTCAAATTTTTCCCACATCCCCGCTGCCATCCCCAAGTTTCTTTCCGTCCCGTTATCCAGTTTTACTCCCAGATAATAAAAATGCTCCACCCGATGCGTCTCGTCATCCTCTTTTGTGTTGTGCTTCTTGTCGGTCACTACCCCCGTCCACTCCTCTGCCTTGGTTTTCATGATCAATTTGCCGATAAACCCCAAAAAGGCCACTATCAGCACCAAAAAAACTCCAAAAAATAAAATTATCGGCCCAAACACTACTGCTTTTTCCATTTTTTAAAATATGGTTTATATGAATCAATAATTGTCTGTGTTATTTTTTTATATCCGGGAATCATCCGATAAATCGACAAATGTACTCCGAACGCCATCATTACCGCTCCTATTGGCATCACCAATATTCCAATTCCTATCGGCACCAAAAAAAATCCCACCACCAACACCAAGAACCCTACCGTTGTATACCGGTTTGACGGCATCAAATAGCTCACCCAGTTGATCCTCATTTGTAGTTTTTAATCACTTCAGCCACTTTTTCTGCTGTCTCCACCGTCACTCCTGCCCCTTTGAGACTGATAAATTTATTTTCTCCCAAAATCAAATAAATCGTATTAATCACTCCGTCTTCCTGATAAACCACATAGTTTTTCATTGGAATCGTCGGTTCTTCTTTCACCATCCTTCCCATACTCTCATGTCCTTTTTTCTGATTTTCCGCTTTTAAATACTCCATCACCAGCATCAAATAGTCTTTATCGTCCCAGTAATAAGAGCAGTTATCCAAACTGTCAATTTCCGGCGGTTTCACTTTCACTATCGTCTTCCCCAGCACCCCCTCCATTAATTCTTTCGTAAATTGCCCGCAAATATCCTCCACTACATAGTAGCTTTTGTCCTGTCTGGTCGGTTCTCCCGGATATTCCACAAAACAATTGCTAAGCCTTTTCCCTTTATCTCCATAACCTTCAATTGCTACTTCCTCAACCTGGCAGTTACCTGTTTTTTCTTTTAATGGTGGTACCTGTTCGACTTGTCCTGTTCCAACATTCGGTTTCTCACACCCCGCCAACACTCCTGCCAATGTCATCATCACCACTCCTTTCCACAATTTTCCCATGACCAATTTTATCAAATATTTTCCTTTTCGTTTCTCGCCCCATATTCTCTCATCTTTGCCGCCAACGCTTTCGATACATTTTTATCCAACACGCTCGGTAAAATTTTCTCTACTCCCATCTCATCCTCTTTCAAATAACCTGCCAATGTTTCCGCCGCTCCGATTTTCATCTCATCGGTAATAATTTTGATTCTGTTGTCCAACACTCCTCTAAACAACCCCGGAAAAACCAAAACGTTATTAATTTGATTGGCAAAATCGCTTCTTCCTGTGCCGACAATAAACGCCCCGCCCTCTTTTGCCGCATCCGGCATTATTTCCGGAATCGGATTTGCCATTGCCAAAATAATCGGCTTTTCCGCCATCGTTCTGATCCCTTCCGGTTTTAATATTCCCGGAGCGCTGACTCCGATAAACACATCAGCCCTTCTCACCGCTTCTTCCAGCCCACCTTCAATATTCTCCGGATTGGTTTCCGCCAGCATCTTTCTTTTTACTTCATTTAAATCAGTTCGCTTCTTGCTGATTACTCCCTGCGAGTCGATTAGAGTAATATTTTTAATCCCGTATTTCAGCAATAATTTTGTTGTCGCTATTCCTGCCGCCCCCGCTCCGCTGATGATAATTTTTACTTTTCCTGGTTGCTTCCCTGCTAATTTTAAACCGTTGATTAACGCCGCCAGAATTACCACCGCCGTCCCATGCTGGTCATCGTGGAACACCGGGATTTCCAATTCTTTTATTAATCTCTCTTCTATTTCAAAGCATCTCGGCGCCGCAATATCCTCCAAGTTTATCCCCCCGAAAGTTGGCGCTATTGCCTTCACCGTTTTTATAATCTCTTCCGTCTCTTGTGTTGCCAGCACTATTGGGTAGGCATCTACTCCTCCGAATTCTTTGAACAACAGTGCCTTGCCCTCCATTACCGGCAATGCTCCGTACGGTCCGATATTCCCCAGGCCCAATACCGCCGATCCATCCGATACCACCGCAATCGTGTTCCCCTTAATCGAATACCTGTCGGCCTCGGCCGGATTCTGTGCCAAAAACGACGACACTGCCGCTACCCCCGGAGTATAAGCCACCGCCAGATCGTCCTTCGTCTTTATTTCCGGAAATTTACTTCTAATTTCTATCTTTCCACCAAATTTCAAATGCTGTTTTAATGATTCTTCTTTGTAGTCCACCACCGATTGTATCAGCTTGAATTCAATTAATACACGCTAAGCGTTCTCATCAAATCCCAGTACACTACTCCTGCCACCACCGCCAACATTGCTTCCACCACTCGCCACCTCATTCTTCCTTTATAACCCGAAACTAACCCGAAAGTCAACTCTTGCTTTACATTAACAACCTAATCACTTGCAGTACAAATAAAAATACTATCGCTCCAAAAAATAAATAAGCACCCGTTCTGTTCACTACCGATCCTGATCCGACTTTTTTTCCTGTCGCCGTCTCATAAATCCTTGTTGCTTTTTTGATTGCTTGTTTTGAAGTTAACCTTTTCATAAAAACAGTCTATTATTTATTTTTCGCATTTCAAGCATTTCCATCTATGGACGCATATCACTTATCCGCATTTTTTACACTTCCACCTTTTCTCTTCGCTTTTTACGAATTCTTCAATTCCCCGTTCTTCAATCATTTTCAAATTTTCGATCATACTCATCCCGTATTTAGTCCGATATCTTTTATCCAAATTTTTCAGCCTTAAACAAGGAAACTTTTCGCATTTACTGTTGCAAAATTTCCAGTTATTTTTTGCCAACCGTTCGCAATTTCTAATAACACACTTTCGAAGATAAGTTCGGTCTTTTTCCCAATCACCCCTGCACCCCGGACACCTGTTTTTCTCCCTCAAATACGCCATACATATTCCGCAATTCATCCCGCACGCCGCTATTAATTTTTCCTCCACTATTTTATTTGGCCAAAAATGACTACATAATTTTTGCCGTACGCCTTAGCACATTTCGGACAAGTCGTGTAAGAAAAATACATCTTTTTTAGTTCTTTCCCCTTACTTTTTATATACTCTACCATCTCCGTCGCCCATTTCCCGACATCTTGGTACGGTCCCTCAAATACTTTGGTTAAGAATGTTCCCGATAACGTTGCCATCTGTGCCCCCGGTACTTCTTTGGCCACATCAATATAAATTTCCGATCCCCACATTGATTTCTCGTCTGTCAGCATCAATTGATACGGCGATTTTGCTCCGGCCTTTTCAATCAGTCCCAAATTTTTTACAATCTTTTTTCCCATATCCAGGGGAATATGCAAAAAACTTCTTACCTGATCTTTGACAAACAATTTGTCCTTCCAGACAATCTCTTTGTCCTCCCACGGTTTTGGATCAAACAGCTCGCAGCAACCAGTTGATTTTATTGTTTGTTTTGTCATCTTAAACGATTATATACTTTTTTATGAACCTAACCCCCAAAATCCGCGCCGCCATCGAAATCGCCTCCTCCCGCCCCCTCACTCAAACCACCAGGTTACTCGATGACTTTAAAGAATTATTTGAAAAATAAAATTTTGTAAACCTCGACGGAGAGAGTGGGTCTGGAACCTTTTCATCCTTGTGATGTTCTCGACCTTACCTTCGATAATACCTTTTCAACCTCATTAATTTTCTCATCTTTTAAATACAATTCTTCGATCAATAAAGGTAATATTTCTAATGCTAAATCGACATCTTCTAATGTGTACTTTTCGTCTCCAGGTTTAGTCGTATTGTCACCAAGCCACTTTATTTGTTTCAGCAAATCTTGATATTTCCCCTTAACTTCGAGGTTACCTATTTTTTCTTTATAGTCATTTCCTCTTGTTCTCTTATCATCGCAAATTGCATATACGGTCTTTCTTAAGCATGCCCCTGCACCTGTTATTGATCCGATAGATCTGCAACGTTCGGCTTCATTAAAATATTCTTTAATCTTTGCCGGTAGCGTTTTTGTCACAAATGTTGTTTTAACCGATGGAAAAGTAAAAAGTAATTCACATCGATGTGTATCTGGATACTGTTGACCTTCGACTAATACTTTTTTAGATCTAAATATTAAATGAAATTGTCGGTTGCAGAATTTACATTCAGCCGTTTCAATCCACAATCCATCACCATCGGTTGAGTACATCGTGGGATAAACATTGGACCTTTCAGTTCCCCATTCCGGATTAAAATCTTTCTGACAATCATGATAAGGGCATTTCATAGTCTTGGCGGTGCCTTTTGGTTAAAATCCGAACTTTTTTTGACGAAAATCCGGACTTTGAATTTTGATTGCCGCGCTTCGCGCGGCAGAGCAGAAAACTTTTCCGCTCGGGCGGGGCGGGAAGG
>Ga0172375_10000345_pt1 | contig 74210 bp, 60 predicted proteins | sample LakKiv1m_FD_114537 | JGI IMG/M metagenome (GOLD analysis project Ga0172375, IMG submission 114537) | Freshwater microbial communities from Kabuno Bay, South-Kivu, Congo - kab_092012_11.1m | ecosystem: Environmental > Aquatic > Freshwater > Lake | place: Democratic Republic of the Congo... | reverse complement strand
GTCGGCAACCTGGCCTGGATCATCGGGCCGACGCTGGGCGGTTTGCTGTCGACACGTTCCTACCTTCTGCTCTTCGTCCTCGACGCGATCACCAGCCTGATCACGGCGGCCATCGTCTACCGACTGATCCCTGAGACCATGCCCCAGCGGTCACCGACCGAGCGGCCTCAAACGTTCCTCGAAACGCTTGTCGGCTATCGTCTGGTGGCGCGTGACAGGCTCTATGTCGCCTTCCTGGTGACGTCGATGTTGATGCTGATCGTCTACCAGCAGATGTACAGCACCCTGTCAGTCTACCTGCGCGACGTCCAGGGCGTGCCAGAACGCGGCTACGGATTGCTGTTGAGCCTGGATGCCGGCCTGGTGGTGGTCGCCCAGTTTTGGGTGGCCCGCCGGGTCAAGCGCCATGCGCCTATGTTGATGATGGCGCTGGGCACCGCGTTTTATATGGTCGGGTTCTCCATGTACGGTTTCGTCTCAGCCTACGCGCTGTTCGTCCTCGCGATCCTGCTCATCACCGTCGGCGAGATGATCGTGATGCCGGTGGGGCAGGCGCTCGCCGCGCGCTTCGCGCCTGAGAACATGCGCGGGCGTTACATGGCCTTCTTCGGCGTCTCCTGGACACTGCCGTCCATGATCGGTCCCTGGGCGGCCGGCCTGATCCTGGATAACTACAACCCGAACTGGGTCTGGTACGCGTCGGGCATCATCTCGGCGGTTGCCGTGCTGGGATTCTACGGGTTATACACGTTGACGCGGGCAAGATTTGGTGTCGCCCCGGCTGCGGCGGATTGACGAAAAGGCGCCGGGTGCCTGGCGAGGGTTCGGAGCGCTTGTGCTGCCCATGCCGTCGGGTTATAATTCACCTAAAGTGCGGACCGGCCCAACCGAAACGGAGTCAATGCTGCGATGGATGCGCGGTTTTGCGTATCGGCGCAGGGAGGCATCACGATGGCGGTAGTCGAATTGAGAGAGGGAAACCTGGTCTGGCAGATCGAGCAACTCGCGGAGCAAACCGCGCAACCTGTTGAAAAGGTGCTGGCGACAGCCGTGGAAACGTATCTGGACCAACTGGAGCGCGACGGCGTCCACGCGGAGACGCAAGTTTTCTGGGCAATGCAGGACGAATTACTGGCGCAATATCCCGATCAGCACGTCGCCATCTACAACGGGAACGTGGTTGATCACGACACGGATGCGGCACACCTGGAGCTTCGGGTGAGACAACGCTTTGGGCCGCTTCCGGTATTGATCGCGCCAGTAAAGTCAGGTGGGGCGCCTGAGCTGCGCTGGCGAGGGGGTCGCTTCGCGAACTCAGGTGACCGGTGACCGAATTCATCTATGACTCCACTTACGAACCTGCGATTGCAAAGAAACACTGCCGTGCAACGACAGCGTTTCGGTTCCTCGTGATCTTCCTGGTATTTGCCCTGTTATCTACCTTCCTGCACATAGTTTGTGTTGGCAAGCGATTGTGGTTCGGGTATAATTTGGTCTGATGAACACTAGGAGGTGCGCCGATGAGCGTGGCAACTACCCTATCCGATAACGTTGTACAACACCTGAATAGCCTGTCTTTTGGCAAAGCCGACAGCATCAACGACAAGCTGACGTTGCTGCTCGAAGCCGAATATCGTCGCCGATTGGCGCGTTACAGTTTGACCGACCGGCAGCTCGGGCAGAAGTATCAGATGAGCTTTGAGGAATTCGAGCGCCAGCACATCACCGAACAGCGCGGCTATACCTGGGAGGTAGAGTCGGACGCGATGGCGTGGGAAACAGCCGTGGATGGCGTCCGCACCGTGCAGCAACAACTCAGCGACCTGCACGGGTAAGGGCGTGATTCCCACAATTAATGACCTCTTTTCTGAGGCGCGCGATGCCCATGATCGGTTCTGGTTTGTGCAAGATCTCAATATCGTCGAGCAGACTAACGCGACTGTGACCTTACACTTGACCATCGACTCCGATCTGTTCGTGCAAGCCTTTCTCAGCCAGAGCAGCCAGCGGTTGAGTTTCGCGCTGATCGGTCCAAGCGGTCGGCTGTATGGGCGCGATCACGAACACGGGAAGTGGCATCGCCACCCGTTTGGCGGACCTGAGCAGCATGAATCGACCCCCGAAGGCATGTCCGCGCGGCCTTTAACCCAATTCATGGCCGAAGTTGAGGAGATTTTGGTCGAACACGACCTGATTTGACTGTCGCGCGGATCAACGCCACCATTGAATCTCACTTTTCTCCCACGAACCAATCGATCAACCTCCGCGCGATGGTCATGCGGGGCGGCAGGTTGGGCAGGCTGTCGGCCGCGAACCACCGCGCATCGGCCAGCTCGCTTTCCTCCGGCCTGATCTCGCCATCCTGGTATTCCGCCGTGAACCCCACCATCAGCGAGTTGGGGAAGGGCCACGGTTGGCTCCCGAAGTAGCGGACATTCTTGATGCGGATGCCCGTTTCTTCGAGCACCTCGCGATGGGCGCACTCCTCCAGTGATTCCCCCGGCTCGACAAAACCCGCGATCACGCTGTACCGACCGGGCGGGAAGCGATGGTTGCGCGCCAGCAAGATTCGATCGCTCCCGGCATCCCGCCGCACCACCGCGATGATGATGGCGGGAGAAATGCGGGGATAGTTCGTCAAGCCGCAGCTTGGGCAGCGGTGAGCGCGCTCGTTGGGTACAGGCTCCGTCCGCGTGCCGCACTGCCCGCAAAACTGGTGCGTTCGATCCCAGGTGACGATCTGCTGGGCGCGGCCGGCCAGGTTGAACAGCAGATCACCGAGATGCGGGTACGCCTCGCGCAGCCCCAGGGCGATCAGCCCATCGTTCAGAACAGCCTTGGGATCAATCTCGGCGGAATAACAATGCATCTGCCGCGCCTGTTCATCCTGGAGATAGCCGAGGTACTGCTGGCGCACGGCTGTGAGCCCTAGCTCGGCAAGATCAGTAGCCTGAGGCGCTTCGGCGCTATCTCCTGCCCCGCGCAGGATGAGCCTGTCATCCTGTAGGGCGAACCAATAGGCGGGGCCGCGCCCGTCTTCCGGTGGTGAGATTCGAGGTACGAATGTATAAGCTGTTTGATCGATCATGCTTTGTGTGATCCTATCTTCGGGCCGCCTGGATATGTCTTTTTAGCCGGGCCAGTATAGCACAGCGACCATAGCGGGCGCCAGAATGGGCGAATCGCTTTGCCTGAGATTCGTCACTATGATATACTTTCCTCCATTGACATTGTCTCATTTTCACAAGGCACGATAAGGATCGCCGGCATGGAGATCGAAGCCAAGTTCACCGTTCCGAACCGACGATTGTATTCCCGGTTAGCGCGGCTGAGTTCGCTGGCCGGCTATGGGCTGGTTTCCATCGGCTCGGCGCAGGTGAGCGACGACTACTTCGACACGTCCGACCGCCGGCTGCTGGCCGCGGGCTACGCCTGCCGGCTGCGTCGCGAAGGAGACATGTTCGTGGCAACCCTCAAGGGGTTGGGCGGTGTCGAAGGCGCTGTCCACCGCCGCGCCGAGCACGAGGTGCGGCTCGCGACCTGGACTTCGGATGTGGTGGCCTGGCCGGAAAGCGCTGCGCGCGCTCTGGCCCTCGAATTGACCGGCGCCGCGCCCCTCGAACGCCTCTTCGGCCTGGTTCAAACTCGCTTCCGCGCCGATCTTGTGGACAGGCAACGTCGCGTGGCCCAGCTCAGCCTGGACGCGGTGCAGGTGGCCATCGGCCAGCGGCCGGCCGCATATTACGAGCTGGAGGTCGAGATCGCGGCGGATGGCGCCGAGGCCGATCTGGCGGCCGTCGTCAGCGAGCTGGCCACTGTCTGGAAACTGGCGCCGGAGCCGCGCTCCAAGTTCGAGCGTGCGCTTGCGCTGCTGGATGCCGGCCGAGGCGATCGTCAGGTCAATCTCTCGCCCGAGGAACGGACCCACCTGGAGGGTTATGCTGCCGGCGCCGACGTGCACCTGGCCAGCCGGGCAAAAGCGATCCTGGGCCGGGCCGATGGTTTGCCGACGCGCGAGATCGTCGCTCGGAGCGGCCTTTCCCCCGGTCGCGTGCGCTTCTGGCTGCGGGCCTTCCGGGCTCGCCGCCTGGCCATTTTTGCGCACGCGGTGAGCGGACAGGCAGAGGCGCGGGCGGGCAGCCCGCCACCCAAGGAAGGAGAAAGACCAGCCGAATCGCCCGCCCGGTCGAGGCGCTCCGGCGAACATCCCGCGACCCGTCCGAAGTCCCAGCGGGCTGGCCGGGCTGCTGTCCCTGCCGCTCCCCTGCCTTCGCACCCTCCCGCATCCGATGTCCTGCCCACCGTCATCGATTTCGTCCGCCGGCACGGGGTGGACATGGCGCACGCCAAATATGTCGCAGGAGAGGCGGTGGCGCTCTTCAACGCGCTCAAGCCGACCCATTGCCTGCCGCGGAAGCGGCGCAAATTGCTGCGCCAGGCCGCGTTCCTGTGCACCGTCGGCGCGGCGACCGATCCCGAGCGGCCCGCCGCGGCGGGCCGCGACCTGATCCTGGCTCAACCGCTGCGAAATGTCAGCACCGCTGATCGGCTGGCGCTGGCGTGCATCGTTGCCTTTCAGCGGGATAAGGTCAAGCCGGAGCGAGAGCTGACGCTGACCGCGCTGGAGGAGAGGCAGCAAAACGAGGTGTTGGCGTTATCGGCCTTGCTGCACATGGCCGAGGCGCTGGATTTTTCCCGCTCGCAAAAAACCCGTGTGCGCTCGGTGGAAGGAGCCGATTCGAAGCATTGCGAGGTGGCGGTGGATGGCCCCCAGGCCGCGGTCGATGCCCATCAGGCTGCCAGCCGCACCGCGCTGTGGTATCAGCTTTTCTCACAGGAGCTGGTCTTCGTCCCCGCGGAGTCGGATGCACCCCCCGCTCCCGCGGTCGAGGCCGTTGCCCCGGTCGCCGTCGGGCCAGTGCAGGCAGCGGTCGCGGCGACAGCACCCGTCCTCCCGAACATCTCACCGCTCCGGCCGGATGACCCGATGAGCGAGGCGGGGCGCAAAGTGCTCTACACCCATTTCACGCGCATGTTGGCCAACGAAGCCGGCACCCGCCTGGGCGAGGATATCGAGGCGCTGCACGACATGCGTGTGGCGACGCGCCGCATGCGCGCTGCCTATCGTATTTTCGCGGTCTATTTCGAGGAGAAGGCGGTCTCGCCGTTCAACAAGGCTCTGCAGCGCACGGGCCGGATGCTGGGCGCGGTGCGTGATCTGGATGTGCTGCTGGAAAAGGCCGTGGCGTACCAGGCCGGGTTACTGGCGGCCAACTCCAGCGCGGTTTCCGGCGAAACCGGCTCGCAGGCTGCCGGGACCCTGGACCAGGGCCCTCGTTCGGCTCCGTCAGAAGGCAGCGATTCACTGGAGCCGTTGCTGGCCGACTGGCGTACGCGTCGCGAGGTCGCGCGCCGGCAGATGCTGGAATATCTCGACAGCGCGGCCTATCGTCAGTTTGTGAGCGGCTTCAAGGGTTTTCTGGCCACGCCCGGCGCGGGCGCGCTGCCCATCGCGGCCGGCGAGCCTGTGCCGCATCAGGTGCGTCATGTGGCGCCGCGCCTGATTTACACCCGCTACGAGGCCGTGCGGGCGTATGAGCCCATCCTGGAAGGCGCGCCGCTGACGACCTATCACCGATTGCGCATCGACTTCAAGGGCCTGCGCTACGCGCTAGAGTTTTTCCGGGATGTCCTGGGGCCAGAAGCGCCGGACGTCATCAAGACCGTGGTGACCCTGCAAGACCTGTTGGGCGCACTTCAGGACGCCTATGTCGCCGAGGGATTGCTCAAGGAGTTTCTGGAAGAGCAACGCACCAGGCGCAAGAAGAAAGCCGCCGCAACGTCCTTTGCCGGCATCGAAGGATATCTGGCCGCACAGCGAGCTGTTCAACAGGAACTCCTGGTGAAGTTTCCGGCGCTGTGGGCGAACGTAGTAGGGACCGATTTCCGCCGGGCGCTGGCCCTGGCGGTGGCGGCGCTGTAAGATCTGGCAACCATGCTCGAACAGCTTGATCCGACCAAAAAGCTCAAACATAAGGAATGGGAGGCTCTTTACCCCGCGTTGGAACGCCGTCTGCGGCAGTTGCAGGGCGGGGGACGGCGCGCCGGTCTGCCGGCGATCGTCCTGTTCGAGGGTTGGGACGGCGCGGGCAAGAGCGCGTGCATCAAGGCGCTGACCCAGCCCTTCGATCCGCGTGGGTTTACGATCTGGCCGATCCGCTCACCGCGGTCTCCCGAAACGAACTATCCCTGGCTTTGGCGTTTCTGGATGAAGTTGCCGGCCCGTGGACAGATTGTGATCTTTGATCGGAGCTGGTACCGGCGAGCCCTGGCGGAACGGGTGGAGGGGGCAATCTCCAACGAAGAAGCCCGCCGTGCCTTGCGCGACATCGCCGACCTGGAGCAGATGTTGACTGCGGACGGCTATGTGATCCTCAAATTTTGGCTTCACATCAGCCAGGATGAACAGCGTCGGCGCCTTAAGTTCCAGGAGAAGCATGCTCCGACAGGTCGGCAGATCCGGGGGTGGAACCAAAATCGCAAGTATGAGGAGTATCTGCTGGCGGCCGAAGAAATGATCGGCCGGACGGACGCCAAGTGGGCGCCCTGGACCGTGGTCGAGGCGACAGATCCGCTTTACGCCTCGTGGAAAGTGTGTGACCGGGCGACGGAGGTCATCGTGGAGAGCCTGCGCGCACGCGGGATTGACCCGGATACGCTCGATGAGACGGAAGATGGCGCGGGCGACGCACTGCCTGCATTATGCGCCGGTCCCGGGGAAAACTCCAGCGCTAGTTGATACGGCGGCGAAAGGAGGCGCTCATGTCCAAGAAGAAGGCAAAATCCAAGGATCAAAAGGAGCAGACAGCGGTAAAACAGGAAGCCCAGGCTCAAGCCGAGGCGACCGTAAACGACCAGCCCGAGGAAGCTTACCTGCTCGTAGCAGAGGCGCCGGCTAAGCCCGTCCAGCCCGATGCAGAGCCACATCCAAGTCGCAAGAAGCTTCCCTTCAAAGTGTACGAAGAGGAGCTGGCCAGACTTCACATCGAGCTCGTCAAGCTCCAGGAGTGGGTGAAGTCTAAAGGCCTGAAGGTGGTTATCGTCTTTGAGGGGCGCGATGCCGCGGGCAAGGGGGGTGCCATCAAGAGCATCACCGAATGTCTCAACCCTCGCGTCGCGCGCGTGGTGGCGTTGGGCGTGCCCACCGAACGCGAAAAGACGCAGTGGTATTTCCAGCGCTACGCCGCGCATCTGCCGGCGGCGGGCGAAATCGTGCTCTTCGACCGCAGTTGGTACAACCGGGCGGGGGTAGAGCGTGTGATGGGCTTCTGCACCGAGGACGAATATCGCGAGTTTCTTCGCTCATGCCCTGAGTTCGAACGCATGTTGGTGCGCTCGGGCATTATCCTGGTCAAGTATTGGTTCTCGGTGAGCGACGACGAGCAGGAGCGCCGGTTCAAGGCTCGTATGGAAAATCCGACCAAACGATGGAAGCTTAGCCCGATGGACATGGAGTCACGGAAGCGGTGGGTGGAATACTCGAAGGCCAAAGACGCCATGTTTGCGTCCACCGATATCAAACAGGCGCCCTGGTACGTGGTCCATGCAGACGACAAAAAGCGAGCACGCTTGAACCTGATCAACCATCTGCTGCGCACGATCCCTTACGAGGATCTGACCCCGGAGAAGATCGAGCTTCCGCCGCGTCAGCCGGACGGCGGCTACGTACGCCCGCCCATCACCGACCAGACGTTTGTCGCGGAGGTCTACTGATCCAGTCATGTCAATCCTTGCACAGGTAGACCTGAGCCTGGCCTTGAACCCCGACGCGTACGCGGAGCAACTGGACGGCTACCAGTCCATGCTGAGCCAACTCGTAGGGCAGGCCCTTGCCCAAAAGCGGCCGATCGTCATCGTCTTCGAGGGATGGCCTGGCGCCGGGCAGGCCGCTGCGATCCAGCGCCTGACAGAGAAGCTCGATCCGGGAGGATACGTTGTCCATTCTGCCACGGCGCTGGATGACGACGATAGGGCACAACATTATCTCTATCGGTTCTGGCGGCGCCTGCCGGAACGAGGGTATGTCGCAGTCTTTGATGGCAGTTGGTACGAGCGGGTGCTGGCGGAACGCGTCGAAGGCGCCTGCACCGAGGCGGAGTGGAAGCGCGCTTATCGCGAGATCGACCAGTTTGAGCGCCAACTGGTCGAGTTCGGCACGATCGTTGCTAAGTTCTGGTTGCATATCAGCAGGGATGAGCAGCTTCGGCGCCTTCAGGATGGCCGTGAGCTCCTCGCCGAAGAGAGGCCTGCCTCCTTGAAGCGCGAGCTCTACGAGGCGGCGGTCGAGGAAATGCTGCTCAAGACCAGCACGCTGGCTGCTCCGTGGACGATCGTGGAGGCCGATGACGAGCGATGGGCGCAGGTCAAAGTATTGCGCACGGCAGTAGAGACACTCTCGGCCGCGCTGGATTACATGCCTGGGGAGGGGAATCGGGCCTCGGATGTGATGGGCCCGCGCGAGGCGCCGGTTGCAGCCAGGCAGGAGGGGATCGGCAAGAAGGCTCAATGATGGATTACACGGCCGGCTGCATTCCTCTCAGGATCGGTTTCAGGCGCCGCCGCAGATCGGTGAAGACTTCGTGCGCCGAGCGGTTGGCATCCACTGTGATGAACTTATATTCCTTGCCGATTTGCCGGAACTGGGCGAGCAGCCTGGTCTGATAAACGCGGTAATTCTCGAAGATATCATCCCCGCGCAGCACGTCCATCCCCGATTCCCAGTAGTCGAATCCCTCGCCCGCGATCACACGCGGGATCAGGTGTTCGAGGTCGGCTTCCAGGTAGAACACCGCGTCGGGCACGATGGCGAAGCTGAACAGATCCTTCAGCCAGTCGTAGTCCACCCCGCGCACCACGGCTCGGGCGATCATGGAGTAGATATAGCGATCGGTCAAGCAGACGAAGCCGGCACGCAATGCGGGTAGGATCTCTTTCTCCAGGCGGTCGGCGAAATCGGTCGCGTAGAACAAGTTCAGCGTCGTGTCGCCCAGTGTGTGACCCTGCTTGGCGCGCATCAGCCCCGGCCCCACCAGCGACGAGCGGGCGAGACCTGTCTGCGCCACGGCATACCCATTGGCCTCCAACCATTCGTGCAACAGCGCCACCTGCGTCGAGCGGCCTACCCCGTCGGTGCCTTCCAATACGATCAGCCGCCCTGGAAGCTCATTTGCCTCGAAACCGGGGATGTTGCCGGTGCCGTAGTAGCGGATTTTGGTCATGACCGGTTCCTCGCAATGCTGGCTGGAGTGATACTTCTACTGCTCCACCAGCCTCGGCACGGTATCACTTTGCAGATACCGGCCGTAGAGGCCCTCTTTCGCCAGCACCTGGCGCCAGGGCATCAGGTTGGCCCGCATCAACTCCTTGAGGTGCGGCATCACCAGCGCGCGCACCTGTTGCTGCTGTTGGATCAGCGGCCGGGTCGCGTCGATGACCGTCAGGCCGAATTCTTCGATCATGTCATTGTACTGGCCCAGGATGCGCTTCTGGAACAGGCGGAAGCACTCGTAGGGATCGGGGTCGAGCCCCAGATCCATTCCTGCCTCGTACCACTTCAACGCGGGCCGGCCTACCAGGATGCGTCGTAACGCCTCCTCCAACGGCACCTGAAAATAGAAGGCGACGGTCGGCCGCACCGCAAAGCTGTACAGCTTGCGCAGCCACTTGGGATTCAGCCCGCGCGCTCCATCCCGCGCGAACGCTGTGTAGATATAGCGGTCAGCCAGGACAGCGGCGCCCGCTTTCAGCGCAGGGATCACCTGTCGCTCCATGCGGTCGGCCAGGTCGGCGGCGTGGATCAGGCTGAAGGTGAGAGGGGTAAGCAGTTGCTCCTTCTTGCCGCGCTGGGTTGTCCGCCGCACCAGCGGCGACGAGTTCCATTCGGTAAAGACAACCAGGTGGCCTTCGCTTACCAGCCACTTGTGCAGCAGATCGAGCTGTGTGCTCTTGCCTGAGCCATCGATACCTTCGACGATAAAGAGTTTGCCGGGCAAGGGGGTGCCATCGGGAAGGGTAGCCATGACGCGCTCCTCGTACTCTTGGCGACTTGGCCGGTAGTCTATCACCGTTCCTCTGACCACGCAACCCCGCGCGACAAGGGGGTGTGGTATAGCGTTTTGCGCTAAGCGAGATGTACGGATCAGGTATTAGGGACTGGGGATTGGGTTGCGGGCGGCGTGGCACAGCTTAGCATTCAGTTCGACCGGCGACAGCGCGCCGCACGAGCATCCTGAGCGGGTTAACCGGTCCACCGGCGTACTATCAGTCGAAGGATGCGGAGTCGATCCCGTGAGATTCACCGTCTATGGTGCGAAACCATGAACCGCGCCTCTCATGGGGGATAGTGCATCGCTTTCGGTTGAAAGTGTGTACGGTACGTACGCCGTACGTAAGCCGCGCAGCGCCGGCTTGCCAGGCCGCCCGCCAGAGGTTGAACCCTGCTGGCTCAGCAGGTGTAAACCGGCTCCAAGCCGGTTGCCAGGCGTCGAACCGCCCCGTTAGCCGGTTGGCAACCGGCTTTCACCTGCTGAGCCGGTCGGCTTTAGTCACCGGCGGGGCTGCCAGCCAGACGAACCAAATTTCAACCGATCGGGATACGCTACCTCATGGGGGCAGCATTGACAGCGCGCGATGGGCGTGCTAGAATCTCCTTCAGCCTGGGGCGGTGGCGAAATCGGCATACGCAGCAGACTTAAAATCTGCCTCTCGTGAGAGATTGTGGGTTCGACCCCCACCCGCCCTATCAAATAGCAGAAAACTGAACCCCCCAATCCATCGCTTCGGGTCTCCCGCGCGTCAGATGGCCGGGCGCAGCTTGGGATGCGCGACCGGCGCCTGTTCCACACAGCAGCGATAGGCATCGGCCACTGTCTCGATTTGCCACGCCACTTCGGGCGGAATGGACAACTCCATCTCGTCCAGGCGCAGCAGCAACTGCACCAGGCGGAGCGAATCCACCAATAGATCGTCGAGAAAGGAAGCTTCCGGCACTACAAGCTTCTCGTCCACCTTCAGCTCTTCGGCAACGATCTTTCGGAATTCCTCAAACGTGAGCTGGGTCATCTTGGATCCGATTCCTTCCTTTGTTGCGCTGTACCCTGGTCAGTTTCCGTCACCATCTGCCGCAGCAGGTACTTCTGGGGCTTGTTCTGCGCCGAACGAGGAAAATCCTCCACAAAACGCACTTCGTCGGGGATCTTGTAGGCTTCCAACTCTGCCCGGCAGCCGCTCAACACTTCGTTGACCGTCATCTGCGCCCCTTCTTGCAGGATGACAAAGGCCCATACCCTCTCGCCGCCCACACTGTCGGGAACGCCGAGCACTGCCGCTTCTCGGATTCGTTCCTGTCGCTCCAGGCACGCCTCGATCTCAGCAGGATAGATGTTCTGCCCGCCCCGGATGATCATATCGTCCTTGCGACCCAGGATGCGGATGTAGCCCCGGTCATCCATCGTGGCCAGATCGCCGGTGTAGTACCACCCTTCTGCATCCACCACCTGGCTGGTGCGCTCCGGCGCGGCGTAGTAGCCGAGCATCACACCCTCGCCCTGGCAGGCCAGCTCACCCACCTGGCCACGGGGCAGTTCGCGGCGCATCTCATCCACGATCTTGACTTTCATGCCGGGCAGCGGCTGACCCACGGTCCTGGCCTGAAGGTCGGCCGAATCCTCCAGGCTGCTGACCGCGATCCCACCTGCCAACTCGGTGGTGCCGAAGCCGATGTGCAACGCACAGCCAAAGCGCTTCTGAATCGCTTGGCCCAGCTCAGGCGGGCAGGGGGCAGTGCCCGTGCCGCAGATGAGGACCGAGGAGAGATCGTAACGGTCGAGATCCTTCAGACCCAGGACCATCGTCCAGGCAGTTGGCACGGCCACCGGGATAGTGACCTTTTCCCGCTGGATTAGCTCCACCATCTCAATCGGGTTGAAGCGCGGCATCCACACCAACCGGTCGCCCATGAGCAAAGCCTGCAACACCAGCTCGATGCCGGTGATGGAATGGCCGCCCACGGTTGAAAGGAACGTCTGAGGTCGGCCGATCACGCGCAGCAGCCTTTGGCCGTAGCGGGCCACGACCCGGGCTGCACGGCCCACCGTGGCCAACGAGGGACGCCCCCACATCTCCCTGACCTTGAGACTGGCTACCTCCGGCGCAATCAGGCCCCGGTGGCTGTGCATGGCCCCCTTCGGCGTGCCTGTTGTGCCGGAGGTGTAGAGGAGCATGAGCAGATCATCAGGCGTGACGGCGGGCGGTACGAAGGACGCAGGAGGCTCGATCGCCATCAGATCGTCCAGGTGCAGCGCTGCGCCGGCCTGGACGCCGGTCAGAATGACGCGGCGTTGCCGAGGGTCATCCTTTTGCCAATCGGCGATGGCCTGGCCCGTCTCGCCTGCCATCAGTTGCGTCGCGGTCACCACTGCCTTGGGTTCCACCTCCCCCAGGACGTGAGCCAGTTGGCGCCGACGGCTCTGGGGATTGAGGGGAACGATCACGGCCCCCAACTCTGCCAGGGCGAAGAAAAGGTAGATGAACTCCGCGCAAGGCGGCAGGATGGCGATTACTTTATCGCCCTTGCGCAGGCCCTGGCTGTGCAGGCCGCAGGCCAAGGCTCTGCTGCGGGCGGCCAGCCGGCCATAGGTGGCCCGCACGTCGCCGCACACCAGAGCTTCACGTTCAGGATGCTCGCTGGCAACCTCGTAAAGTGCTTGAGACAAGGTCATGCGTGTGCTGATCATCGCCGCCTCCAAGTGTGTTGCCGGGCATGGGTCGTCTCTGTTCAGACCGCCATCTGATAAACGCGGTAGTGTTTGTAACGCACTGCTCCCAGTCGCGAGGCGATGAGATTGATCATGGGGTTGAACTCGGAGGTCAGGGAGCCATCCAGCCACTCGTAGCCTTTGGCAAACACGGCCTTGATCATCGCCGTGTAAAGCAAAGCATCAATGCCTCGGCGCCGATACTCCTCAAGGATGCCCATCAGCTTGAAGCTCACGGCCTTGATGCGGCGTTTGTACCACCACAGTTTCAGCCAGCCCAGAGGAAGAAGCCGGCCGTTCAGATGGATAAGTATCTGGTTGATGTCGGGCAGGCAGACGGCGAAACCGACAGGTTGGTTATCAACTTCCGCGAAAAGCACCAGGTCGAGGTCCGTCAGGAAACGCAACTGGTCAGCCATCCGCCGGAACTCAGGTTCGGCCATGGGGACGTAGACGGGCAGATGCTCGAGGGTGGCGTTGAACAGACGGCAGGCAGTAGTCACATCCGCATTCCAGGTCTCCGGCCGCGCAGAGCGAATCGTCACGGTACCGCGGCGACGGGCAGCCTCGGCCACATTCAGGAGGTCGGGTGGAACATTGCTCATGTCGGCCCCAATCTGCTCTCGTGTGGCGCGCCAGGCAAAGAGATCATCGTACTTCTCCATGCCATAGCGTTCAAGAAAGGTCTGATAGTAGGGAGGAGTGTGCGCTTCCAGCATCGCAGGCGGACAATCAGCGCCCTCGATCAACACGCCCGGCGTGTCGTTGGCCCCGAAGCTGGTGGGCCCTTGCAGCAGAACCATGCCTCGTCCCTTCACCCACTCGCGAGCAGTGTTGAGGAGCTGGGTGGCTACTGCAAAGTCATCAATGACCTCGAAGAAGCCGAAGCCTCCAATCGGCTTTCCTTGCTGCTGGATGACACTACGATCCACAAAAGCGGCGATGGTTCCCACGACTCGATGGTCTCGCCGGGCGAGGAAGAGAGCCACCTCGGCGTGCTGGAAGAAGGGGTTCTCAGCCGGGTTCAGATAGTCGAGGCGTTCCGAGATAAGCGGAGGCACCCAGTTGCGGTCGCCTTTGTAGACCTGCCAGGGGAACGTGACGAAGGCTCGAAGATCGCGCGGGGAAATAACCTCTAGGATATCAATAGAAGATAGCATAAGCACTCCCCATGGTGATTAGCAGAGGTGCGTACTGACTACCATGATTACCACGATTATAACCGATTTCGCGGAGAAGCGTCAAGCGGGTGCTGAGGGCGGGGTGGGGTTGATCCCTTTGAAGATTTGCCGACCTGAACACTGTCGAGTACAATCTGTGACAATGGACTTGGCTCTGAGGAGTAGTCCGACCGTCTCGTCATCTGTGCATTTTGGTCACTTCAGCACTTTTCAAGACAAACGGGCTGGTATCAGAAGATACCAGCCCGTTTCTTGAGAGGCGACGGCGGGATTTGAACCCGCGATCGAGGTTTTGCAGACCTCTGCCTTGCCACTTGGCTACGTCGCCCTAACAACCGGGATTTTACCCTAACCATTTTCGGTTGTCAAAGAAGGCCATCGCGTTGGATCAACTGCTCAAATGTCCCGAGTGTGGCACGAGATTCATCTGGACGACGGGCGAGCAGGCAGCCGAAACGCGGCCCGCGCTCTGCCCGATGTGTCGCCGCCTGGCGCCGCCGTCGGGACGGCAACGCGGCGTCGTAAAGTGGTTCAGCCGCGCCAAAGGCTACGGTTTCATCACCCCGGTGGAAGGATCAGAGGTCTTCCTGCACAAATCCGGCCTGGCTGAAGCGCAGCCGCTGCCGAGAGCCGGTCAACTGGTGGAGTTCGCGTTGGGCCACGGTCCTCGCGGTGTCCAGGCCGAACAGGCGACGATCCTGGAATCGCCGGCGGAGCAAGCATCGTCTCCGGTACAAACGCGGTTTGACAGTCGTGAAAAACCGTGCTAGACTATCCTTACTTCAAGCTCGGAGACCGATCCTGTGAGAAGCCGCTTCAATCCGATTACCCTGTCGATTATGGGGCTCCTTGTTATCAGCAAGGAGCTTTCAGCGTTCGGGAGGAAGTAGGCTCAAGACATGATGTTGTGCAAACTGTAGCCTTGGAACCAAAGGCCTCCCACACGGGAGGCCTTCTTATTATCAGGAGGACTTATGTCGTACTACGAATATCAAGGAGAGGACCAGCATCCGGCTCACGCGAGCCAGACCACTGCGCCCCGCGAACATCCGGCCCGTTCTGCGAAACAGGCTCATCAGAATCAGACCACGCAGGCGGAACGCGCCGTGATGCATCCGGTGTTCAGCGCAGGGCCGGACGACTATGGCGACCCCGACTGGCGCTGCTACTACGCCACGATCGCCTGACGGTCCCCCGGCTTGCTCGCTACATCCTCCATCAGGTCGTCGTAGACCGGTCCCAAAACGAGCCAATCGAAGCGCGCCATCGCCGCTTGCAGTTTCGTGCACGGTTGCGGGTCTGTCAGCCCAGCCCTGAGCCTTTCCAGCAGAGCGTCGAAGCCGTCGTACAGGCACGCCGCGTGCAGTTCCGGTGGGATCAACTCCGGGTAGCTCAAGCGTCTCGGCAGCACCGGCATCGCGCCGCAGTAGATTGCTTCTACCACACTCACCCCGAAGAATTCATGGATGGCGGTGCTCAACACGAGGTCGGCGCTCCACAGCAATCGGGCGTAGTCGGCCTCGCTCTCCGCGTAGCCGAAGTGAACGAGCCGCCCGCCCAGGCGCTCCCGCGCTTCGGCGAACTCGGCCGGCTGCAGTCGGAAATTCTCGCCGGCCAACGCCACGCGGAACGGCAGCTTCTCGCTAGCCAGCGTGTAGAGCGCGGCCAGCATTGTCTCCGGGTCCTTGTCATACTCCCATCGCTGGTTCCATAGGATCAGCGGCGTTTCCTTTCTCGGTTCCGTCTTCTTCTTTGATGCTTCTTCCGTGTACTTGTCATAACGATGGAGATCGCATCCCACCGGCAGTACCTGCGATTTGGCGCGGGCTGCCTCGATCGTCTCCAGGTGATTGTAATCGGGGAAGTGTTTTAGCAACCGGGGCAGTTCGTCGAACCAGGAGGCCATGTGATAAGCAGAGTTGAAGCAAACCCGGTCGGCGGCCAACATAGACAGATGCTGGATGGCGCTATACGTCAGGTCGCGCTTGGTGCCGGGCGGCGGCGGATAGGTGAGCTGGTTCTCGTGCATGTAGAGCACCACCGGGACATCGCCGAGCTGGCGGCGCATCAGCGCGAAGAATGCCGGCAGGTTGGTCATGCTCGTCGCCAGCAGGAGGTCGGGGCGCTCGCCCGTGGCCAGCCATGCCCGCGCCTGTTCGGCAAGCTCCATCGCGCCGCCGTGCATCCGCCACTTCCAAAAGTACCCCTGCATTTCCAGGACGCGCACGCGGTGTCGGCTGGCCCCGGCATAGCCTTCGGCCCAGGCGTGATGTGAGCCAGCCCCGTAGGGATTCAACAACCAGATGGTCAGCGGAGAGGTCATGGGGCGATGATACCATGCCGCGGCGCGGCCGGGCAAGCGCCGACGCCGGCCTTTGTGTCCCTCTGCCTTTGTGGTAAGATGCGCCTCACCCATATTCAATAACCCAAGGAGATGACCACCATGCGAGTGCTGCTTCTGAAAGACGTCAAGGGACTTGGACATGCGGGCGACATCAAGGAGGTGGCGGGCGGGTACGGGCAGAACTACCTTCTGGCCAATGGGTTGGCTCAGCAGGTCACCGAGGGCGCCGTGAAGCAGGCCAGCGCTCTCAAAGACGCGACAGCGCGCAAGCGTGATCGCAAGGCGCTGGAGGCCAAGAGCCTGGCGGCTAAATTGGACGGCAAAATGCTGACATTCAAGGCTCGCACCGGGGAAGGCGACCGGCTATATGGCTCTATCACCAACGCCGACATCGCCGAAGCTCTCACCAAGGCCACCGGCCTGGAAATCGATCGCCGGTATATCGAGCTTGAGCACCCGATCAAGACCCTGGGTGAGCACTCGATTACCCTCAAGATCGCATCGGGTCTGACTGCGAAGGTCATGGCAGTGGTCGAGCGCGAGGCCTGAGACCGGCCGATTCCACCCTCGGCCCTGTCCTCATTTTGAAGGCCCCGCCAGCGAACTGGTGGGGCTTTCGCCTTTTGGAGACGCGGTCTCATGAAATACTCATCGTTCGGTGTTACACTGGATAGCCATGCGGATCCTGATCGTTGAAGACGAGCATATCCTGGCCCAAACGCTCAAGCGAGGGCTGGAGGAGGAACATTACTCGGTCGACGTCGTGAGCGACGGTCGCGACGCCCTGGACTTCGCCAGCGCCGCCCCTTACGACATCGTCATTCTCGACGTGTTGCTGCCGGGCCTGGATGGTTTCGCGGTGTGCCGCCGCATGCGTGAGCGCGAGGTCGTCGCGCCGATCCTCATGCTCACTGCACTGGCCCAGGTCGACGATCGGGTCCACGGCCTCGATAGCGGCGCCGACGACTATCTGACCAAGCCCTTCGCCTTCAAGGAGTTATTGGCGCGCGTGCGTGCGCTGGCCCGCCGCGGCCGTGACGTCCGCATTGGTCCTTTGCAAGTGGGCGACTTGACCCTGGATGAAGCCACGTACGAGGTGCGCCGCGGCGCACGGCGCATTGAGCTGAGCCCGCTGGAGTTTCGTTTACTGCACTGCTTGATGCGGCACGCCGGGCAGGTCCTTTCGCGCGATGCCATCCTCGATCAGGTGTGGAGCTTCGACTACGCAGGTGGTTCCAATGTGGTGGACGTCTACATGCGCTACCTGCGGCACAAGATCGAGGCCCCCGGCGAAACGAAGCTGCTGCATACCTTGCGAGGCGTAGGATACAAACTGGCCGAGGTCGAGTGAAGCTCTCAATTCGACAGCGCCTGACCCTTTGGTACACCCTGGTTTTGATGGCCTCATTAGTGGCCTTCGCCGGGGTGATTTTCTTCGGCGGTGCCTGGCAGCTTCAGCGCGGCGTGGACCAGGAGCTGCGCCAGACCGCGCGTCTGCTCGCGCCGACGTTGACGGGCAGCGACGAGCCGGTCCTGGTTGATACAGCCTATCGCCTGCTGAAGCCGGACGGCCAGGTGCTGTACGCGTCCGGTCTTCCGGTCCGGCGCGTGCCCATCACGCCGGCGGCGCTGGCCGCAGCCAGGCGCGGCCAGATGCACCTTGAGACGATCAGGCTGGGGCCTGCATCAAACGTGCAGGGACAGACCCTCGTGCCACCTCTGCGCGTCCTCACGGTCCCGCTGGGCACACCTGTCACCTTGATCCTCCAAGTCGGCAAAGCGGAAACGGACATCCCGCGGTTGCGTAGCCTGCTTCTGGTTACGCTGCTGATCGCTCTGGCGCTGGGTTTGCCTCTAGCTGCACTGGGCGGCTGGTGGCTGGCTGGCCGCGCCCTCAACCCTGTACGCGCGATGACGCAGGCCGCTAACAGGATCGAGGCGCGTAACCTGGCCGAACGTCTCCCGCAGCCATCGCAGGATGACGAGCTGGGCCAGCTTGCCGGAACGCTGAACGGTCTCCTGGATAGGTTGCAAGCCGCCTTCCAGCGTGAGCGACGCTTTACCGCGGACGTTTCGCACGACTTGCGGACGCCGTTGGCGGTCATGAAAAGCACCGTCGGCGTGGTTCTTAACCGCCCGCGCAGTGCTGAGGACCTGCGGGGGACGCTGGTCGAAGTGGATGATCAGATCGACCAGGTGAGCGGTTTGCTGGACGCGACCCTCTTTCTCTCCCGCGCCGATGACGATGAGCTGCGCCGGAGCTTCATCCCGCTTGACCTGAGCGAGCTCCTCACCGACCTGGTGGAAACTACCGCTCCGTATGCCGACGAGGAACGCCGACAGGACCTGACGGGCGAAATCGCGGCCGGCCTTCGGGTGAATGGCGACCGGGACCAGCTCACCCGGCTGTTCCTCAACCTGTTGGATAACGCCATGCGTTATACCCCGGCCGGCGGGGCCATCCGGGTCACCGGGTGGGCAGTTGGTGGGCAGGCGGTTGTTGCCGTCGCTGATAACGGCGTGGGCATCGCCCCGGATGACCTTCCCCACATCTTCGAGCGGTTCTATCGCGCGGACAAGGCTCGCAGCGCCGGCACGCGTGGCAGCTATGGCCTCGGGCTAAGCATCGCCCAGGCTGTAGCGCATGTGCACGGCGGGGAGATCAGCGTTGTGAGCGAATTGGGCAAAGGCAGCACCTTTACGGTCAGCCTGCCGACCGTGTCTCCCGCTGCGGAAAAGCGCCCCCGTGCCTGACCCACGTCAGCCGACATCTCATCCGTGCATCCCTGGCCGCGCGGCGGGCCTGATACTCATGCGTTTCTCAGAATTGCCCGCTAGACTGCACCATAGAACGGTCGATCAACGATCGTGACCAGTTTGGCCGTGCAGGCCGGCAGATCGAAAGGAGATACGTGAGATGGGTAAAAAATGGTTGGTCGCGGTAGGGTTGGGCCTGGTCCTTACGCTGGTGGCTGGCACCACCGCCCTGGCGCAGAGCCCGACGCCTCCCACACCCAACGTCGCTCCCGCGCAGGGCACGAACCCCAACGCTCTCGGCGGGGCAGGCATCTTCCGGGTGGGCATAACGGGCTGGAAGGTCTTTGACGCTGCCGCTGAAGCCCTGAAGCTGACCCCGGCGCAGTTCTTCGAGAAATTGCACGCCGGGGGAACGGTGGCGGAGATCGCCCAGGCCCAGGGCGTGCCGCTGAAGGATGTCTTGCAGGCCGTCCGGGCGGCGGTGCCCGGCTGGAAACGTCCGGCCCACCTGGTCTGGCCGGCCGGCGGGTGGAACGTCTTCGACGCCGTGGCGGGCGCGCTCGAACTGACACCTGACCAACTCTTCGAGCAGTTGCACGGCGGCAAGACGGTGGCCGAGATCGCTCAAGCACAGGGTGTTGACATCCAGGTCGTTCGCGACGCAGCCAGGCAAGCTCGTCAGGAACAAGCCCGAGCCGCGATCCAGAAGGCGCTGGATGAGGGGAAAATCACCCAAGACCAGGCCGACTGGATGCTGAAAGGGCTTGAGAACGGCTGGAGCTGGCCGCCGCGAGGCGGTGAGTTGCAGGGCCGTAGCCCCTGACCCGATCGTCTGACGGGCAGGCGTGAGAGACCGGCACGACCGAAATGCCGGTCTTTCGCGCCTTTGCTTTTCGCGCAGGTCAGGTGAGCGCGAAGCGTGCTACGCCAAGGTTGAGGAAACTTCCGTCTGCCAGCCTGCGATACAGGATGACGGTCACGCCGTCCGGCCTGGTCTCCGGTGGCAGCTTGAAGGGGTACGCGTCGGCCACCATCTCGCCGGGCGACCAGCGCGTGGTCGGGTAGGCGCCATGCACGGGATGCGTCCGGTCGAGCTGGGCGATTTCGGCGCCACCCAGCGTCAGCCGCACCGAAACCGCCCAATCTTCCGCCGGCCGGGCGTCTGCGTGCCACACCAGCAGCACGACGGTTTCCCCGGTGGCAGCATCTGGCTCGATCCGCCCCGCCCGGAGTTCCAGCGCATCCCCGAAAGCGTGCGCCCAGGGCAGCAAGGGCAGCCGGCCGGCCTCCGTCCCGGTAATGGTCTCCGGCAGTTCATTAGCCGGGCTTGCGCTGAGCGCGATCAAGGTGCGGCCCAGCGCGCTGTAGTGCGCGTCGGGACTGACCTCTTGCGGCACCAGCGGGAGGGCGGCTTCGGTGACGCCCAGCGACGATCCCTGCGCCAGCAGGTCCCGCGCTTGATCCGAGGTGACACTGCGCAGGTCAGGCCGTTCTCCCCAGATTTCCGTCAGGTAGTTCAAGGCCAACGCCTCGCCCACTGTGCCCAATATGGCCGTCCCAGGCGGCGGATCGTCCGCCAGGATCGCCCAGGCCGGTACCAGGCCGGTGTCCTCTGCCCGGCCGTGTGAATTGGCCCGTGGCAGAGACGCCGCGCCGCGGTAAACGATCAGGCCGGCGAGCGCGATCACCAGCATTCCGGGCACCAGCCGTCCCATGACACGCCATCGCTCCTCCGCCCCTCTGCCTCTCTGCCCTTGTACTGCCTGGCTTCTTCGCCAGACCCAATCCGCGCCCGCGCCCAACCCCACCGCCAGCAGCGCGTAGGCCGGCATGATCACCTGGAACCAGTTCCCCAGGCGGTCGATCCAGCAGAAGGCCAGGTAAAGAGCCAGGGTCGCGTATATCAACACTGCCCTGCGGCTCCCCGCGGATAACGCTGCACCGCGCAGGGTCGCCACCCCCAGCAGGCCGGCGACCAGCCCCGGCCAGGTCATTTCACCCCAGATCAGGCTAGGGAATTCACCGATGAAGAACGGGCGGAAAGACCACGTCAGCTCGCTCCTGCCCTGCCGCGTGGAAAGGAAGCTCACGAACCACTGCCAGGTGTTCGCCCAATTCCCCGCGCCGCGCCATTCCGGGTGTTGGGCGCCCTGGATGTAAACGAAGGCATAGCTGAGCAGCGGCAGCGCGATCAGCGCGAGGATGCCGGCGATCAGGCGTGACCGGCGCAGCAGCTTCGGGTCGGTGCGCAGGACAAACCAGAGCAGGGGCGGGATAATGATGAGCAAGGTCAGCATGTGCGCCAGCCCGATGCCGCCCAACAATGCCAGCCCGAGCAGATAACGGTCGCGGCGGTCGCGCTCCCAGCGGAACGCCAGGAAGACGACCGCCAGCGTCCACGCCACGGCAGACGTGTATTGCTCGGTCGTCACGGCGTAGTACCAGAAGAAGTAGGTGACGCCGTAGAAGGCGGTGACCAGGGCCGCGACGACCCAGTTGCCGTCTGTCTTGTGAACGACGATGGACAATGGACGATGGACGATAGCGGCTGCCTCCTCATGGACCGTGATATCGCCTATGTCTGCCCTGAGAACAGGACGCGGATGAACGCGGATAAACGCGGAAAAAGAAAACCCTCCGCGCTCATCCGCGCTTGTCCGCGTCCCATTCACCCTCGCCGTGGCGCCGCGCTCGGCATGGACAACTGCTCTGAAAAAGAGCCTATCAGTTGTCACTCTGAGCGGGTTGACCCCGTGAGTCACGTTACGGCATGCCGCCAGCGAAGAGTCCGTGGCCGGCTTGCACGGGGACCTGTCCTGAACATGGCGGACGGATGCTTCGCTGAGATTCCGCCGGAACGAAGGTTGACTCGTTAACCCGCTCACGCTCTGCGTGACGTTTTCATCCACTGTGGCGCCACGTGCGGCATGGCCATCTGCTCTGAAAATCGCCTCTGGTTTGGCTCGGTCTCCTGACCGAGCCGGGCGGCGGTCAGGAGACCGCCGCGAACCATGTGAAGGGTTTTCATTCGCCGTGGTGCCACACCCGGCATGAGCAACGGCTCTGAAAATCGCCGTAGACGTGCCAGGCACTTCGCAAGTACCTGGCACGTGGCGGTTTTCACCCGCAGGAGCCGTGGCGCCGCGCCCGGCATGAATATCTGCTCTGAGAATAGCGGGGATGAGGGGATCAGGGGATGGAGCAGCCGAAACAATCCCCTCATCCCCCAATCCCCGCCAATTCTCACCCGCCGCGGCGCGGCGCCCGGCCCCATCCTTCGTGGCCTCCAGGATCAACCGGTACAACAGCCAGAGCGCCATCAGCGCCCACAGAGTCGAATAGCTGGACAGGATGCGAATCGGGTTGTAGTTCTGTCCCAGGAGCAGCCGGCCGGCGTGAAACCAGAGCCAGCCGCCCAGGGTGTATAACGGATAGCCGGGCGCGTTGCTGAAGCGGCCTTGCACCTGCGCGTACTGGTGCGTGATCAAATCACCACCTTCAAGCTCGCCGGGACGCAATCCATCGTCCAGGGTGAGCCCATAGAGGACGGCAAAAGCCGCCACCAGGAGAATGCCGACCAGGGTGGCTGCACGGAACAGGGGACGGGTTTTCATCGCAGTCGAATATAGCAGACGCCCGGCAGGGTGTCAAAAGCACCCGTTTGCCAGGCCGCTCCGCCGCGAGTATAATGCCGGTCGAAAGCTATCGAACGTCGGGAGTCTGCGTTTTGGGTCAATCGCCCTTATGGCCTCTTATCGGTATCCCGGCTGCTATCCTTGAACCACCGTCCGTCACCGGGGCTACCTATTTTCAGTTTAAGAGTATCACAACATCACGCATCATGGAGCAACCTTGTGAATCTCGGCAAACTCGTTCGCTTGAATCGCCTTTTCTCTCATCCATCGGGCCGCCTGTGTTCGGTGGCAGTCGATCATCTGTTAGGATACGCGCAGGATATGCCGTCCGGTTTGCGCCACATTCGGCCCACCCTCGCCGCCATCATGGCGGCCCATCCCGACGCCGTCACAATGCACAAGGGAATCGCGGCATCGTGCTGGGCGCCCTACGCCGGCCAGGTGCCTTTGATCGTCCAGGCAAGCCTGATCGTTCAGGATGATACTGCCTTTGAGCACATCACCACGCCGGAAGATGCGGTTCGACTGGGCGCCGACGCCCTGGCCGTGGCGACCTTCGTCCGCGGAAAGACGGAGGGCGCACATCTGCGTGCCCTGGCCGATCTCGTCCGCGACGCAGCTCGCTTCGAGCTGCCGATCATTTGCCACATCTACCCGCGCAAATTCGATGCCGGAGTCCGGATTTCCTATGAACCCGAAGACATCGCCTGGGCCGTGCGCTGCGCGGTCGAGATGGGCGCGGATGTCGTCAAAGCGCCTTACTGCGGCGATGTCACCGCGCACGCCCAGATCGTCGCCGATTGCCCGGTACCGCTGGTGGCCGCCGGCGGGCCGAAAACGGACACCCTGGCATCGGCCTTGAGCATGATGGCCGAAGTCGTGCAGAGCGGTGCTCGAGGTGCAACCATTGGCCGCAATATCTGGGGCTTCGGCCAGATCACTGGGGCGGTCAACGCCTTCAAGGCGGTCATTCACGACGGGCTGGCGCCTGAGGCGGCCATGCAAGCGGCCGGACTGTAAGGGTCAGAATCTCACCCTGTGCGCTGGGGAGACTGTACGAGTGGGAATATCCACAGATCACACAGCACGCAGCACGCAGCACGGCCCTCCCGTCGGCATCTTCGACTCCGGCGTCGGCGGCCTGTCGGTGGTGCGCGAGATCGTAGCCCAGCACCCGATCCAGCCGCTCATTTACCTGGCCGACCAGGTTCACGCGCCTTACGGCCAACGCGACCTGGCCGAAATCCGCCGGCTGTCGGAAGGGATCACACGTTTCTTGCTGGCCCAGGGCGCGCGGGCGATCGTGGTCGCCTGCAATACAGCCTCGGCCGCGGCGTTGCACGCGTTGCGCCGCGAATTCCCTGACACGCCATTCATCGGCATGGAGCCCGCGGTGAAGCCGGCTGTGGAGCAGACTCGCACCGGCCACGTGGGCGTCATCGCCACCGCGGCGACCTTCCAGGGCGAGTTGTTTGCCAGCCTGCTCGATCGCTACGCGGGCGATGTCGCCGTGCACACGCAAGTGTGCGCGGAGCTGGTGCCGCTGGTAGAGGCGGGGGAATTGAACACGCCCCGCGCTCGCCGTGCTGTCCAGGGCTATCTGGCGCCGCTCCTGGCGGCAGGAATCGATCAACTGGTGCTGGGTTGTACGCACTATCCCTTCCTGCGGTCGGTGATCGAAGAAGTGGTGGGGCCGGGCGTCACGATCATCGATCCAGCTCCCGCCGTCGCCCGGCAGACCGGCCGGGTGTTGGCGCAGCGCGGTTGGTGGGATGGCAGCGCGGTTGAGTCCGGGAACGTCTCACCAGAACAGCGCTTCTATACTACCGGTGATCCGCTTCGGTTCCGCGACGCCCTGGCCAACTTGCTGGGACTACGCGTTGACGTGCGACGGGCAGCCTGGGATCCGAACGGCGCGCTCCATTTCGACGGGGATGCAGCCATCGCGGCGCATCCCAAGTCGATAGCGCGATAACCCAAGTTTATCCCAAGTTGTTTGGGATATCACGGCAGAGAAGACAGATTCACCATTGCTATCGATAACCCAAGCATATCCCAAACAAAGATTGGGATATTATTTGGGATAAGATTGGTCAAAGGTATGAGCGATCCATCATCACAAAAGCCCGGCAAGCGGCTGACCCGGCGGGCATTCCTCATCACAACGGGGGGCGCGGGGCTGCTGGCATTGCTGGCCGCCTGTCGCCCGCGGGCGCCGATCCCTACGCCGACGCCGACCCGGACGCCTCGCGTCACCGTGGACCCCACTGATACGGCGACGCCTCCCGCGACTGCAACACTGACGCCGACGCCGCCCCTCAGCGTGCAATCTCCACTTCCGACACCCACCATTGCTGCTCCATCAACCCCGACGCCCTCGCCTGTGCCTACCGCCACCCCAACACCCACGGCGACGCCGTTCCCGCCCGGTCCGCCCTCCAAGCTCGGGCTGGTCATCTCGCGCAATGACCCGCGCATCTTTGACTTGCTGAAGACCGGCAACGTGGCGCTGATCAAGACGCTGGAATACGACCCGAACTTCGCTACGGAGATCAAGCAAGTTTCACCGAAGACGATCCTGGTGGGACGTATCGACCTGCCGCAGATCGACCTCTCAAATCTGACCGATCCAGCGGGGGCCGCCCAGGCTTTTGCCGACAGGCTGCTGCCGATTGCCACCGAGCCGCGGCGACTGGCCGCGTTCGACGGCTGGGAGGCGTACAACGAGCCGGTCCCCAGCGATGCCGGGCAGATGGATCGCCTGGCACAGTTCGAAGCGGCGCGTACGCGGCTGTTGGCCGCGGCCGGCGTACGCTCGATCATCGGCAACTTCGGCACCGGCCAGCCCGATCTGCTGCTGTGGCCGAATTTCCGTCCGGCCATCGAAGCCGCCATCGAGCATGAGGGCTACCTGGGGCTTCACGAGTACAGCGCGCCGACCATGCAGTTCGGCACACCGCAGGATCCGTTGGGATGGGGCACCGATCCGGCACAGGAGGGCTGGCTCACGTTGCGTTATCGCAAGGTTTACCGCGGTTACCTGGAGCCGAACAACCTCATGTTACCTTTGCTGCTGACAGAAATCGGGATCGACGGGTTGGTAACGAATCGTCCGGGCCCGTCGGGCAAAGGCTGGCCCGACTTCGCGAGCTACTGGGATCAGCTTGGGATGGGGAAGGACGCGCCGGGCAACTACATGGAGCAGTTGGCCTGGTATGACGCCTGCCTGCAACAAGATGGCTACGTGCTCGGCGGCGCGATCTACGCTGCGGCTGCCTCGCAGGGGTGGGGGAGCTACGAGATCCTGGGCGATGATCGGCTTGAACCGTTCCTGAAGCAGTATCTCAGCGTGCACCCGGTCCACTGAAAGCCGAAGGGGCGCGTTCAAAATCAGGTATGACTCAGTCGAGCAAAGCGTCCTGGCTATTTCAGGATGTAATGGGTGCCCTTCTTGTCCCCGATCTTCACCACCAACCCCTTGTCTACGAGATCGATCAAGTCCAGACGTAGCGTCTCCGCCGTCACGTCCGGGCACAGATCGTGATACTCGCGGTTGGTGATCCGGGCGTATTGTTGCAGATATTGCAGCGCCCGAATCTGCCTTTCGTTGAGCCGGCCACCCCACTCCGGCGCGGCGCGCGGCGGTGCGATACCGGCGCCTCGATGCAGGATCACGGTGAACGAATAAGAGGTGGGCTTGAACTCCGGCGCGGGATGCCCCCCCTGTACCATCTCCTCGATCATCCGGTCGATGCCCAGGCCGAGCTGCTCGATGTAGCCCCACTCGAACAATCCATTGACCAGGCGCGGGTTGCGGGAAAAATGCTCCTCCACGATGTTGTCCAGCGTGATGTAACCAGGCAAGCCGCCGGGGCTGCTGATCTCCAGCCGGTCGTCGAACTGGCGAATTTCGACGCGGCGCCCGGTCAGCCGGTAATCGCGATGACACACGGCATTCACCAGCGCCTCGCGCACGGCGAAGAGGGGGTAGATGTGCCGGTCTTCTCGCTTCAGCCCGCGCACCACCGCCTCCCCGCGCATTTCCTGGAGCAGGATGGTCCAGCAGGCTTCGATCACCCGTGCCAGTGCGCCATTGAACTCCTCACGGCGATTGTACCCGGGGAGCCCGCCCGGCCCTCGCGGCTCGGTGCCGGCGAAACGCACGTAGATCAGCCCGCTTTGGGGAATGAAGAATTGTGGGTCCTTGCCGAAGAGCAGGACGCCGGCCACAGTAGGCTGGCCCTGCGGATTCAGCGCGCCAACGGCTTGCAGCAATTCCTCCTCGGTCTGACCCAGATCGCGTCCCAGTCGGGTGGCCCGGCGGTGCAGGTAATCCTGGATCACTTCCTCGTCCAGGTCCGCCCGCGACGCGCCCGCGATGAATTCCTGTTCGTAATCGCCGCTGGCCTTGGTGGCCGCCAGGTGACTGATCTTGCCGCCGTCCAGCGCCTCGTTGCCGAGGTGGGTGCGCACGAGCACACGGCCGTCGTCCAACGAGTGCAGCTCGGTGCTGCGCGGCACCCGGATCGCCACGGCCAGCCCGTCGCGATCCTCGAATTGCTGCCACTCGGTGCGGACCAATGGCCGGCACTGCACCAGTGCGGCGCGCAGGAGGCTTTCGGCGTCCTCCAGCAGCAATCCACCGGTGACCTTGCCGTCCCCGTCGATGCCGAGCAGCACGGTGCCACCGTCACCGTTGGCGAACGCGACCAGTGTCTCGGCCAGGGCGGTGGCCGAGGGCTCGGTCATCACGTCCAGTTGTAAGCCGACACCGCGACGGAGGATGCTTGAGAGGGACATAGCTGTTCCGTGTGTGATGCGTATTGCGTGTTGCGTTGTTGCGTGAAAGTGATCAGGCAATTGCCAGCGGTAACTCGGTGTATGCGCCGGTTGCTTCATTGATGACTACCAGTTCGCCACCGTTTTCCCTTGTCAACTGCTCGTTGGCGTTTAGTAGCTCGATACCATATACCATACCATCAGGGGCAATGTCAACGATCACCTCATCGCTGATTCGAATCGCTTCGACCTCGGTCCGTTTTTCAGCGAAACGGATATATGCAATGTTATAGCGCGGGTCATATGTAAACTTCACGTCGCCCTCCCTATACGTTTCCCGTCAGAAGTATCGCGTAATTACCGTTATGACCAGCCAATCGCTTTCCTCATGAATCGCAAACGCCTCTACTTGTTTTGTCCGGTAGTATTTCCCACGCCATACGCCCTCAAACGAGAAGTTGCGTCGGAAGCCGATGCGGCCGTATTGAGCTGAGAATTGTTCGCCGAACTCAACTGTGGCGCGCACTTCTTCTTCGGTTGCACCGCGCTCCAAAATCCGCTCCTGGGCATGGGGATGGAAGCGCACCGCCATCGTGACGACTCCTGTGCCTCAGCTCTCCACGTCTGTCGTTCCGTCGCCGACGGCCGCCAACTCCGCCTCTGATGTCTCGCCGTTTCCGTTCTCCCCTCCTAACACGACCTCGACCTCATCGGCGTCTTCTGTTCTGACCTCCGGCTTCTGACTTCTGCGTTTCACCGCCTTCCGTTCTTCGTCCTTGTTCTCGCCTTCCTCCACCGCCGCGGCCAGCCGCGCCATCGCGGCCACGGTGTCCCCGCCGTCCGGGTTCACGATGCGGACACCGCGGGTCATACGGCTCATCTGGCTGATGGCCGAGACCGGCGTGCGCAGGGCGACACCGTTGGACGTGATGAGGGTGACCTGATCCTTTTCCTGGACGACACGGGCGGCCACGATCTTGCCGGTTTCCTCGATCCTGCGATGATCGAGCGTCCACTGCCCGCCTGTATTGCGGCCGTGCGCTGAATACTCGGCAAGGGCCGTGCGCTTACCGTAGCCGTTCTCGGTGATGATCAGCAGATCGCCACCCGGTTCCACCAGGTCGAAACTGGCGACCGCGTCCCCTTCACCCAGTTCGATCGCCCAAACACCGGCCGCCGCCCGGCCCATAGCGCGCACCTCGTCCTCCGCGAAGCGCAGAGCCTTGCCGCCCGCGGTGACAATGATGAATTCCTGTTTGCCGTAGGTTGCCCGCGCCCACCCGAGCTCGTCGCCGGGTTCCAGGTTCATGGCGATGATGCCGCTGGGCCGCACATCCTCGAATTCCTCCAACTTCACCCGCTTGATCTTTCCCTGGCGGGTGAGCAGCGTGACATATTCCGCCTGCTCGAAATCGGGCGCCACCAGCAGCGTTGTCACCCGTTCATCCGCGGCCAGGTTCAGGAAGTTGACCAGCGGCAGGCCGCGACCATCCCGCGCCGCTTCAGGCAGGGCAAAGACGCGCTGGCCGTAGACCCGGCCCCGGTTGGTGAAGAAGAGGATGTGATCGAGCGTGTTGGCCGAGAAGAGGTCTATCACCTCGTCCTCGTCCTTGGTGCGCATGCCCTGGACGCCGCGACCGCCACGGCGCTGCGCCCGGTAGGCCGCCAACGGCGTGCGCTTGACGTAACTGCCCTGCGTCACGCTGATCAGCACCGATTCCTGGCGGATCAGGTCTTCCTCCGAGAAGTCCTCGGCGGCTTCCGGCACGATCTCTGTGCGCCGCTCGTCGCCGAACCTGGCCTTCAGCTCCAACACCTCATCCTTGATGACGCCCAGGATGCGTGCAGGGTCGGCCAGCAACGCCTCATAATAGGTGATTTGGCCGAGCAAGGTGGTGTACTCGTCCTCGATCTTTTGCCGCTCAAGCGCAGCCAGCCGGCGCAACTGCATGTCGAGGATGGCCTGCGTCTGTTTCTCGCTCAGACCGAACCGGGCGATGAGCTTACTCTTGGCGTCCTCGGCGCTATTCGCGGTGCGGATGATCTGGATGACCTCATCGAGGAATTGGAGGGCGATGCGCAGCCCCTCCAAGATGTGCGCTCGCTCCCGAGCGACCCGTAGCAGGTACTCAGTGCGCCGGGTGATCACCTCCACCCGGTGGTTGACGTAGTGCTCCAGGGCGCGCTTGAGGCTGAGCAGCCGCGGTTCGCCGTCAACCAGGGCAAGCATGTTGACGCCGAAGGTGCTTTGCAGCGGCGTGTATTTGAAAAGCTGGTTAAGCACCTTGCGGGGCGCCGCACCGCGCTTCAACTCGATCACCACATGCATGCCTTTGCGGTCCGATTCGTCGCGCAAGTCGCTGATATCGTTGATGCGGCCCTCGCGCACGAGCTCGGCAATCCGCTCCAGGATGGTCGTCTTGTTGAGCTGGTAGGGGATCTCGGTGACGACGACGCGGAATCGTCCGCCGCTCATTTCCTCGATGCGTGTCCGGGCGCGCATGATCAGCCGGCCCTTGCCGGTGCCGTAAGCCAGCTTGATTTCTTCTCGGCCCAACAGCAAGCCGCCGGTGGGAAAATCCGGCCCGTGGATGAATTGCATCAGCTCGTCCACCGTGATTTCATCCAGGTCGGCCCAACGATCGATCAGGTAGGCGATCGCATCAACCAATTCGCCCAGGTTGTGTGGCGGTATGTTGGTCGCCATGCCGACGGCGATGCCGCTGTTGCCGTTAAGCAGCAGGTTGGGCAACAAGGCGGGGAGGACCGAAGGTTCCTGGAGGCTGCCGTCGAAGTTATCGGTCCAATCAATCGTTTCTTTTTCGATATCGGCCAACAACGATTCGGCGATGCGAGCCAGGCGGGCTTCGGTGTAACGCATCGCGGCCGGCGCGTCGCCATCTACCGAGCCGAAATTGCCCTGGCCGTCTACCAGGGGATAGCGCACGCTGAAATCCTGTGCCAGGCGGGCCATCGCATCGTACACGGCCGAATCGCCGTGCGGATGATACTTGCCGAGCACTTCACCGACGATGCGGGCGGACTTCTTGTAGGGAGTGCCGGCGCGCACGCCCATGTCGTGCATGGCGTAGAGGATCCTGCGTTGCACCGGCTTGAGGCCATCGCGGGCATCGGGCAGGGCGCGGGCAACGATCACGCTCATCGCGTAATCGAGATACGACCCGCGCATCTCCTCGTCGATGCTGATCGGCCGGACCATCCCCAACGGGCTGGGATTTAGTTCGATCTGGTTGTTCATTGCCGCTCCTCGGACGCGCGTTACGCGCGACGATATTATACCTTAGAACGGCAGTTTGAGCTATTTTGGGGGGAATTGTGCGGAGGAATCAGTTTTCCATGCCGGGCGCGGCGCCACGGCCCCTGCGGGTGAAAACGGCTCACCACCAAGACGCAAAGACACAAAGGGCACAAGGAATCGAAGAGGCTTCGTGTCCTTCGTGTCTTGGGCCTTTGTGGTGAGCGGGCGATTTTCAGCGCAGATTCCCGAACAATCGCGCCTGTTCGCGCCACTGTTCGCGCCTGACGCGTTCGACGGTCGCGCCAGTAACCTGCGCCAGATGTTCGTCGCTGGCCTCGAAAACGGCCCGATAAGTCGTAAACCCAGCCCTTTGCAGACGCCGGACGTAGGCAGGGCCGACGCCGTCGATCAAGATCAGGTTGTCAAGCCTGGTGGACAGCACGGGTGCCTGAGCCGCAGGCGCGGTGTCCCGCATCCCGCCGGCCTCGGTGACCTGCCTGGGCCTGCTGACCGCTTTGAGGGCCGCCATTTCCGCTGCGATGCGCGCGACATCATCGGAGCCGGGCAGTTTGGGGCCGCCTTCGGCGTCGAGTACCGCCTGCACACCCTGAGCGGTGCCGGCTACCGGGCGCACAGGCGCAGCCGCAGTGCGGTAAGTATCCTGGATCGCGTTGGCTCGGAATGTTTCGAGCTCGGCGATCCTGGCGGATAGAGCGGTTATCTCAGTTCGCAACAATGCCAACTCGGCGAGCGAGGCTTTGATCTCGGCGACCGCCCTCTTGATGTCGAGGAGGACGGCCTGACTTTGGGGCGTTTCGATCTCGGTGGCCGGCGCTGTAATGGGGGGCATCACAGTTTCCGCTCCAGGCGTCTCGATTTCCACCGCAGCCGGAGCCTCCTGTCGTGCTCCCGCCTCGACCGTCGGAACCTCGACTTGCACGGCCGCGGGAACGGCTTCAGGCCGCGCAGATTCTGCCTCGGGGACGACGGCTTCGGTTTCGGGCAAGGCGATCTCCGGCAGAATGACTTCGACCTCGGGCGCCTCAACTTCAGGGGCGGGAACAGCAATCTCCGGCGCCACAACTTCAACGACGGGTGCTTCGGCCGCTGGAGCGGAAGTCTCTGGCGCCAGGACCTCGGCCGGGGGCGCTTCCACTTCTGGGGCAGGGGCGGCGATTTCCGGCGCCACGATCGCGATCTCCGGTACTTCCATCTCAGGAGCGGGAACAGCGGTCTCCGGCGCCGCAATTTCAACGACGGGTGCTTCGGCTGCCGGAGCAGCCATCTCAGGCACCGCGACTTCGGCCGGGGGCGCTTCCACTTCTGGGGCAGGGGCGGCGATTTCCGGCGCCACGATCGCGATCTCCGGTACTTCCATCTCAGGAGCGGGAACAGCGGTCTCCGGCGCTGCAATTTCAACGGCAGGCGCCTCGGCTGCCGGAGCAGCCATCTCAGGCACCGCGACTTCGGCCGAGGGTGCTTCTACTTCGGGAGGCGGAGCGATCACCTCAGGGACCGCAACTTCCGCTGCCTGGGCCTCGCTCTCGGCAGCCACGGGAGTGACCTCGGCCACGATGGCCTCAAGGGCGGGCAGCTCGGCCTCGATGACCGGCTCCTCAACCTTGATTTCAGATTCGATCACATCGACGGCCACAGGCAGGGTAACACCCACGCCGGCGGCCGGCGATGGTACCGTCTGAGCCTTGCCGGCAATGGAACGCCGGGCGATCGACAGGTTGGTCTCGATTCTGGCAAGTAAGAATAATAACGCCCCGAACACCGTCAGGCTGGCAAAGCCAAGCAAAGTACCGATCAGCGCCGGGATGGTCAGCCAACCCCGCCAGCCGGAACTCCAACCTGCTCCGAGGCCGATGCGTGCGATGTAGCTTGTGCTGATCAAGCCCAGCACCAGACACACCACGGCAGCAATGAAGATCAGCATTGCTACTACTTGCACGGTGCGGTATTTGCGCATGAGGACCGCCTTTTTGATCAACTGGGGATAATACAACCGGACAGCACCGGCATTGGCTACACCGGCCATAGTGTATCATAACCTGGCCAGTTTTGCACACTAGAAAATGCCTACGGGTGCGGTGCAGAGTTTTGCACAAATCGCCTTGTAGTGTCACGCAGAGCGTGAGCGGGTTGCCGACTCAAGGTGCGTTGCGGCGAGTCGCCAGTGAAGCATCCGTCACGTGCCAACGGCGAGAAACGGATGCTTCGCTGGATATTCGCCGTCCTGGGAGACTTGGGGAACACTCGCTTAGAATGACCAGTGGCATGCTCCACACATGCATGATGTGCCCGCAGCGTTGCAAAACCTTGAACCCCACCCAATGCCTGCCTTCTTTGTGTTAAATCGCCATCCACCGGTTCGATGTGCTATACTACGCAGCAAAAGAAACGCTTTTCGTGGGAACTGGCATGATTCAACATACCCATTCACCCTATCTCGAAGACATTCCACTGGCTGAGGCGTTGGCTCGTTGGTGGGCAGCGCTGAGCGAGGCCAGCCTGGCCGATCCTTTGCCCGGCGAACCGGTGGCGTTGGCTGAGGCTGCCGGGCGCATCACCGCCGAGCCGGTGTGGGCGCGGATTTCGTCGCCCCACTATCATGCATCCGCGATGGACGGTTACGCGGTGCGCGCCGAGGACACGCGCGGGGCCAGCGAGACGCATCCCCTGTATCTGGCTGTGGGCCAGCAGGCGTTCTACGTGGACACCGGCGATCCTCTCCCGCCCGGCACCAACGCGGTGATCATGGTGGAAGATGTCCAGTTGCACGATAGCCGGCGACCGGCGACCGACGCTGCGGCAGGACCATCGGCGATCAGCCAGCAGCGGGCGACCATCGAAATCCTCACCGCGGTGCCGCCCTGGCAGCACGTGCGGCCGATGGGGGAGGACATGGTCGCGACCGAGCTAATCCTTCCCGCCAACCATTGGCTGCGGCCGCAGGATATCGGCGCGGCCGCGGGCTCGGGGCACGCCTGGCTCAGCGTCCGCCGCAAGCCGCGCGTGGCCATCCAGCCGACCGGAACTGAGCTGGTGGCGCCCGGTGATCCGCTGCATCCGGGCGACATCATCGAGTATAACTCACTGGTGCTTGGCGCGATGGTACAGGAATGGGGTGGCGAGCCGACCCGCCTGCCTCCGCTGGCCGATGATTATGACGCGATCCGCGATCGCATCATGGAAGCTGCCCGCGATCACGATCTGGTGATCGTCAACGCCGGCTCCTCGGCAGGTTCAGAGGATTTCACGGCGCGCATCGTGGCCGAACTGGGGCAACTTCTCGTGCACGGCATCGCCGTCCGGCCGGGGCATCCGGTCATTCTGGGCTTGATCCGTTCGCCTCGCGTCGTTCCCATCATCGGCCTGCCCGGCTATCCCGTCTCGGCCGCGGTGACGTGCGAGCTGCTGGTGAAGCCGACGCTCGAGCGCTGGCTCGGGCAGCCGGTCGAGCCGCGGCCCACCGTCGAAGCAATCATGACGCGCAAAATCGTGAGCCCCGAAGGCGATGAGGAGTTTCTGCGGGTCACCGTCGGGCAGGTGGGTGAGCGCGTGGTGGCGACGCCGTTACCCAGCGGATCAGGCGTGCTGATGTCGCTGGTCCGTGCCGACGGGATCGTGCACATCCCGCGCGGCGAGCAGGGCTTTGAGCCGGGCGCCACGGTCACCGTCAGCCTGTTTCGCTCGCCCGAATCGCTGCGGCGCACCCTGGTTGCGATCGGCAGCCACGATCTGACGCTCGACCTGCTGGCCGATGAGCTGGGGCGGCGCTACCCGGGGCGACGCCTGTCATCGGCCAACGTGGGCAGCCTGGGCGGCCTGTTGGCGCTGGCCCGGGGCGAGGCGCATTTCGCCGGCTCGCACTTGCTGGATGAGGAAACGGGCGAGTATAACGTGACCTACATCCGGCGGCTGCTGCCGGGAGTGCCGGTGGTCGTGCTGGGTTTCGTGCAACGCGAACAGGGCCTGATCGTGCCGAAAGGCAACCCGAAGGCGATTAAGAGCCTGGCCGACCTGGCCCGCGGCGATCTGGTCTTCATCAATCGCCAGCGCGGCGCAGGCACGCGCGTGCTGCTGGATTTTCGGTTGCGGCAGGCAGGGATCGCGCCGGGCTCGATTCCGGGCTATGAGCGCCAGGAGTACACCCACCTGGCCGTAGCCGCGGCGGTCGCTTCGGGTGCGGCGGACTGCGGCATGGGCATCCTCGCGGCCGCTCGCGCGCTTGACCTGGATTTCGTGTCGTTGGACCACGAACGCTACGACCTGGTGATCCCGGCAACGTTTTACAGAAGCCAGATCATGGCGCCGCTCCTGGAGATCATCCGTGATCCGGCATTCGCCGCGCGGGTCATGGCCCTGGGCGGTTACGCCACGCCGCAGATGGGGCTGGTGCTTGCGGAGACCGAATAGCAGTATCTATTGCCGGGGAAAGAGCGCATGGCAGACAACAAATCGCGAGACGTGAGGGATGTTTCCTCAAACGGAGAACCGAAGGTGTTGAGCTTTCCCAAATTCTCCAGGCCGCATGTGCGCGTGACGCTGTGGGAGGAGCATGGGCACCTCGATGAGGAGACGCTGCGTGCCCGGTTGGCGGAAGGCGGCTACGGGGTGGTGCGGTGGGCCAACGAGCCGGCTACCGGCTATCCACCGCACGCGCACATCTACCCGGAGTTGTTGTGGTTGGTGTCCGGCAGCCTGACTGTGATCTTGCCGACCGAAAAACGCATGCTTGAGCTGGCGCCCGGCGACCGCGTCGAAGTGCCGCAAGGTGTCGTGCACGGCACGATGGCGGGTGCGGAAGGGGCGGTGTATTTGTTGGCGACCCGCTAAGAAGCTGGAAACTGAAAAATCGGACGCGCCTCCAGCTCCGATTTCTCGCCTGTATCTTCATCAGGCCACGTTGACGCCGATCAATCGTCCCAGGCCGAAGGTCACCGCCGCGGCCGCCAGGCCGATGCCGACCTGGCGCAGACCGGCAAGGATGGGATTCAAGCCGGTCATCAGCGTGATAGCTGCACCGACCGCGAAAAGGCCCACGGCGCTCAAGGCGGCGCTGGCGATAACCCCCGTTGTGCCCGTCAGAAAGACGTAGGGCAATACAGGGAACAGCGCGCCGATGGCGAAGAAGCAGAACGACATGATCGCGGCGACCCAGGCCGAGCCCCCAAGTTCCTCGGGATCGATCCCCAATTCTTCCCGCGCCAGAGTATCCAGCGCCGTCGTCTGATCGGACAGGAGCCGGTCGGCCATTTCGTGCGCGGCCTTCGGGGTGATGCCTTTTGCCTCGTAAATCAGCGCCAGCTCCTCTTTTTCCTCGTCCGGAATCTGCATGAGTTCGAGTTGTTCGATTTTCAACTGCTGACCATAGAGCTCCCGGGAGCTCTGGACTGAGAGCCATTCGCCCAAGGCCATCGAGAGCGACCCGGCTAGCAGGCCGGCCGCTCCCGTCAACAGGATTTCACGAGAGCCGACCCCAGCGCCGGCCACCCCCATCAACAGGCTGAAGACGGAGATCAAGCCGTCGTTGGCGCCTAGAACCGCCGCACGCAGGGCATTGCCGCCGGTAGACCGATGACGTCCCTCGAAACGGGCCACCGCGCTGCCCTCCAGGCCTCTCGACGTGCGCGCCAGGTAGCCGAAAACCCGGGCGTGTGATCGCTCATGCGCCGACATTTCCGCGGCTTCAGGTTCGGGTTGACCATCGTATTCGGAGCCTGCCCCTTGCTCTATCGCCGCGACGGTCGGCAAGACCGCGCCGGTGCCGAGACGGACCGCCAGCCAACCCAACGTGCGCGTTCGCCAGCTTGGCTTGAAGTCCGGTACGGCTGCTCCCGCGGCGCGCAGCTTCTCCTCCCAAAATGTGACGTGGTGGCGCTCGGTTTCTATCAGCTTGTGATAGACGGTAACCAGATCAGGGTTTTTCTCTGTGGCTGCCAGCCGTTCATACAAGGCAACGGCCTCGCGTTCGGCCCTGAGGTTCTCTTTGTAGCGGGCAATATCCGTCGGTTGAGCCATGAGTTCACCTTGTTGATTTTTTCATTCGATTGGCGGTTCGCCACTCTGATCTTGCTGAGCGACGGGGCAGGTTCATTCGAATGTGTTCGGTAGGTGTTGTGCCTTGCGCACCCAGCCGTTTACCATAGCGAGGGCGGGCACGCGCCCGACGAGCTTTTTGTCAGCATTGATGCGCGACAGCCTGGCCCTCAAATCCTCCGGGCTGCTGGCAGCCAATTCTTTGGTCGTAGACACGCCGGCTTCTTCCAGCAGCTTCGTATACGTCTCGCCGATCCCGCGGATGCGCGCCAACTCGGCCCGATGAAGTAATCGGGTGACCATGGCAACTTCGATCTCCGCGAACTGTGCCAGATCGGCGATTTCCCGTGGTGTGCGACAAGCCATCAGCAAATCCTCGCTGTCCTTGATGCCGTGCGCCTTCAGGATTTTCTCAAGGCGGGGTTCGATGCCGTAGAGCCTGTGGATGATAACAGTCATGCTTTCCTCCGCGTAGATCAACTGTCCAAAACTATCTTCAGTCTAAAACAAGAGCATTACGATTCACATTACGATGATCTGTTACCGGCACGTGTTTGGGGAAGTTGCGGGGCGGAGAATAACTGCGAGCGCGGAAAAGGGTTGCGAGAAGGCTATTGAGCGCCTATTGGTTATCTGCGCTCGGGAGTGTAACGTAGAAGGTCGTCCCCTTGCCAGGCACGCTGTCGAACCAGATGCGGCCTCCATGCAAGTCAACCAACGAACGGGCAATGTAGAGGCCAAGGCCGGCACCAGAGCCGCTGGCGCCCGGTTGCGTCGCGCTGCTGGCTCGGAAAAATGGCCGGAAAAGGCTCGCTCGTTCCTCGGGAGCGATACCGATCCCCTGATCGGAGACGGTGATCTGCAGGAAACCAGCGGCATCCGCCTCACAGAGGCTGAGCACGATCGCAGTGCCCGGCGGTGAATACTGGTTGGCGTTCCCAAGCAAAATACCGATAATCTGCCTGGCGCGATCGGCATCGCACAAGGCCAGAGGCAGGCGCGCCGGCGCGTGTAAGGTGAGTTGTTGTGACTTGGCTTTAAGCTGCGGCAGAAGTTGTCTGACTGCGAGCTCGGCCACCGCGACCAGATCCGTTGGCTGTAAGACCATCTCCAGCCGACCGGCTTCAATGCGCGTCACGTCAAGCAGGTCGTTGGAAGTTTGCACCAGGCGTTGTGCGCTGTATTCGATAACACGCAAATAGTCTTTTTGCTGTAGATTCAGATCGCCCGCATCACCGCCGAGCAGCAGTTCCAGATAGCCCAGGATCGATGTGAGAGGTGAGCGCAACTCATGGGCCGCGATCGACACGAACGCGGATTTTACTTCATCCAGCCGTTGCAGTTCGGTGTTGGCGGCTGCCAGTTGCAGGTTTTGTTGGGCAAGCAGATCGTGGGCGAGGCACAGCGCGTTGCGCTGCTGTTCCAGTTCTTGCTTCAGGCAGCCCGTCTCGGTTACGTCTTGAACCAAATGAATCACTCCCAGATCAGCAAACGACCGAGTTGGCGAAAGGCATCCTCGACGTGTTCGCCGGTCTTGGCACTGGTGACGAAATAAGGCGCTCGCAGCTCCGCGGCCACCGTTCGGATCTGCTCTTCATTCGGTTTTACTTTTCCCAAGAGGTCGGCCTTGTTGGCGGCCACAACGAGGTGCACGTGAGGGTTGACGGCGCGCAATTCGAGAGCGTAGGACCGCAAGCTATCGACCGTGGTCGGACGGTTCATGTCGCAAACTGCCAGTGCTCCCGCCGCCCCGCGCAGATAGCTGATGCGCACACCGTCGAATTCCTCACTGTCAGCCAGGTCCCAAAGCATGATCGCCAACTCGACCATCTCGTCCGCGGCGGGTACAGCGATAACCCGGCGGCTGACTTTAACACCCATCGTACTGAGGCACTTATCCTCGAAGATGTTGTAGACGAAACGGCGCACGAGGCTGGTTTTGCCAACCGCAAAGTCACCCAAGAGGCAGACCTTCTTACTGACCGTGATCACAGACAAACACCTCAATGTCAGGGCAAAGGCCGGCGCGCGCACTCACGGCTGCCCTCTGTGCTGACGGCCATAGGTCAGCCATCATGTTCTCTTCGAGACCCAAATAGTATAGCAGGAGTATTACGATCTACATTACTAAGCTTTGGACCGGCCCAACTTCGCCGGGAAGCTGTAACCGATGCCGCGTTCGGTGCAGATGTAGAGGGGGCGTGTGGGGATTGGCTCAATTTTCTGGCGCAGTCGATGGACATGGACGCGCAACGTGTCCTCGAATACCTCGTCCATGGGCCTTAGGCGGCGCAGCAGAAAATCCGTAGTGATGATATGGCCGGCGTTGCGCATGAGTAAGTACAGTAGCTTGGTTTCGGTCGGCGTGAGCTGCACGGGCTGCCCCTGGATGATCGCACGCTGATGAGGGAAATCTACTGCCAGGCGATCGTCTACCTTTGTCACCACGTCGAGCGTGTACGCGAAATCGCCGAGCCGGCGGAGCACGCGCGCGACGCGCGCGACGAGCTCCCGGGGGCTGAAAGGTTTGGTCACATAGTCTTCGGCGAAGCGGGTGATGCCCTTGATGATCGTCTCTTCCTCGTCCTGGGCACTCAACATGATCACGGGCAGGTCACTATACTGCTGAACGGCTTCGCAGAACTCAAAGCCATTCATACCGGGCATGTTGATATCGACGATGGCCAGGTGAGGCATACCATGCCGGCCAATTACATCCATTGCCTCATTACCCGATGAGGCAGTGAATGCTTCGTAGCCCGCATGTTCGAGCTTATCTTTGACCAACCGCAGGATGGCCGGGTCGTCATCAACGACGAGGATGCGTTGCGACTGACCGACAGATTTTTCCGGGATGATTGCTTCGGACATGGCCTTCAGCCTGGCAAAAAGGGGTGAGCAACTTCTGCCCACCCCGATCCAGACCATCTTATGGCGACGGAGTCCAATCGAGAGGCATACGCGTGGTTACTTGGCGCCTGCCAGGCTCTGAGCCACGAAATCCCAGTTGACGAGATGGTCCAGGAACGTCTGCACGAAGTCCGGGCGGCGATTCTGATAATCCAGGTAGTACGCGTGCTCCCACACGTCCACGGTGAGGAGGGCGATCTTGCCACCGGTCATGGGGGTCTCGGCGTTCGGCGTGCTCATGATCTTCAGCACGCCGCCATCCGACACCAGCCATGCCCAGCCACTGCCAAAGCGGCTCACTGCCGAGGCTTTGAACTGCGCGGCAAATTCCGCATAGCTGCCGAACGCGGCATTAATCTTCTTGGACAACTCACCGGTCGGTGTACCGCCGCCGCCGGGTTTCATGCAGTTCCAGAAGAATGTGTGATTCCAGACCTGCGCGGCGTTGTTGAAGAAGCCAACCTTCGTCGTGTCGCCGGCGGTTGCTACGATGATTTCCTCAAGGCTGCTGTTCTCGAAAGCCGAACCGGGCAAAAGCTTGTTCAAGTTGTCGACGTAAGCCTTGTGGTGTTTGCCATGATGGAAGCTGAAGGTGCGAGCGCTGTAGTACGGTTCTAGTGCAGTGTCGGCATACGGCAGGGAAGGAAGTTCAAATGCCATCGGAATCCGCTCCTTTCATCATTGACTGGTTTTCAACGTCGCTGAAACAGAAGACCCCCATAACTACGACAACATCGGCTGGCCTAAAGGTATTTTACTCGTTTGTGTTGAAAGTGGCAAGTTGTAGAAAAGCTATTGTCTTATGCCGTCCGATGCGGCTGGCCGCGCGTGGCTGACACCAGTGCTCCGATGATCGCAAAAGCCAACGCCGCCAGGAAGCTGGCACGTGTGGCCGCGACGACTGCTCCGTTGCCCGCGGAGTTCATCAGTGCGCCACTGCTCGCCAGAACCGAAGTGAAAACTGCACCCGCGAGACCTACGCCCAGCACCATGCCGACATTGCGCGCCGTCGCCAGGATGCCCGAGGCAATCCCCTGGCGTCCGGCCGGCGCGGCGCCCAGCAACGCGCTGGTATTTGGTGAGATGAAGATGCCCGTGCCGAGCCCCGCCACCGCCAGCCACGCCGCGACCTGCCCGAAGGAGGAGCTGGCGCTTAGAGTGGACAGGAGCAGCAGGCCGCCCGCCAGGATGGCCATCCCCAGGGTGCTCAAGAGCCGCGATCCGATGCGATCCGACAGCGCACCGCTTAATGGCGCGACGACCGCCATGACCAGTGGCTGCGCCGTCAGGATCAGGCCGGTCTCTGCCGTAGAGAGGCCGCGGCCCTGGATCAGATAAAAGGGCAGCAGGAAGGTGATACTGTAGAGGCAGATGTAATTCATCACCGCGCTGGCCGTGGCCGCGGAGAAGATCCGCTGGCGGAATAGCGTCAGGTCGAGCATCGGTGATGCCGCACGCTGTTCGATGTGCACGAAGATCACCAGCATCACCGCGGCTCCCAGCAGCAGCCCCAGGATGGATGGGGAGGTCCACCCCCAGGCATGACCCTGGTTCAGTCCCAGCATCAGGGCTATCAGCCCGACCACGAAGATCACCGCGCCGAGAAGGTCGAAACGATCCGCATGGTTCGCGCCGGCGTCGGTGGGGATAAAGTGCAGGCTCAGCACGAGGGCCAGCAACCCGACAGGCACGTTGATGTAGAAGATCGAGCGCCAGCCCAGCCACCCGGCCAGCCAGCCGCCCAACGCCGGGCCGGTCGTCAGGCCAAGGTAGGTCATCGTGGCCTGCAGGCCCAGCGCCCGACCACGTTCAGAGGCTGGAAAGTTCTTGGTCAGGATGGCGGGCGAATTCGCGAACAGCATCGCCGCGCCCACCGCCTGGGCCGCGCGGAAGCCGATCAGCGCCCCGACGGTCGGCGCCCATCCGGCAAGCGCGGAACCCAGCACGAAGATGACGAACCCGGCCGCGTACAAACGCTTGTGGCCGCGCAGATCGCCCAGGCGTCCGAAGCTGAGCAATAATCCACTGACCACCAGGAGATAAACTGTGACGACCCATTCCACTGTCGCCACGTCGCTGTTGAGCGCGGTGCGGATCACCGGCAACGTCGTATTGACTACCGATCCATCCAGTGCCGACATGAACGTGCCGACCCCAATGGCGAGTAGCACCCATGCCCGGCTTCGCCGGGTACGGAGGGCGGAAGGTTTCGTATTGATCAACAGGTTTGCTCCATCGTTCAAGGTTGATAGGAAAATCGCCCGCTCACCACAAAGGCTCCAAGGCACGAAGAACACAAAGCCCTTCCAATTCCTTGTGCCCTTAGTGTCTTTGCGTCTTGGTGGTGAACCATTTTTATTCGCAGAACCGGATGTGTCGCCTGGCATGGAGAATCGGACAGCATATTCTACCACACAAGGGCAAAAGCACAGGAGCGCCCGATGCGGTTCAAGGTTTTGCGCTGAAGGTGTTTGGACCACGAAGACGCGAAACGGCACGAAGGCACGACGGGAAACTGCACCGCATGTGAGCGCGAAGCCCACGAAGGCCGCCGCCCGCGCGCCAACCAGCCTGGCGTGACCACCCTGACCGTGGCACACGGCCGCCCCACACCGGGAGTGGCACACGCTACGGGCGCTTCGTGCTTCGCTGCCTTCGCGACTTCGTGGTCCAAATTCCCCGGGCCGCTACAAAACTCTGTACCGCAAGCCGTGCGCTCCTGCTTATTTTGAAAATGGCGGTAGGGCAGGGTAGAATCGGGCTATCAGACACAGATCTCTTAGCGGAGGAACCGTATGCGACCTTTGAGCAAAGTAGCTCCTGAGTGGTGGGATTACACCACATTGGACAGAGAAATCCTCGACGATGCCGCCCGCCTCAGCGCGGACGATCTCCTGGGCCTTGCGCGGCCGGGCTTCAAGGTGGTGTTCTACGACACCCTGGAGGATTTCTACCTGGCCGAGGCGTTGGAGTACATCACCGCCTGGCGCCAGGCGACCGAGGAATCGCCGGCCGGCATTTGCGGGCCGATCGGGCCGACGGAGCAGCTTCCCCTGGTGGCCCGGCTGGTCAACGAGCTCGAGATCAACCTGCGTCACGCCCACTTTTGGGGGATGGATGAGTGGGTGGTGGATGGCCGCGAGGCGCCGGTCGAGCATCCGCTCAGCTTCAAGCGGGCCGACATGGAGTTGTGCTTCAATCGCATCCGCCCCGAATTGCGTATGCCGGAGGGAAACCTGCATTTCCCGGCGGCGGATTTGACGGCGTACAAGGAGAGCTGGAACCGCGCGCGCTGCCTGGTGATGCAGGGCGGGCAGGGCGAGGTGAAGCATTGGGCCTTCAACGATCCGCCGCGACGCACCGGCGCCTACCGCGATGCGCCTCCGCCGCCGGAAGAATACCGCAAGCTGGAAACCCGGATCGTCGAGCTGCACCCCATGACGCTGATCCAGAACGCCCGCACCTCCGGCGGCGGCGTGGTGCAGATGGTGCCAAGCCAGGCACTGAGCGTTGGCCCGGCCGAGACGTGGAAAGCCGAGAAGGTTTCCATCTGGCAGGCGGGCAACCACGACAACCCGTTCGGCATGCGCCTGACGACGCTGATGATCTCCAAGAAGATACCCGATTCGGCGGTCCCGATGTCGCTGCTGGCCGACCATCCCAACGTGCAGTTCAATTTCTACCGTCACGGCATCGGCACGACATCGGCCGAGATGCATTAATAAAGGGGTGTTTTGGCCGCCGAAGGCGGCCAAAACACCCCTTTAAATGATCCCCCGCTCCCCACTATTTACGTTTTTCGCTGATCAACCGGCACGAACGGGAGGCCCATCTCGCCGATGTAGACCGACGTGGGCCGGATCAGACGGTTATCGGCGTATTGCTCCAGGATGTGCGCGATCCAGCCGGACGTGCGCGCAGCGGCGAAGACCGCCGTGAAATACTCCGGCGGGATGCCCATGGCGTGCTGTACGGTGGCCGAGTAGAAATCCACGTTGGGATAGATGCCCTTGGCATCGAGCACGGTCTGCTCGATACGCCGGGAGATCTCATACAGGTGCCGCTGATTGCGCGCCTCGCACAGCAGCTCGGAGTACTTCCGCAAGTGTTGCGCGCGTGGATCCTCGGTGCGGTAAACGCGATGGCCGAACCCCATGATCCGTTTCTTGTTTTGCAGCATCCCCGCGATGTAATCCTGCACCGTGTCCACGCCGGGGATGTCGAGGATCATCTCCATCACACGTTGGTTCGCGCCGCCGTGGAGGGGGCCCTTGAGCGCGGCGACGGCGCCCGCCAGCGCGCCGTGCATGTCGGCCAGGGTGCTGGTGATGACGCGCGCCGCAAAAGTGCTGGCGTTCAACTCGTGGTCGGCGTGCAGCACCATCAGCACTTCCATCGCACTCTGTTCCAGGGCGTTGGGCGGCGTGCCGCGCAGCATATAGAGGAAATTCGCCGAGATGCCGAATTTCGGATCCGGCGACAACACGGGGAGGCTTGACCGGATGCGATGAAGATCGGCAATGATGGTCGGCACCTGCGCAACCAGCCGCTTGGCCTTGCGCCAGTTGGCTTCGGACGAGGTGTTCTCGGCATCGGGGTCGAAGTTTGCCAACATGCTGATGGCCGTACGGAGGACGGCCATCGGGTGGCTGTTCGGCGGGGTCAGCTTGAGCATTTCCAGCACCTGGCTGGGTAACCGCATCTCACCCACCAGCTCCGACCGAAACGTATCCTGCTCTGTGCGCGTGGGCAGCCGCCCGCGCCAGAGCAAGAAGACCGTCTCCTCGAACGACGCGTTCTCTGCTAAATCGTGAATATCGTAGCCCTGATAGAGCAACCGCCCGTGTATGCCATCCACGAACGAGACGCTCGATTCAGCCGCGACGACTCCTTCCAGACCTCGCGTAAATTCTTTTTCCTCTCGCCTGTTATGGTTGTGATTCATGATGACCTCGATGTGCACAAAATGCCCGTTCGCGCTGCCGCGTGGGTGATCTGATAAGTCCCGGCGCCGGAAAACACGAAGCCCCTGCTGCTCCTTGCGTGTTCAACGCTGAAGACGGCAGAGGCTTCTAAGTTGGGTGTATTCAAACTTAGTTGGGCGAGGTCTCCGACCGAGGCTCAACCGGCTGCGGTCAGGAGACCTTGCCTATCTGGGTTGACTGAAGGTGACGATTAGCGATTTGGCAGCATCACTGCCTTGATAATCGGCGCGCTACCATTCGCGTTGGCGGCGATGGTGGACGCGGCGTCTTCGAATCCGAACGTGTGGGTCACGATCTTCGAGGCATCTACCAGGCCGTCTTTCAGGAGCCGGTTGGAGATCGGGAAGTTGATCGCCGGCTCGGCAAAGGTCGGCACGAGGGTGATCTTGCGGAAGATCAGGTCATTGATATCGATGGCGATCTCGCTCTGGCCACCGAAATGCAGCCCGAAGAAGGTGATCAGCCCGCCGTAGCGGATGACCTTCAGCGCATCGACCATGCTTCGGGGCGGCGAGCTGACGATCACCCGGTCCACGCCTTTCGGGAACTTGCGCCTGATCTCTTCTTCGACATCCTGTTTGCCGACCTCGATGACCATGTCGCAGCCCAACTGCCCGGCTGCGTCCAGCCGCGCCTTCTCACGCGGGTTGTCGGCGGCCAGGCCCGTGATCGCCACGAACCCGGCTCCCCGCAGCCTGGCCAGCCGGGCGGACATCAAACCGAGCGGCCCAGGCCCCAGCACCAGCACCGATCCGCCCAGGGGGATATCGGCATTGAGCACGGCGGTCAGGCACACGGCCAGCGGCTCGGTGAGGCTCGCCGCAACGTAATCCAACCCATCAAACTTGACCAGGGAATTGTAGCGCACCGACATGTATTGGCCCATGCCGGGCTGCCCTTCGATGTTGAACAGGTTGCGGCAGAACTCCGGGTGCCCGCTCTTGCAGTCCTCGCAGACACCGCACATGCTCACGTCCTCGACGATCACCCGATCGCCCGGCGCTACAGTCGTGACGTTCTTACCGACCTCAAGCACCTCCGCCGCGATCTCGTGCCCCAGCGGCATGGAATCGTCCTGCCAGTCCTTGACGAAGTTGATGTCGGTCCCGCATACGCCGCAGGCGTGGACTTTGACGATCACATGGTCTTCGTCCGGCGGCGCGATTTCCTGTTCGCGTACCTGGATGTCCAGGTACTTCTTGCCAAAGAGTCCTTTGCTTTTCACCGCTGACTCCTAACCCGGACGAGCCGGAGAACGGCTCACGCAAAGGCGCCAAGACGCCAAGAAATCACTTTGCGACTCTGCGTCTTTGCGTGAGAATTTCGTGCTGGCTGTACAAGATCTCACTGGTTAGATCCTTCTGCGTCTCACCCTGTTCCGTACAGCTTGCCATCTGCTCCAGGATAGATCGCGTCGTCGGCGTGCGCCAGAGCCTGATCCAGATTGTCGAAGACCTTGTGGAAAGCCGCCAAGATCTTGTCCATCAACGCCTTGCCGTTCGGGGCGTGAACCCCGTGGACGACGGTATAGGTATCGCAAAGCATCTTCGCGACCGGATAATCATCCACATTGTAGACATACTTGATGCCCTTGGCCTCGTTGACCGCCCACGGATAGCTGGATGCGCCGTAACCCAGCTTGCTCTGGAAGATGTCCTGCGCGGGCACGGGCATGGTCTGCCACTGGCCGACTAACACGCCTTCCTTGTAAAGCGCCTTTTCGACCGCGATCCTGAACCGCCGCGGCTCGCAATCCACGCCCGCCGCCTGCGGATCGAAGCGGACGTTGTACATAAAGTAGACGTGTTTGTATCCAGGCGGGCAGTAAGGCGGGATGACGCCCGGGATTTTGCCCAACTCCGCACTGAGGTATTCTGCGTTCGCGATGCGCACAGCGTTGCGCTCGTCAAGGTGCAGCAGTTGTCCGCGAGCAAGCGCAGCCGGTAGCTCCTGGTTGCGATACATATAGCCCAGGATGGACGCATTATACACCCGCCGGTGTGAAACCTCATCAACTTCGTCGCCGAAGCAACGAATCAACGAGCCCTTCCTCAGGAACGTCTCGTCGTCCGTGATAAACAAGCCCCCTTCGCCGCCGCACAGGTTCTTCAGGTTGTTCAGGCTGAAGGTGCCGATATCGCCGATCGTCCCAACCATTTTCCCCTTGTAGAGCGCACCGTGGGCCTGGCATGCGTCCTCGATGATGTAGAGGTTGTGCTTACGGGCAATGGCCATGATCGGATCCATGTCCGCAGGCAATCCCTGGATATGCACCGGGATGATCGCCTTCGTGCGTTCGGTGATGGCGGCTTCGAGCTTGTTCGGGTCCATGGTGTAGGTGCGGGGGTCAATGTCCACGAACAGCGGGACAGCATTCTGGTGCAGCGCGCAGGAGGCGGAGGCGAGGAAGGTGAAGGCAGACGTGATGATCTCATCACCCGGCCCCACACCCGCCGCTGCCAATGACATGTGCAGCGCGGCCGTGCCGCTGGTGGTCGTGAGACAGTACTTCGAACCGGTATACTGCGCCCATTCCTTCTCAAGCGCTGCCACCTGCGGCGCCGTACCGCCGGCGACGATCCCACTGTCGAGCACCTCGTTAATGAACCTGCGGTCATCTCCGGTAATGATCGGCCAGTTGGCATAGTCGCTCCGTTTCAGAACCGGGGTCCCGCCGTCGATTGCCAGCTTCTCAGACATGTCTTCCTCCTGTGGAGTGGATACGATTAATGGCTGATAACTGTCAGCCTTGGAGAGGCACACGAGTCGCGCTGGATTAGCGTCGGCTCGATTGTCAGGTGAGGTGGAGGTTGTGAGATCGCACGCTCGCGGATCATTTCCAACAGCAACTCAATGGTCTTGCGGGCCATTCCCTCATGCGGTTGGTGCACCGTGGTCAGGGATGGATGCAGATAGCCGGCGACCTTGATGTCATCGAACCCTGCGATGGAGAGATCGCGGGGCACCATGAGCCCGTGCGTTGCGGCTGCTTTCAGCGCGCCGATCGCCATGATGTCATCGGCTGCGAAGGCGGCGGTCGGCGGCCGGGACAGTGCCAGGAGCCGCGTCATGGCTTGATAGCCTCCTTCCAGCGAGTTCTCGACGTGCTGGAAGTACCCGAAGGGTACTTCGCCGCATCGTTCGACCATGAACTCGTCATACGCCTCGCCGCGTTCGCTGAGATCGCCGAGCCGGCCGGATCCGATGAACGCAATGTCCCGATGCCCCAGCCCGGCGAGATAGTCAAGCACCAGCCGGGCACCCAGGCGATTATCCATCGTCACGGAGGGAGTATTGCCTACCAATTGCCGGTTTCCCCGGCAGACGGAAATGACCGGAACCTGTCTGCTGAGCGTGTTGAGGAAGGAGTGATCCTCGGGGGTTTCCCGGAGGTCGCCTAACAGCAACAAGCCGTCACAATAGCGCACATCCAGGATCTCGCTCAGGGCCACGGCCCGTTCGGGATCTCCCTTGGCAGAACCCAGCACCAGGTCATAGCCCTCATCGTGAGCCACGTTGTCGAGGGCATCGATCAGTTGGGAGAAGAACGGGTCATCGAACTCGCGCACGATGATGCCTATCAGATGGGTGCCCTTGCCTCGCAGCGCCCTGGCGCCTGGGTGAGCGCGGTAAGCGAGCTCACTGGCCGCCTGCAGCACGCGCTGCCGCGTGTCGTCGCTGATCACGATTGACGTCTCGGCACCGGTCAACACCCTGGAGACGGTGCTCTCGGCCACGCCGGCCAGTTGCGCGACGTCCCGGATCGTCGGTGATTTCAGGGCCTTCATTTCAGTTTTCATACGGATCAGCTTTCAAGCAATGCTTGGCGTGCAAACGTCACACCGCAGTCGTTTGCAGAGTATAACAGGGCTTGCTGCCCCTGTCAAAACAGCACCTATACAGCGCATTGAACAGCACCTTGAACGTGCCATCCGTCTGCGTGCGGAACTGCGGCGCAAAGGCGTACAGCACTGCTTCACCCGTGCCGTAGGACGCGGTGACGAGGCATGGTTGGCCAGCCACATACTCCTCGCCGATACAAAGTCCACTTTCCAGCACATGCTCCGATACGAAGCGCATGTCCGTACGGTAGAGCCACGGCTTGAAATATTCGGTGATTTCCAGAACAGGGACATCCAGGTGGAACACAAGGCACTCGGAGGGCATTCCGAGCGTCAGCGGAGTAGCTTCCGTTTTGGCTCGCAGCATGGAGCCGTGCGTATTGAACTGCGCTTTGGTCAGATGGGCCGTGCGGTTTCTGATTTTCAACCCCAGCGTATCGATAGCGTAGTCGCAGGATTTGCCCAGGGCCAGCAGCCGCCCGCCATCGCGCACGAACGCACGGATTCTCACTTCCTCTGCTGCGCCCAGCCAGACGCAATCCTCAGGCAAAAGCTCCTTGATGGATTCGTTCTCCCCGTTCAGGTCACCCTTCAGGTTGTCGGGAAAAATGAGCACGTCCAACTGGTCAAGCTTACCTGAGGCGACATCGGCTGGCCCTACTGTCTCATACGGGAAACCATACTGCTCAAACAACAAGCGCGTCTGTCCCTCATCGGGATTACCGCCGCCGAGCCGTCCCACGCCGCATGTCGTCTGATAGATGCCTGCACGCGCAAAGGCGATCCTTGGGGCATCCGTCGGCGGAGATGCTGTATAGAAGTCACCGTTCGGTGCACGATACACGGGCTTGCCCGCGGAAAGCAGCGCATTGGCCTGCCGGAAGCTCTCGTTCTCAGTGCCGGGATACATATTTGCGGGCTTTTGCGGCCGGGCGAGGCCGCGGTATTCCGTCAGCGCACAGGTGAGCCCCTTGCCTGCCTCAGCGACGCGCACACCCATGTATTCGGCGATGTTCTCGCTGATAATCTCATAGACCTCGACAGCGCCGTTCGGCAGGAGCGTGTATCGGTTGCGCGGATACTCGACGCGCGAGAGCAACGCCATGATCAGGGCATATTTCGGCTGCGCAAGCGGCACGACGACGGTGCCGGCGGGATAAACGCCCCGGGAAGTCTTGACCGGCTCCGCCGCTGTATACAACTCAATACCCTGCTTTTGCAGGATTCCGATCATTTTTTCGGCGCAGCCGGTATCATGCTGCTCCGGCGGAATCAGAAACGCCTGAGTCGGGTCCTGTGCGCCCGACTCCGTCTGGCGTAGCGCCTTGTTGGCCATGTTGCGCAGGATGCGCTCCCGGTTTGCCGCCATAGTGCTGAGGAGCGAACGCGCCGCGATGTACTGCTGGCGGACGATATCGGCGAGATGCCATTCGCCGCCCGGCCACGGGTTCGGATAAAACATGCCTGGAGGCTCGTCCGCCAGGCTTTCGGGGTGGACATAATAGGGCGATGCGAAGCGCGCCGAGGACGATTCCGTCAGTATGCCGGCTATGTTGTGGCAGTTGGCCATTGTAAAATAGCCGGACGCCGCCCAGGTGGGGAAATACGCGTTGCTGATCACGCCCCGCACGCCCGCCTCCTCAAGCTGATAGGCCATGTGCGCGCCATAGAAGGCGATCTCCCGCCAGAGAATTGGACTGCAATGAGGCCGCGTGGGGTTTTTGTATGGTGGGACAAAGAACCGCGCCCAGTTTCTCGGCATCTGGTGATGATCGACATAGACCTGCGGCATCCACTCGCGGAACAGGATCTGATTGAGGTATTGTGATTCCCGAAAGTTCTCAGAAATCACATCGGCGTAGTTGCCATAGCCGGCATAGGTGTGCCACAGCCGCGGGAAATCGACGGCGTCATGTTCCGTATTGCGGTATTTGGCATACCACTCTGCGATCATGATCTCGCCGTCCGGATTGAAGCAGGGGATAAGGATGAAGATGACATTGTCGAGGATGTCCAGAATCTCAGCGCTGTCTCCCGCAGCCAGATCGAAAGCGAGCAGCGGGGACATCTGTGTGCCTCCGATTTCGGAGGCATGCGCACTCATCATCTGCACGCAGACTGCTTTGCCGTCAGTGCAGGCCTGGGAAATGGTCTCTTGATCCACACCCCTTGGATCGGACAGCAGCATACTGAGCTTTCGATAGGTCTCAAGCCTTTCCATGGTAGCGGGCGAAGTGATGATGACCTCCAAAAACGGATTCCCGAGCGTCGTAGGCCCCATCTCGATACATTGCACACGGTCGGATTCCCGCGCGAGCATTTGATAGTACCGGACCAGGTCGCTCCAGTGAATCATGTTCTTGTCGCTGCCTGGTTGAAATCCGAAAAATTCTTTAGGAGACTGAAGCATTTTTGCCCTCCGCCTTTCAACTGATTGATGCTGTTTCAAGCATTTGATCAATCGTTCAGAACGGCTCCGTTTTTCAGCAACAACGTCCGGAGCTGTTTGACGTCCACATCGCGCGGTGCGCATCCGCCGTTCAGCGCAAGCACCGCCGCGCGGCCCGCCGCCTCGCCCATCAGCATGGCCGTCACGCCCATACGGGTAACGGCAGCGCCCATTTGAGTAACAGAGTGGCAGCGCCCGGCGACAAGCAGATTATCTACCTTCTGCGGCAGGAGCGTCCGGTACGGGATGTCATTCGGCGCAACAAATTGCAGCGCGCTGTGCCCGCTTTTGTCCGAACGGTGGAAATCGACGATGCCGCCGCCCAGCGCGATGGCGTCATCGAAGCGTCTGCCCTCAACGATATCGTCGAGCGTCAGCACATATTCGCCGATGATCCGCCGCGATTCTCTTGTCCCGAGGTACGGGCCGCTGTCGAGGACATACGCGTTTTTAAACGCGCCGATATGCTTTTTGTACACCCCAAAAAATCGAAACACGTCCTCACGGCCACGGATCTCAGCTTCAGTGACGCTCTCAGCGGAGGTGGCGTCGAAAACAAGGCGCGTGTTGTTGAAATTCATCATGCCCGGCCGCACCCAGCCGACACTGGGACCGGTGTAGATCCCGATCTCGCCACAGTCTGCCGCCCGCGCCATTGCCGCGCGGCACGCGTCGTAAAACGCCTGAAAGTCGTCGAATTCAAGACCCCCGACCGTGAACATCAATGTGCCGGGCTGCGCCACATCCACCTTTTCGAACGGCGCGCCGGACATCGCGGCAACATCCGCATCCCCGGTGCAGTCGATGACCATCTTGGGCTTGACACATGAAAGCCCGTCTTTGTTGGCCAGGATGACTTGACTGATGTGTCCGTCCGCCATGACCGTATCGGCAATCACCGTATGATACAGGAGCTTCACACCGCTTTCAGTTAGAAGCATGTCAGCCTGACGCTTGAATATCTCGGGATCGAAAAGCAGCCGCACGCTGTTAACCTGTTCAACATGATTCCTGGTGGTTTTCGGCTGATATACCTGACCGGCGTTGCCATGATTCTCCTCAAACAACTCGCAGAGCGGCTTGCGGGAATAGTCAGCCTCCCTCCGGTACGCAGCCCGCTTGAGCATCTCGAATGTGATGCCGCCCGTGACGAGAGCGCCGGTGAGACTATTGACAGCGCCGATGATACCAACCACTTTAGCGTTTGTAAAATTGCCGCCCGAAAAAGCGCACCTCTCAACAGCCATCGTCAGCGCGCCCATGCGCGCTGCCGCCACGGCGGCCGAGATACCTGCCGGACCCAGCCCGCACACCAAAACGTCAGGCTCATAGACGCGCTCGATCGTCTTGCTGTAAAATTCCATCGCTTATCTCCTATCTATTGCGGGTCTTTCCTGAATATCAAAGGATCTATTCTGCCAACTGCCCGCCGTCGATCACAACGGCATCGCCGTGGACAAACGAAGCATCATCTGAGGCAAGGAAGGCGATTACCGAGGCTACTTCCTCCGGTTTGCCGGTGCGCCGCAGAGGAATCTTGTTTCGAGCGTAGTTCGCGACGAATTCCTCGCCGTCCATGGCCAGGGTGTTTTCGGTGACGATGTAACCGGGGCAGACGCAGTTGACGCGGATATTGTAGGGCCCCAGCTCGACCGCCAGGGCTTTTGTCAACAACACCACGCCTCCCTTGGCGGCGCAGTAGTGCGAATAGTACAGCTCCCCCACCAGCCCGTTGGTCGAGGCCATGTTGACGATGACCCCCGCATGCTGCTCTTTGAAGTATGGCACGACGGCCTGGGTCATCAGGAACGTGCCTTTCAGGTCAGCGGCCATGATGGCATCCCAGCGTTCTTCGGTGATCTCCTCGAAATGGTCTTCGTAGTAGATGCCGGCGTTGTTGACCAGGACATCTATGCCGCCCATTTCACCCAGCGCAAACTGCACGGTAGCCAGGTCGTCGGCCTTGACCGAGACATCAGCGACGAAGGGATAGACGGCGGCTCCGGCCTCGCGGGCAATCTGCTGCACCGTGGCTTCGGCGGCCGCGGCCTGTATGTCGGTGAGCACGATGGTGGCTCCTTCGGCCGCAAAGCGGGCTACCGTCGCCTTGCCGATCCCGTTGGCGCCGCCGGTAACAATCACCCGTTTGCCCTCGAATCTACGCATGGCTCCTCCTTTGAGCGGTGGGGTAGAGCGCGGCGGATATTATAGCACTGAAGGTAACATCTCACGGGATTGCGAAAAGCGGGCGGCATCTGATAAGATTGAGACGTAACGGGCCACCAAGTTCTGGAAGCTCCGAGCCGCGAAACGTTGGCCGGGAGGGATTGCGTATGGGAACCTCCGAAAGCTCTGGTCGCCTTGCACGGTCGTCAGAGATACGCGCGATGCTCCGGCAGTTGCAGAACGACGCGATCTTGTTCGCGCTGCCGGCGTTGTATGTGCTTGGCTTGATCTTGTTTGGAAGTTCAAATCATTTCGAAGATCCACTGCAAGGCGGCGTGCCGGGCGCGCTGTTATTTCTTTTGCCGCTCGGGGTTGGGAGTTTACGCAGAATAAACTACCTGGCGTCGGCGTGGGCCCTTGTGATCGGATGCCTGCTGATCAACTTGCTCGTGATTGTATGGGGGCAGTTGACTGCCACGATCTGTCTGTTTGCTCTGCCGACTGGGCTTGCCACGCTGTTCATCAGCACAGGAGGTGGTATTGCGACAGCAGCCGCATCCACCGCCCTGTTGTTGGGTATGCCGGCTTTCGGGTTTCCCCTGAATCACTCACTGATCATCGCCGCGCTGATCGAGATATGGGGCACGGCCGGGGTTGTCTGGTTGACATCACATCCTCTGCTCACCACGATGCAATGGTCATGGTCCAATTACGAGCAGAGCCGCAATTTGCTTGAGCAGGCCCGCGATTACCAGGTGCAGCTCAAGCAGGCGTTGGAAGATCTGGCCCACAACAACGTACAACTGACGAGGTTGAATCGCCTGGCGCAGGCCATGCGCGAAGCTGCCGAAGAGGCGCGCAAGGCCAAAGAGCAATTCGTAGCGAACGTAAGCCACGAGTTGCGTACACCGCTTAATATGATCATCGGATTCAGCCAGATGATCGTGCAGGCGCCGGAAACATACGGCAGCAACATCCCGCCGGCTTTGCTGGCCGATCTCGATGTGATCCTCCGCAACAGCCAGCATTTATCAAGCCTGATCGATGACGTGCTGGATCTCAGCCAGATAGAAGCCGACCAGATGGCGCTCACCCGGGAGCGCGTGGCGTTGTCTGAGTTGATCGAGTCCGCTGCTGTTGCCGTGCGACCGCTCTATAACTCAAAGGGCTTATACCTGCGGACAGAACTGCCGGACGCCTTACCGCTCGTTTACTGCGACCGCACGCGCATCCGCGAGGTGGCGCTCAACCTGTTGAGCAATGCGGGGCGCTTCACCGAGGTTGGCGGTGTCGTTGTGCGTACCTGGCGGGAAGGCGGCGATGTCGTGGTCAGTGTCGCCGACACGGGACCGGGCATCGAGGCCACAGATGTGGATAAGCTGTTCCAACCATTTCAACAACTGGACGGTTCGATCCGTCGTCGTCACGGCGGGAGCGGCCTTGGCCTGTGTATCAGCAAAAGCTTCGTCGAGCTGCACGGGGGAAAGATGTGGTTGGAGTCCAGGCAAGGGGTCGGGACAACTTGCTTCTTCCGCCTGCCCATCGACCCGTTCATACCCCCAGAACGCAGCGTCTCACGCTGGTCATACTCTCTTGGAGAATACGAGGAACGGCCCCGTTCGTCGCGAGCCCCGGTGATTCCTGTGCGCCCGCGCTTTGTCATCCTGGAAGTGGGGAACTCCCTGCAGCGCTTGCTTTCGCGTTACGAGGAAAATCTGGAGACTGTCACGGTCCAGACCATTGAGCAGGCCGCTCAGGAGTTGGCACGGATGCCCGCATATGCGCTGTTGGTCAATGACGCAGCAGTCGGCAATGCGCTGCAACACATAAACAGCTCCGCCGTGTTACCGTACGGCGTCCCGGCGATCGTCTGTTCCATTCCTGGATACTACGAAGCGGCCGGTAGCCTTGGCGTTTCGGATTATCTCATCAAGCCCATCTCGCGCGGGAAACTCGTGGCAGCGCTGGATCGGCTGAAGCTGCAGGGTAACACGGTGCTGATCGTGGACGATGAACCCGAAGCCTTGCGCCTGTTCAGGCGGATGCTGACCTCATCGGGCCGCGATTATCGCGTATTGAGGGCCACGAACGGCCGGCAAGCGCTACACATCCTCCGCACGCAGCGCCCTGATGTCGTGCTGCTTGACCTGGTGATGCCTGAGATGGACGGCTTCCAATTGCTCGAAGCGAAGAACCAGGACCCTGCGTTGCGTGAGGTTCCGGTCGTCGTGACGTCGGCGCGCGATCCGGCGGGCCATCCCATTGTCAGCAACGCCCTGGCAGCCACGCGAGGAGGCGGTCTCTCCGTGCCGCAGGTCCTGGCATGTGTCGAGGCCCTCAGCAGAATTCTTTCAACGGCAGGCCAACCTGACGATCCAGCGCTGCCAGCAGGGCACTGCGGCTGATCGGTTTACGGATAAACGCCGCCGCGCCCAAGGCCAACGCCAGTTGCTCCTGGGGCAGGATGGTGCAGATAATTACGGGGACGTCCCGGGTCTTGGGGTGCTCGCGCAGGCGCCCCAGGAGTTGCCAACCATCGATCCTGGGCAGCATGATGTCCAGAAGGATCACGTGAGGTCGTGTCTTTTCCGTCAGAGTCAACGCTTGATCGGGATCCGGAACACCTATGAAACGATAGCGAGTACCTGTTAGGTAGCGTTGTAGCAGGCGCAAGGTGTCCACATTGTCGTCAATAACCAACACGATTACCTGCTCTGCGGCAGGCAGCACAAACCTGGCAGCGAAGGGATGTTCTTTGTCCTGGTCCAGAACTACTTCAAGTGATCCCCCGGAAAGGCCGACGAGTTGTCTTGCCATCTCCAGGCTTTCGATGCCGTTCGTTTCCAAAGACGAAGCGGTTGCGTAAGGCCGGATCGGGCTGATGGCAACGCACACGTTTACATCACAGGCCTCGGCCTCAACCTGAACCCGGCCGGCCGGGACACTGCGCACTGCGGCGATCAGCGTGTTGAGGAGCGCCTGCTGGACAGTAGTCAGTTGCACGGCTAAACGCGGCAGATCTTCTGCAATCCTGCACTGAACGGACACACCCAGGGCTTGCATCATCGGCGCTGCTGTCTTTAGCGCCGTCTGAATCATTTGCCCAAAGTCGACTGTTTCGTTCGGGCTGGATTTTTGCAGCCATACAAGCTCTTGCTCCCGGCTGCTTGGGCCCTGATCGGCCGCATCAGCCTGGCTGTCAGACCGAGAAAGCACAGCATTTGACATCCGCTCATCGGAGTGAAGGCGATAATGGGTCCGCAGATGGTCGGCCAGGAGCTGTAGAGCGCGGTTCTCTTCCCGGCGTAACTGGCGAATACTGATCGCGAGATCAGTCGCGACATCTTTCTGGGTGAACTGCTCCGTATAACGCTGGAATAGAATGTGGTAAGCTCTCCAGGCAGTTGACCCTGCAGGGGTGTTGGCATCAGGTTTAAGCGCCTCGATGGCGGTTACCAGCATATGTCGCAGCGCGAATACCGGGTTTTCCTGGCCGGCCAGCTCGAGCATCTCCACGAGCAGGCTGTTGCGCAATTCGACCGGATCGTAGAGATGGCGCAGTGCTCTGCGCAACTCGCTGACCAGCGATACATCCGCTGGATTCCTTTGCATGTCCGCTGAATGTCCCCTTAATGGCCCATAACCGGCCAAATTTCGCCCCTCGGACAGGCCTTTCGTGCTATAGTATGAAGGAAATGCATTGACCCGACTGCGGATCATTATACTATCCCGTGCCAGCGCTCGCAAACCTCGGCCAGCCAACCCAGTGTCATCTCTAAGTCGTCAGTGGCATATGCATCTGTGGATGCGCGGTATAAGGCTCGTCTCTGAAGTCACGTCGGAGCTCCGTGCTCTGGGACGGAAATTTTGGATTCTCATGTAAATACTACCAGGAGGAAGAACCATGTCCAGCCGCAAGATTTCCCGCCGCGAATTTCTACAAATGGGCGCGCTGACAGGAGTTGGCGCCGTATTAGCTGCCTGCGCGCCCCAATCCACCCCTGCGCCGACACCGACGACTGCGGCCCCTGCGGCTGCAGCACCGACCACCGCTCCGGCACCGACCACCGCGCCCGCGGCACAAGGCGAAGTGGTGACACTCCAGCAGATCGATGGAGCTGGCGCGCCCTATACCTCAGCCATTACCGAGGTTATCGGATTGTTCGAGAAGGCCAACCCCGGAATTAAAATCGAGCGGATCATTGCTCCTTCCGCCCCAAGCGAGACGTGGACAGTGATCAACTCCTCCCTGGCGTCGGGACGCCCGTGCGACATCTTCTTTGGCAGCGGCCGCGCCTGGATGAAGGATCTGGCTCGAAAGGGCATGATCATAGACCTGACCGACACGATAAAGAGCTGGGGCTACACGTTCTTGCCCGGCACTCTGGAACAACTCACCTTCAAGGGCAAGTGTTACTCGGCGCCCTGGGACATCCAGTTCAAGTTCTTCACCTACAACACGAACATCTTCAAGAAGTACAGCCTCAACATCCCCACGACCTGGGCCGAGTGGAATTCCACTTGCGAGGAGTTGAAGAAGCAAAAGGTCACCCCGAGCGCATTCGGCGCACAGAGCGGCGATGTGTGGGCTGCGCTCAACTGGGTCGGGCTATTCAATCAGAAACTGATGGGCATCAAGGCCGTTGCGGACGACTACGAAGTCGAGACTGGTACCTGGGAGAATCCCCTCTACGAAACGGCCCTCGATCTGCTGGCCGAGCAAAACGACAAGGGCTACTTCGGCACCAATCCATTCGCCAGCCCGCACCAGGTTGCCCAGGCCAAGCTGTTTGGGGACACAGCGGGATCGCTCTACTGCGGCTCGTGGGATCTGACGGTCATGACCGATCCGACAAAGTGCCCACCTGACTTCATGACCCACATCGACATGGAGAGCAAGATCTGGCACGATCCATCCTGGGCGGGCGAGCCCTACGCTGTGCAGGGCGGCGCCATGGGTTGGGATATCCCGACCAAGTGCCCACACCTGCCAGAAACCCTCAAATGGTTGCAATTTGAGGAGAGCGGCCAGGCTTCGCAGATCTTCCATCACTACATTCAGTACTTCATGGCCAACGTTGACTACAAGCCGGAGTGGCTGAATGCCGAGATCGTGAAGCTCACCGAGAGTCTGAAGAACATCGACGGCATGTTTGACTTCTCCGACCAATCGGGTGACCCGACCATCTGGCCGGCCTACGGCACGGCGATTCAAGCCGTACTTGGCCATGAGGAAACTTCCAAGGTGGCCATGGACAAGGTGCGCGCGGTGGTCAAGACGGCCAGGGACAAGGCCAACGCGAGCGGCTGATCCGGGTTCGCACACGATGGGGCTACGGCGCGCATCCGGATGATTCCTTTAGAGGTGGAGATCCAGTCGCGGCAGGGGCTGGATCTCCATATCCCGCGTTCGGCGCCGGGGCGGCGCGGAGTGGGATCTCTGCTTCATTTCTCATATATAGCGAGCGAGGACCAGCGTCATGACATCACTCCAGAAAAGAGAAGCGCTTTGGGGCTATCTGTTCCTGCTGCCGGCGATCCTGTTCCTGGCTGTATTCGTGGTGTATGCGACAGTGATCGGCCTGCAACGGAGCTTCACGGCGTGGGACTTTATGTCGATTGCCAAGTGGAAGTTCATAGGGTTCGACAACTACGTCCGCCTCTTTACCGACGGCGTCTTCTGGTTGACCATGAAAAACCTTCTCTTCATCCTGTTGGGGAAGGTGATCGTGCAGGTCGGCGGCGGGCTTCTGCTTGCCAACACGTTGCATCATTCCCTCGGCCCGGTGCTGAGGCGGATTCTGAGGACCATCTACTTCATGCCGGCCGTTGTGGCGCCGATCGCCGTCGCCCTGCAGTGGTCTTACATCTTCGAGCCCGATTTCGGCTTGATCACCAAGTTCTTCGCGTTCCTCGGGATCCAACCGCTGGCCGTGCCCTGGCTCAGTGACCCCAACCTATCGCTGGCCGGGGTGATCCTGGTGGACACGTGGGCGGGGCTGGCGTTTCCGATGGTTCTCTTCCTCGCAGCTATCCAGGCGATCCCAGACGAACACTACGAAGCCGCCAGGATCGACGGGGCCGGCGCCTTTGCGCTGTTGCGGTACATCACCATACCGGGACTGAGGACCATGATCACGGTGACCACCATTCTCGTCTCGATCAATGCCATCAAGCTGTTCGACGTGGTGCGTGGCATGACCCGAGGCGGTCCCAACCATCACACCGAGACCCCGGCGACGTGGATGTTCCAGACGGGTATTAACCAGTTCGATCTCGGATACGCCTGTGCACTCGCAGCCGTGATCGTAGCGATGTGCCTGCTACTCACGTTAGCCGAGTTGCGGGTGTTCGAGCGCCAAGAGGAATGAGCGGACCGCTTGAGGAGATAGAGCCAATGATCGAGCTGAGTCAGGCCGGGCAGCAGGCGGCCCGCCGAGAGGACGCACTAGCCCGTCTCAAGCTGCGCGTGGGCAGGTACGTGGGCCGTGCACTCCTGTGGGTGATCCTGCTGGCCCTGGCATTCTTCGCTATCCTGCCATTCTACATGACCGTGGCCGGGTCGCTGAAAAACAACTGGGATCTTGTGAAAAGCCCGCTGTCGTTGCCCCTTGAGCCGGTGTGGATGAACTATGCCAATGTGTTGAAACAGGGTTTCGCGCGACACCTGTTGAACACCCTGATCGTCAACGTGGTATGCCTGAGTCTGATCACCGCGTTCGGCTCGCTGGCAGCCTTCGCACTGGCCCGGTTGAGGATCCCCGGTGCTCAGTCGATACGCATCGGTATTGTCTCAGGGCTGATGATCCCCGTGTATGCGGTGCTCTTTCCACTGTATCTGATGCTGGACCGATGGGGGCTCACGCAGAGCTACCTGGCACTCGTCGGGCCCTACGTGGGGTTTGGGATGCCGTTTGCCGTGTTTGTGTTGCACGGATACATGAAAACCATTCCCTACGAGTTGGACGAGTCAGCGAAGATGGACGGGGCTACCCCGTTCCAGATCTACTGGCATGTGGTGATGCCGCTTGCCAGGCCAGGCCTTGCATCCATGTTGATCTTCGAGGCCCTGTGGATCTGGAACGAGCTCCCATTTGCTCTGATCCTCATTCGGAAAGAGGCGATGAAGACGGCGGCAGTTGCGCTGCTTCAGTTCGGCACCAATTGGGTGATGGACTGGCCCTGGATTCTGGCCGCGGTATCGTTGATCACCTTCCCCATCCTCCTGGTTTATCTGCTGATGTCCGAGCAGTTCATCAGGGGGCTCACGGCAGGCGCCGTTAAGCAGTGAGCCAGCCCAATCCCGTTCGGAGAGGAACATACACAATGAAGCAAGAAGTCAGAGCGGCGGTCTTCGTGGAACCCGGCAAGATCGTCACACAGACCTTCCCCTACCCGCAGGTGTCGAAGGATACCATCGTCGTCAAAGTCAGGCTGGCGGGGATCTGCGGGACCGATATGCACCTGTTCAAAGGTCGGAACCCGACCTTGAATTATCCGATCATCATGGGTCACGAGAACCTGGTCGAGGTTGTCGAGATCGGTGATGAGGCGGCGGCGAAGATGGAGGTGACCGGGCAGGTGTTGAAGGTCGGCGATCGTGTTTTGCCCTACCCCGGACGTGCCTGCGGTAATTGCTGGTATTGCAAAAATACGGCGCCCGAGCGCTACGGTCCTCTCTGCGTCGGCGGCGGCGACTGCTATGGCCTGGGCATGAGCTGTGCCAGGCCGCCACACCTCTTCGGGGGATTCGCCGAATACATGCTGCTGATGCCCTGGGTGCCGTGTTACAAAGTGCCCGATGACCTTCCCGATGAGGTTGCCGTGCTGACGGACATTTTCGCATCGGCAGCCGGCGTCTTGAAAACTATGATGCCCTACCCCGCTCTCAAGGAAGGGTTCGGGCCGACGGGTATCGCGGCGATCCAGGGATCCGGCCCCATCGGCCTGGCCGCCGCGGTCACCGCCAAGATGTGCGGAGCTTACAAGGTGATAGTGATCGGCGGACCGGCCCACCGGCTCGAGATTGCCCGTAAACTCGGCGTGGTGGATCACGTCGTCAACATCGATGAGGTGACCGATCCGGCGGAGCGGGTCAGGATAGTGCGGGCGTTGACGCCCAGCGGGCTGGGTCCCGACCTGGTAGTGGAAGCCGCCGGCGTCGCAGCAGCTCTGCGCGAGGGTCTCGAGATGCTCCGAAACGGCGGCACATACCTCGAGAGTGGCAACTTTGCCGATGCCGGCGAGGTTTCCATCAACGTCTTCAAGCACATTTGCAGCAAGGATGTCTATCTGTTGGGGCATTACGGCTCTCCGCCGTCCTCGTATGGCACTGCGCTCAGAATGATCGAGTTGGCCTGGAGGGAGAGGCATATCCCACTGGATTTGTTCGTCACCGACAAGCACCCGCTTGAGAAAACTCAGGAGGCGTTCGAAAGCAAGCTCGGGTTCGCCGGGATCAAATCAGTCATCGACCCAGGCCTGTAGAAGGCTTCTCCCGGCGATTTCAGGCTCTCCGCCTTTGGCGGGCAACGTCTGTGTCCGGCCATACGAGATGGAGGTGGAGGCCGAACCCCACCCTTGATCCCGCCCCCGCTTGTGGGGGCGGGGTACCTCCTTTGTGAGGGGTGTTTTGGCCGCCGAAGGCGGCCAAAACACCCCGATAGCAGAAGCTTTCTTTCCCCGCATCGTCTGGGGCGGGGGATGGGCCATGCGCATTGAAAAGGATACGATGACGCCTTATTCCAGCTCGGTGAACGGCAAGAACGCCGCTTCCGCGCGCTCCCAAAACCGAGGGAGACCGTGCGTGGTGTTCCAGCCGCACGTCCACGAAGGCTTCATCGAAGGCATCGACCAACTGGCGAATGCGTTGCGCCCTACCCTCGGTCCGCTGCCGCGCACAGTAGCTATCCAACCCATGCTCCTTCACCATCCGCCGGAGATCCTGGATAACGGGGCGACCATCGCCCGGCGCATCATCGCGCTGCCGGACCCCACCGCCGATGTGGGGGCCATGCTCCTGCGCCATACACTGTCGAAGGTGCACGGACAGGTCGGTGACGGCACTGCGACAGCGGCGGTTCTATTCCAGCGCATCGTGCACGAGGGGATGCGTTACATCACGGCCAACGCGAGCAACCCGATGCGCTTGCGATACGGTCTTGAACGAAGCGCGGCCATCGCTGCGCAAGCGCTGCGAGAAGAGGCGGTTCCTCTCGCCGGTCGTGAGGGGTTGAACCAGGCAGCGCTCAGCTTGTGCCACGATCCGGAGATGGCCTCCTTGCTGGGTGAAATTTTTGAGATCACGGGCGTCGAAGGAATGGTGGAGGTAGAGGGCGGTGGCAGGCGTGGGCTCGAAAGGGAATACATTGAGGGCGCGTACTGGCACGACAGCGGTTGGTTCTCGCCGCTCATGGAAACCGACGCGGGCCACCACCGGGCTGTGCTGGACGACATCGCAATTCTGATCAGCGACCTCAGGGTGCAAGACGCTCGCGAGCTGGCGCCTGTGATGGAACTGGCGGTGAAGGCGGGGACTCCGAACCTGGTCATTCTCGCGGCCGGTCTATCCGAGAGTGCGATCGGACTCCTGCTCAGCAACAGAGACGCTCACGTCATCGGCGCACTGGCGGTCCGTGCGCCGATGACCGGCACTATCGACCGGGATGCGCTGGAAGACATGGCGGTATTGACAGGTGGCCGGTTTATCTGCGCGGCCGCCGGCGAACAGTTGGGCAGTGTCAGGTTGGAGGATCTGGGACGAGCGCGACGCGCCTGGGCGACCGATAAGCTCTTCGGCCTTGTGGGTGGCAAAGGTGATCCCCGGCAGATACGTCAGCGCATGGCTGCACTCAGGGCCATGATCGGCAAGAGTGTGGGTGATCGAGCGGAGCAACTGCGTTTCCGCCTGGCGCGGCTCATGGGTGGAACGGCCATCCTGCGCATAGGTGGAATCACCGAGACCGAGCTAACAACACGCAAGGCCGTGGCGGAGCAGGCAGTTTTTGCGCTGCGCGCAACGATGGAAAGCGGAATCGTCCCTGGTGGCGGGACGGCGTTGCTGGATTGCCAGCATGCCCTGGCCAGTACGCCGGCCAGGGATAGTGACGAGGATGTGGCACGCAGAATCATGGGTCGTGCGCTGGAAGAACCGCTGCGCGTCATCGCGGCCAACGCCGGCTACTCGCCCGAGACCATCGTGGCGCGAGTGAAGGCGGCTCCACGAGGACACGGTTTTGATGCCTCTCAAGGCCAGATCGTGGATATGCTCCAGGCCGGCATCGTAGACCTCGCCCCGGTCCTTGAATGTGCTTTGCGCGTGGCGGCCAGTGGCGCGGCAATGGCGCTCACGACGGATGTCGTTGTTCACCGCAAGCGACCACCAGAGAGCATTGAGCCTTGATCCCTTATGGATAGCAGTTTCAAGATGCATGCATCAATTTGGTCATTCTTGGGCGGTCTGTCCGGCGGCGCAGTCTGGTCCCTGGCGATTGCCCCGCTCTGCGCCCCGGCCGTGTTTGCATGCACCCAGGCCGGGCTTTATCGATCTAGCGGCAGTTCTCCAGTGAATGTCCAGGGTTGGGAACGCCTTCCCAACGCGGCCGTCGATGTGACCTCTGTCGCGCTGGCCCCCGATTTTGAGCGCAATCGTTCGCTGTGGATCGGCGCCCAGGGAGGGATATTGGCGTCATTCGACGGTGGAAACACGTGGCACAGCGGTGTGATACCTCGCCCTGCTACCAGGGTGACAGCGTTGAGCGCATCACCGGATTTTGCGCGCGATGGTGTTGTCCTGGCCGCAACGATGGACGATGGGGTGCTGCGCACGGAAGACAGCGGCCTTCACTGGCATGCCTGGAACTTCGGTCTTTTCGATCCGAGCGTGTTCAGCCTTGCGATTTCGCCGGATTTCGCGCGCGATGGGACTGCTTTCGCCGGCACGGCCCGGGGGTTGTTCTCCAGCCATAACAGCGGACGGAGCTGGCGTGAGCTGGACTTTCCCCAGGATGCGCCTCCTGTGCTCAGCCTGGGGCTTTCCCCGGATTTTGCGCGCGATGGGATGATCTTTGCGGGCACAGAGGTGGGTGGCTTGTATCGCTCGCACGACCGCGGCAAAACCTGGCTGGCTCTCACGTCGAATCTCCTCGCATCCTGTATCAATGCATTGGCCATTTCACCGCGCTTCGCCCAGGATCGAACCGTGGTTGCGGCTACGGAGAACGGTGTCTACAGATCGACTGACGGCGGTCAACGCTGGGCCAGCCTTGGCGACCTTTCGGATGTGATGTGCCTGGCGATGAATGAGGCACTCACGGTGGCAGGCGCAGTGGATGGAGGGGTCTATCAGATGGAGGGTATTCCTGGCAAGCGGTGAGAATAGACGAGACCCAGTAGATCACGATTCTGCCTCACGCAAAGACGCAAAGACGCAGAGGTAAAGCGGACTCCCTTGGCGTTCTTGGCGACTTTGCGTGAGATCTGTGATCTACTGAGACTACCCCTTGATGTAACTTCACCGGTATTTTCCTCACATGATGGAAAGCTCCTGGATGGCTGCGCATGTCGCGCCCGCGCAGGCCGTGGCGATTTCAGCCGGCAGACAAACTCTAATACGTTTGACAGGAGCCTGTCTCTTGCCGTACACTAGCCTCGCCAAGGAGACAGGTGATGCTCAAAGTCGGCATTCTCGGCGCGGGCTTTATCAGATTCACATAACATAACGGAGGACTGTCATGCTGAAACCCAAGGTGGGCTTCATTGTCTTCGGCGTGCATAAGGACGGGCTGCTCGACCCGATGGGGACACCGTTCATCGATGACTCCTTGATCGCCGCGGCGAAGAATGCTTTGCGGGCGGCTGGGCTCGAGCTTGTCGAGCACGACGTGATCCTGGCAACCAAGGCCGAGGCGCGGGCGTGCCTGGCGAAGTTCAAGAAACAGGACGACGTGGATGCGATCGTCCTCTTCTCGGGCACGTGGGTGTGGGCCGCGCACCTGGCGGCCGCGCTGCGCGACTTTGCCACGACCGGCAAAGGGATCGTGCTGTGGACGAACCCCGGCTCCCAAGGGTGGCGTCCGGTGGGCGGGCTGGTGATGCACGGCGCGCTCAAGGAGATCGGTATCCCGCACCGGTATGTTTACGGCGGCTTCGACGACCCGGCGACGGTCGAGCGCATCGCAGCCTATGGCCGCGCCGCCGCGATGGTGAACCGCCTGAACATGAGCACCATCGGTGCGTTCGGCGGCCGGGGCATGGGCCAGACGTGCGGCGTCGCCGACCCGTCGCAGTGGATGCGCGTCTTCGGTGTGGACATCGACTCGCGTGACACCACGCAGTTGCTCGAAACGGCCAGGGCGATTACACCGGAGGAGATAGCGGCCGGCCGCAAACACATCCAGCAGTACTTCTCCGTCCCTATCCCGGACGATGGCGCGGCCGAGCGCTCGATCCGCCTCTACCTGGCGATCAAGAAGATCGTGGCGCAGGAGGGCTGGGATTTCTACACCATCCAGTCATTCCCCGGCGTCGGCGACGACTACAGCGCCACCTGCTTCGCCCAGAGCATGATGGTGCAGGATGGGGTGGCCACTTCCACGCTCAGCGACTTCAACACCGCCATGACCGTCAAGCTGTTGATGGATTTCAGCGGCGAACGTGTCTACTACGGCGACTTGCAGCACATCGACAAGCGCACGCGCGAGATCAAGATCATCGGCGACGGCGCGTGCCCGCCGGGATTGGGCGGAACGCTGGAACCGGTGAGCTTCGCCCAACACGGCATCCCGACCGAAGGCGCCGCGGGCGGTCTATCGGTGCAGCTCACGTGCCGGCCCGGCGAGGGTGTGCTGGCTCGCCTGGGCCGCGACCGCGGCGAGTTCGAGATGGTCATCACCCGCTGCACCGTTGCCGAGCTGCCTTCGGCAGAGGAACTCGCCCGGCGCAAGGCGGAGTGCGGCATCCCGTTCTGGCCGCATGCGTTCGTCACCGCCGAGTGTGACATCGAAGCCCTGCTCCAGGCGTGGAACAACGAGTACGCCGTGCTGGGGTATGGCGCGCACCTCTACGATGACCTGGTCGCGTTCTGCGAGCTGACGGGAATCAAGGCCATCGCGCTGTAGGGCGAGGTTGAAATGGCCGATACAGCCCGCCCCGGCGTTTCAACGCCGGGCTGAAGCAGGTGAAAACCCGCTGAAGCGGGTTGGCGCGCGTGGCTGGTGCGGCGAGCCGGTTTCAACCGGCTTTCATCTGCTTGAGCCGTTGGTTTCAACCAACGGCGACCGCGGCGGCGGATGCCCGTACGGCGGATGTTCACCCGGCTGTGCGCCCTATCGTCAACCCGTTTCAACGGGTTTGGGCTGTGCCAGACTACGGTTTCAACCGTAGTTGGGAGGTGGCATGAACGATCACGACAAAATCCTCGAATTCATCGAGGTCCGGCGCGACGATGCGATCGGCTTCCTGCGCCGCATGGTGCAGTTCGACAGCTCGACCATCCACCACGGGCTTGACGGGCAGGAGCTCGCCATCCAGCAGTGGTTGGCGAAGACGTTGGGTGAGTGGGGCTTCGAGACGCGCCTCTTCGAGCCGGACAACGAGAAGATGCAGGTCTTCCCGGACTTCAGTCCCGGCCATAGCTACCGAAACCGGCCGAACCTGGTGGCGACCCTCAAGGGGGCCGGCGCCGGGCGCTCCTTGATCCTCAACGGCCATGTGGACACCATGCCCGCGGGCGACAGATCCAGGTGGACACACGATCCCTGGGGCGGGGAGATCGCGGACGGCGACATGTACGGCCTGGGCGTGTGTGATATGAAGGCCGGCGTGGCAGCGATGATCCTGGCCACGCGCTTCCTGTGTGAGTCGGGATACCCGCCCGCGGGCGATGTCATGGTCCAGAGCGTGGTGGACGAGGAAGGCGGCGGCAATGGCACGTTGGGCTGCGTGGTCGAAGGCTACAAGGCCGACGCTGCGATCGTCACCGAGCCGACCCGGCTGCACATCCAGCCGGCCAGCCGGGGTGTGCTGTTGCTGGAGGTTGACCTCGAAGGCCGGGCCACCCACGCGTGCCTCAAATGGGGCGGCGTCAACGCCATTGAAAAGGGCGTGAAGATTATCCAGGGCATGATCGAGCTGGAGCGGCTCTGGCTGGCGCAACGGCGACATCCGCTCCTCCCGCCGCCCACCATCACCATCGGCCAGATCGACGGCGGGCTGGCCGGGTCGCAGGTGCCGGGCGGATGTGTGCTGAAGTTCGACGTCAAATACCTGCCCGAGGAGATGACCCCCGACGGCCGGTCGCGCAAGATCACCGGCGACATGGTGAAGGCTGAGGTCGAGAGCTGGATCAGGACGTTGTGCGCCGGCGATCCCTGGCTGCGCGATCACGTACCGGTGATGACCTGGTACCAGCATTGCATCCCGCACTACCTTGATCCGGCGCATCCGCTGGTGCAGATGATGCGAACGGCAGCCGGTGATGTGCTCGGCCTGGGCGTCGTCTCCGGGTTCCCGGCCGGCTGCGATGCGCGGCATCTGCAGAACCGGGCGGGTGTCCCGGCGATCATCTTCGGGCCGGGCGATTTGCAGTACGCGCACAGCATCGACGAGCGCGTCTCTGTGGAGGAATACATCCGCGCCATCAAGGTGTTGGCCCTGGCGATCCATGCTTGGACGTCAGCGGCCACGTGATATTCATTTGGGTGTATTCAAAATCAGTTAAGGCATCGCCGAGCGAAGCACCCTGAGCGGAGCCGGGGTAGGGGCCCCGGCGCAGTCGAAGGGTGCGGAGCGGTCTTTCGAGCAAGGCCGCATCCTTCGACTCCGCCCCGCAGACTGCTGCGAGGCTCCGCTCAGGATGCTCGTAATTAACTTTGAATGCACCCTATTCATTCGCTCTCAGGAGGAACCCCATGATCACCGAAATCCCCAGGTCGGAATTCCAGGAGCGCGTCAGGCGGGTGCAGGCTGAGTTGGCGCGCCGCGGCCTGGACGCGCTGCTCACCTTCGGCAACGAGGCCGAGCCGCAGTTCGTGCGTTACTTCTCCGACTACTGGCCCGCGTTCGAGACTGCCGGCGTGTTGATTCCGGTCGAGGGCGAGCCGTTGCTGATTATCGGGCCGGAGAGCCTGACCTACGCGCAGAGCCGCAGCAAGATCGAGCGCATCCGCCAGATCCTGCAATACCGTGAATCTTCCGAGCCTGAGTATCCGGGCAAACCGCTGGATACGCTCGCCAGCGTGCTCGACGAAATCTCGGGCGGGAAAGGCGTCGGGCGGTTGGGCCTGGTGGGCTATCCGATCACCTCGGTGCCGGTGTGGGAGGCGCTGCGCGTCGCGATGACCGGCAAGGAGATCGTGCGGGCCGATGACATCGTGGTTGAGATGCGCAAGATGAAGAGCGAGAACGAGCTGGCCCTCCTGCGCCGGGCGTTCCGCATCTCCGAGCTGGCGGTGGAAGCGGTGCTCAACGCGATCAGGCCGGGCATGACCGAGACGCAGGTTGTGGGGATCGCGCAGGAGGTGATGTATCGCAACGGCGCCGAATATGAAGGGCATCCGTTGTATGTCCTCTCGGGTCGCAACAGCGCCAACGCGATCGGCCGGCCCACGAACAAGGTCTTGCGCGAGGGCGAGATCATCCAGCTTAACTTCGGCGCACGCTTCGGCGGCTACTCATCCAGCGTGGGCCGGCCTGTCGTGCTGGGACACATGCCCGACGACGTGCGCGGCCTGCTCCAGATGGGCCTGGACGCCGCCAACAAGACCATGGAGATCATGCGCGCCGGGGTCGAGGCGGCCTGGGTGGCCCGGGCGATCCAGGCTTACATCACCGAGCGCGGTTACGGTGACAACATCCTCTACGGCCCGTGCCACGGTCTCGGCCTCATGGAGTGCGAGCATCCGTGGATGGAGACCAACTCCGACTACATGCTCCAGGAGAACACCACCTTCCAGGTCGATTCCTTCCTGTACACGCCGCAATTCGGCGCGCGCTGGGAGGATGGCGTGCGCGTCACGCGGGACGGCGTGGAGCAGTTTTCGTCCTACCGGCGGGAGTTGATCGTCATTTAGCGGCAATCCGTATGCCCGCTTTGCCCTGAGAACGACGATGGACGATTGACCATGGACGATGGCAGTCGCCTTCTCACGTGCCGTGGCGTCGCGTCCGGCATGAGAAACTGCTGTCCCTGAGAATAGCGGGGATGAGGGGAGCAGGGGATGGAGCAGCAGGAACAATCCCCTCATCCCCCAATCCCCGCCAGTTTTCACCCGCCATGACACCGCAGCGCGACGGCGGGCGGTTGAGAGGTGCACGCCGCCAGCAGGATCAGCGCGATCAGTCCTGCGACAGCGACGGTACGGCCGCCGGTGCACGCTGTGAGGTCAGTCAGGCAGGTCATGGTCGTCTCCAAGGTTGGTCTTTCAGTTCATAAGGAATGAGTTCCCGCATTTGCCCCGCGCAGGCTCGCGGAATACAGGAACAATACTTTTATGGGCCCTTACGGTCACGACCGCGCCCGTTGTCCCTCACCACCTTCCTGGATCGGCACAATGCGGATTTCGACGCGCGAGCCGAGCGCAGCAGCCACCTTGCGCAAGAACGCAATGCGCGGCTCGGAGGTTCCGCTCTCCAGGCGGGCGATGCTCGGTTGTTTGGTACCGACCAGGTCAGCTAACTGCTCCTGGGTCAGTCCATGCAGAATCCGCAGCCTGGCGAGCTGATACGCCGGCTCCATCTCCTCTGCGATGGCGCGGGATTCGGGGTCCCGCATCTGCTCAGCTTCCCAGTCTTCGAATCGGATAGTGCGCGTCATGGTTGTCTCTCCAGAAAATCGGCCATCCGCCGTTCCGCGGTCTCAATCTTGCGGGCTAACGTCCTCTGGGTTCGCTTGCGGAATCCATGCAAGATCACGAAGCGCCGCCCGATGAATGCAAAGTACAGCAACCGATGCCAGCACGCAGTTCCCATAACTTGCGATAGCCGGTGAGCGGCCGAGCGTGCGGCATCCCAAGCAGCGTTCCAAACTCCTGCAGCAAGCGGATCACGTTGCGCGCTTCGACACGTTCTGGCTTGGGCAGCGCGTCCAGGAACTCCCCAACGGGGCTGCGATCCCGCACATCCGTGTAGAACTCGACCGACCAGGTTGAGGTCGATGGTTGCTCTGGCATGACCAGATCATAACCGGTCTGTTATACCTGTCAAGTCGATGGCATTGGCGGGCCCAAGTGATTGTTCGTCGGTTGGTAGGGTGCGAGGGCCCAAATCCCTATTGACTTGTCACCTGCTTGCGGTTAGAATCTTCTGGAACATTAGTGTGGTGCCTCGGGCATAGGAGCCTGACATGAGAAAGCTGGTCCTCTGTGTCCTCATCCTCGGTTTGCTGGTGGTGGCGGCGCTGGTCCTCTGGCCGGCGCGGGCCGGCGGCCTGGCCGCATCCAGCATTTCCGGCGTCGTGCGGTCGGTGGATGGCCGGGTGTTGGGGGGCGCCTGGGTGCGGGCGCAGGCCACCGCCAACCTGACCTTCAGCGCCGCGGACGGCAGCTTCACGCTCGGCGGGCTGGCGGCGGGCCAGCCTATCACCGTGACCGCCTGGCAGGCCGGCTACAAGGTCGGCTGGCTGGTCGTCACGCCCCCTGCATCAAATCTCGTTTTTGCTCTCCGTCCCTACGACACGCAGGACAACCCCGATTACGTCTGGAATACCTCGTTTGCCGACCCGGCCAACCCGACCATGGGCTGCGGCCATTGCATGTACCCTGCCTTTTCCGAGTGGCGAACCACCGCACACGCAGGTTCAGCGATCAATGCACGCTTTCTGTCCATCTACAACGGCACAGACATCGCCGGATCGGGCGTGATTGCCCCAGGCTACAAGCTGGATTTCCCCGGCACCGCGGGCAACTGCGCAAGCTGCCATGCGCCTGCTGCGGCCGCCAATGATCCACTCGCCACTGACATGAACACATTGAGCGGCGTGGTGCGGGAGGGGGTCTTCTGCGAGTTCTGCCATAAAGTGGGCGAAGTGCGCCTGGACCCGGCCACGCAGCGCCCCTTCGACGATGCGCCCGGCGTGATGTCACTGCGCCTCTACCGCCCTTACCTGGGCGACCAGATCTTCTTCGGCAGCCTGGACGACGTGACCCGGCGGGTCAGCTATCTGCCCCTCGAACAGAAGAGCCAGTTCTGCGCCCCCTGCCACCAGTTTTCCTTTTCCGGCACGCCGATCTATCAGAGCTATCGCGAGTGGCAGGAAAGCTCCTACCCGGCTCAGGGGATCGAGTGCCAGACGTGTCACATGCCGGCTGGCACGAGCCCCACGTTTGTCCTGCCGGAGAAAGGCGGCCTGAGCCGTGATCCCAACCGCCTGGCGTCGCATGTGGATTTGGGGATCAAGGACCTGGCCTTCATGCAGAGCACCGTCGCCATGACGGTGACCGCGTACCGGGCGACCGATACGGTGCGTGTCAGCGTGACGCTGCGCAACGTCGGCGCAGGACATGATGTTCCCACTGATTCGCCTCTGCGCCACCTGATCCTCACCGTGGCGGCAACCGACGATGACGGCCAACCGCTCGCGTTGCGGAGCGGGCCGACGGTGCCGTTTTGGGGCGGCGATCAGGCCGGTAAGCCGGGCCAGGGGTATGCCAAGATCCTGGCTGATTCCCTCACGGGCGATGCGCCGGTCGCAAGCTACTGGAAGCCGACCTTTATTGCCAGCGACAACCGCATTCCCGCGGGCGGCGGTGACACGACTTTCTACGCGTTTGGCCTGCCCGCCGGCGAGGCACAGGCGCACATCACGGCCACGCTGATCTTCCGGCGCGCGTTTCAATCCCTCGAACAGGCCAAAGGGTGGCCTGCCTCCGATCTGATCATGGCGCGATCCTCGATGTCACCGGCAGCAGCCGTTCTCGTTTATCTGCCGTTAGTTCTGAAGTAAGGAGGTTCCGATGAAAACCCGGCTCGTTCGTCTCGTCGTGATGGCGGCATGGCTCCTCGGTGTGTGTCTGCCTGCGTCGGCATCCGCCTCATACGACACCTGGACAGGCGCCGCAGGCGATCCGCCCAGGCTGCCAGCATCACACCCATCGCTACCAGGCGACATGCCACCAGGCGACACCTGCACCTGGACAGGCGCTGTGAGTGACGACTGGAATACCGCAGGCAACTGGTCTTGCGGCCACGTGCCCGGCCCGAATGATGCATCTATAATCCCTTATTCTGGGAAGCAGCCCCGCATCAATACTTCGGTCACCACCGGTTCGTTGACGCTCAACAGTGGAGGCCAGTTGGGGTTTGACACCGGCGGCGCATTGACGCTCTTCTACGATCTTCTGCTTAACCCACAGAGCACCCTCAAACCCTCCTCCGGTACCATGATCACGCTCAACGGAGGGAATTGGACGAACAACGGCGGCGGCGTGGACGCGGGTTCCAATGCGTGGACAGCGGCGTTCAACACGACAACCGACCAGTATATCAACGGCACTAGCAGCTATGCGTCTTTCTACAATCTCACCGTAAACAATGTCAGCATGAGCAACCCTGGGGTGCACGTTGGGGGTCATGTGGGTTCGGTGGACTTCAGGGGGACACTGACGATTGGCCCGGACGCGACCTTCGATGCCGGCACAGCTCACGATCTCATTTTCAGCGGTAACCTGATCAACAACGGCGGCACACTCCAGCTTCCCTCGGCGGAGGTAGACTTCACCGGAGGCCAGGATCAGCTTATCGGGGGCACGGCAACGACTCACACCTTCAATCATCTCTTCGTGAGTAAATCCGGCGGTACGTTGACGTTCGGCGGCGGCGCGAACCAGGTCACCGTCAACGGGACACTGGGCGTCTATGGCGGCCTCGGCACCGGCTCCCTTACCCAGTTGAACACCGGAAGCCTGACCCTCGGTGACAACGGCACGCTGTCTTTGGGTCCCGGTCTGACGCTCAACACCCCCGGCAATGTCACCCTTGGCTCGGGCACGACGCTCAACCCTAACACTGCGATCGTCAACTTCGGCGGGACAACCTGGACAAACAACGGCGCCACGATCGGGCCGGGCGAGTGGACAGCCAATTTCAACATGCCGGGCAATCAGACCATCAACGGCTCAGCCACCACTCAGACGTTCTATAACGTCGGTATCAACAATCAGAGCATGACCTCGCCCACCCTGCAGATCGGCGGGAGCACGACCACGCTGAACGTCGGTGGGACGTTGACGCTCGGTCAGGATACCACGTTCAACCCGGGCACGGCGACGAACCTGAATGTTGGGGGTAACTGGATTAACAACGGCGGCTCCTTCCACGGCGGTATCGGCAATGATGTTCTGTTCGGTGGCCCCGATCCGCAGATCATCGGGGGCACCGCTGCCACCCAGACCTTTCCCGGCGACTTGGTGATTGATAAATCGGCCGATGGCGTGACGCTGGGCGGAAACACTTCGCAACTGATCGTCAACGGGCAGTTGCAAGTTGGGGGCGGCTTTCTCGATCTCAGGTCGGCGACGCTGACCACGCATGGCCCGACTACGATCTACAAGACCGGAACACTGAATCTCGGTGCCGGCACGTGGAATTCCAACGCATGTATTTACCTGGGCATGGGCGGCATGTTCAATCCTGGCACGGGCACAGTCAACTTTCGCGGCGCTACTTGGGGGAACGATGGCGGAACTGTCGTTCCCGGTCCCTGGACTGCCAATTTCTACTTGTCCGGCCCGCAGATCATCGGTGGTGCCGCCACCACCCAGCAGTTCAACAACATCAACATCATCAACAATACGATGGGATCCGCCGCACTGAACGTTGGCGTACCTGCCTTGAACCTGACCGGCAATCTCAACATCGGTGATAGCGCAGTCTTCAATCCCGTGGTAGCACAGATCTACCTCAATGGCAATTGGATCAACAACGGGATGTTCTTGCCCGGCCAGTCCCTGCTCGTCTTCATGCCTGCTAGACCAGGTGCACAACTCGCCGATGTGTCCGCGGCGCAGACCATCGGCGGCGCGAGCGTGACCACCTTCTACAGCCT
>Ga0172375_10000344_pt1 | contig 74262 bp, 44 predicted proteins | sample LakKiv1m_FD_114537 | JGI IMG/M metagenome (GOLD analysis project Ga0172375, IMG submission 114537) | Freshwater microbial communities from Kabuno Bay, South-Kivu, Congo - kab_092012_11.1m | ecosystem: Environmental > Aquatic > Freshwater > Lake | place: Democratic Republic of the Congo... | reverse complement strand
TGCGGGCCTCGCCCTGCTGGCCCCCGCCCGGCGGCGCCGCCGGGGGCCCCGGGGGGGGGGAGGGGGGGGGGGCCCGGCCGCGCGGGCGGCCCCCCCCCCGGGGGGGGGGGGGGGGGGGGGGGGGGGGCAACCTGCTATTTTGTCTCTGCTGCCGTCTTCTTTCCCGCTCTCTTCTTCCCGGTTTCTTCACCTTTTTTGGCAGGCGCTTTCTCGACAGGCTTTGTTGCGGCGACAAGCAATGATTCGCCGTCAAGTTTCGGCTCAAACTTCGATAGGTCCAGGCCGAACCTGGCCAGTATTGTCGGCGTGATGTCGGCCCTTGTGCCATCGCGCATGACGGTTTTATCGTTGCCGGCAAAGAAAACGTATGGTGCGTATCCGTGGCCATGGCCTCCGACATCAAAGCCGTGATCAGCTGTGACATATACTTTTGTCTTTTCGTAAAGATTCAATGTCTTGAGTTTCTCCACGACCCGGCCAAGCTGGGTATCACCGGAGATGATTGCATCATTGTATTCCTTTGAAGGTTCGCCGTGCTTGTGGCCGCTGTGATCAACCTCTGCACAATGTACGAAGAAAAAGAAGGGCTTATCCTTATACTTCTCCAGCATCTCCACGGCCTTGTCCCCGACCTTCACGTCCTCCATCAGGCCGAAATGCCACTCATCGCATGCCTTGTGCATTGTGAAATATGGAGATCCCTCGAACACAAGGAACTTCTGCCCATTCTCCTCTACAACATGTCCGAGGCTTCCGCCCTTGAATCCAGGCTGTGCCGTGTCCTTTTTCCTGCCTTTTTTCCCGCCAGCTTTTGCCTGGCTGTTATCGGCAGGAACGGCATCCTTGGCCGCTTCATAGGGCCGCTTGAACGGTTCATTGATTTCGCCGCAGTGGCCTTTCTTCCCTATTACCGCAACCGCCGCAAACTTGTCCGCCCCGAAATTGGCCTTGAGGCGTTCGAACACGCTGCAGCCTGCGGGAACATCACGGTACCTGCCGTTACTGTAAACACCGGTCACTTCCGGCTTGTATCCTGTTAGGATCTGAGACCAGCCGGCCTTCGTATCGGTCGCCCCGGACGTAACATCGACATCAACGATTGCGCCCTCATCAACCAGCTTCTTGAGATTTGGGAGCTTTCCATCTTTCAACAGCGCCTTGACGTGATCGCGGTGTGCTGCATCCCACCCCATCAGGATGATGTTTTGAGGTTTGTCTGTTGCCGCCGGAGTTTCCGCAAAAGACGAAACTGCCCATATCAAGCCCAGCATTACCAGGCACAATGTTATTCTGCGCATACGAGTCACCTTTCTGTTGAGGTTTCTGTTATTACCTGTCTTAACAAAAAAGGAACGTAATTTATTGCAGAAATGTTCAGATCAAATGTTCGCTGTTATTGATTTTCACCATCACCTCAATCCTCTCCCCTTGAGGGAGAGGCGGAACAATCCTCACCTATGAAGGCCCTGAAGGCACCCTTATTCTTCTCCTTCCTCTCCCCTTAAGGGAACCGCCTTCGCTTAAGAGCTTCCTCCGTCGCTAAAGAAGCTATGGCGGACCATCCTTCGCCAAGAGGCTACGGCCTGGCAAGCAAGTCGTCGAGCCAGGGAGGATTGATGGCGCGAAACGCGCCACTGGGGTGAGGGGTATTTGTCAGGTTGAGGCTCCGAACAAATAAGGTGATATCTGTTTACAATCCGGGAAATCAGAGTAAAATTCACTGCAAATGAGTGCTGATGGTCAACTTCCGCGGACTGCTGAATCCCGTCTCAGGGTTCTGGTAATCGAAGACGACCCCCCTGCTGTTCGAATTATTGAAGCCGCCCTGGGGTGGCGCGGCATGCCCAGGTTTGAAGTCCAATCGGCAGGCACTTTGTCCGAAGCCCTGCGCCTTCTTGGCGAGACTGTTTTCGATGCGGCGGTGCTTGATCTCGGTTTGCCGGACAGTAGCGGTACGTTAACAGTCGAAGCTGTGCGCAAGCGCTTTCCACAGCTTGCCATTGTAGTTTTCAGCGGGGCATGCGATGAGGCAACAGTCCACGAGGCCATGGGCAAGGGCGCAGAGGATTACATTCTAAAAAGTTCACCGATCCTGGAACTCCTCCCCCGTTCCGTGCTTCTTGCGGTGGAACGCAAGCGGTCGGAGAATGCGATTGCCAGGACGGCGTCCGAATGGCAGGCAACCTTCGATTCCTCCAACGATGCGATCTGGCTGATTGACAAGGACCAGCGTGTACTGCGGGCAAACAAAATGGCTGAAAAGATGTTCCCACTCCCTTCGGGTTCAGCTATCGGACGCTTCTGCTACGAAATAGTTCATGGCACGACAGAACCGATTTCCGGATGTCCCGTCGAGCGGACCCGAACCAGCCTGCAGCGCGAGACGATTGAACTGCAGATCGGAGAACGCTTCTACCAGGTCACTGGTGATCCCATTCTCGACCAGTCAGGCCAGTATTCAGGCGCAGTTCATATTATCAGAGACATCACCGGGCATAAGGTCGCGGAGAGGGCCCTTTTAGCGAACGAAACAAGGTTCAAGGAGCTTTTTGAAAACATGAGCAGCGGCGTAGCCGTCTACGAAGCGCGTGACAACGGCAATGATTTTGTGTTCCAGGCTTTCAATACGGCTGCAGAGAAGATTGACGGCCAACGGAGGGAAGAGTTGCTGGGCAAGAGCGTTCTTGCTATGAGGCCAAATATCAAGGACTTCGGGCTGTTTGATGTATTCCAACGAGTCTACAGAACGGGAACGCCAGAGCATCATCCAGTTTCTTTGTATAAGGACTCCAGGCTGAGCGGCTGGTACGAGAATTATATCTTTCGTATCCCTACCGGCGAGATCATTGCAGTCTTTGACAATATCACAGCGCGCATGCAGGCCGAGGAGGAGCTGCAGGAATCGGAAATCCGGTACCGGCGGCTCTTTGAGTCAGCCAAGGACGGGATACTGATCCTCGATGCCGACACCGGGATGATTATGGATGTAAATCCTTTCCTGATCGAGCTGCTTGGTTTCTCATTGGAGGCGTTCCTTGGCAGGAAAGTCTGGGAGCTGGGAGTCCTAAAGGACGTCCCTGCCAACCAGGAGAAGTTTGAGGAATTACAGAAGAACAAATACGTTCGTTACGAGAACCTCCCTCTGGAAACCTCCGAAGGTCGACAAATACAAGTGGAGTTTGTCAGCAATGTCTATCTTGTAAACGGCACGAAGGTTATCCAGTGCAACATCCGCGATGTAACCGAAAGGGTACGGTTAGAGAAGGAAATGCGCCGGGCACACGAACATCTCCTGTTGGCTCAGAAAGCGGCACACGCCGGTTTCTGGAACTGGGATATGGCAAGCGGCAAGCTCGATTGGACACCGGAACTGTTTGAACTGTTCGGCCTAGACCCGTCCCATGGACAGGCAACGTTCGACACCTGGCGCCGGGTGATACATCCTGAAGATCGTGAAAGGGCTGAAAAGAATGTGACCGCAGCAGTCCAGGAACACAGGCGGCTGGAGCAGGAGTACCGTGTTGTTCTTCCGTCGAAAGAAGTGCGATGGATCAGAGCGATTGGTGACACGATGTATGACGAAGCCGGCCGGCCCTTTCACATGTCAGGGATTTGCCTGGACTCCACCGCACAAAGACATGCCGAGGATACACTGAAAAGGAACCTCAGCATTCTCAACGAAACCGGAAGAATGGCCAAAGTTGGCGGCTGGGAGCTTGATATAGAAACAGGGATTCCGACCTGGACGGATGAAACATTCCACATCTTCGAAATTGATCGGACTAACAGTGAACCCCTCCTGCCTGAAGGGCTGAGCTGCTACGCTTCCGACTCAAGGCCTATAATTGCCGGGGCTGTTCAACGCTGTATTGAAAACGGAGAACCGTACGAAGTCGAAGTGGAGCTCATCACCAAGAAAGGCAACCACCGTTGGGTCCGAACCAGCGGAAAGCCTAATTACATCAACGGAAAGATCAAGAGCATATCCGGAACCATCCAGGATATAACCGAAAGCAAGCTTGCGGAGAATGTCCTTCAACTTCAGAACAAATTTAATATTCTGCGTATCGGGGTCTGGAAACTGGCGGCCAACAAGAACGCTGGCAGAACAGAGATCGTCCAGAACCTGCTTGAACTTGTGGGACCTGCACTGGGCGTAAGCCGCGCCTGCTTCAACGAATTCGAGCACGGCGATCCGGAACATGATGACATTGTATGCACGCAGGAATGGTGCGCAACCGGGGTGACCCCATCGCTTGGATCACGTTTACCGGCAACTATTACACGGCATCTCATTCACCCCGAAGGTGCGTTACTCGACAGCGAATCAGCCCTGGCTAGAGCCCCTGCGCTTGTCCGGCCACTGCTCAAGCCTGTGATCGAGGTGTATCAGAGGGTATACAACATCGAGTCGGTCTTTGTCCTGCCATTCCCCCTGGAAGGCCCTTTGGAGGGTTTGTTTACATTTGACATATGCCGCAACCAGCCGGCTAAAGTTGCCTTTTTGAAAGAAGAGCGCGCCGTCTTGCGCGAAATGGCAGCTATCGTAACAAGCCACATATCACACCAACGCTACGAGGAGGCGCTCAGAGATAGCAAGGAGAAGTTCAAGTACATCTTCGAACACTCCATGCTCGGAAAGTCCATAACCTTTATGTCAGGAGAGATTTCTGTCAACCGGACACTGTGCGAAATGCTGGGCTACTCCAAGGACGAACTGTCCCGGAAGAAATGGCAGGACATTACCCATCCGGATGATATTAAAGCAAGCCAGGAAGAAATGGACCGGATCACTGCCGGAGAAAAGGAATCGGCAAGGCTCACCAAGAGGTACATCCGCAAAGATGGTTCAATCATGTGGGCAGACATCAGCTCGGCATTGCGCCGCGACAAAACAGGAAAGCCGCTTTACTTCATCACCACCATAGACGATATCACCGATAACAAAAAGTCGGAAGATATGTTGAAGGAGCGCGATATCCTCTTCAGCAGATTATCCGCCCATGTTCCAGGAATGATTTATCAGTTCAAGAAGAGAACTGACGGAACATACTGCGTGCCGTTTACTACTGAGGCCATCAGGGACTGTTTTGGTTGTTCACCGGAGGATGTAAAAGACGATTTCTCTCCAATAGCGAAAGCGATATTACCCGAAGATTTAAAGAAAGTCGCCGATTCCATTGAATATTCGGCCAGTCATCTGACTGATTTCATATGCGAATACAGGGTACAGGTGAAGGGCGGGCCGGTCAGGTGGATGTTGGGACATTCAACGCCTACAAAACTGGATGACGGCAGCATATTGTGGTATGGCTTTAATGCGGATATTACCGAGCGCAAACAAGCCGAAGAAAAAATACTACGCAATGAAGCACGACTCAAGGGATTAGTCGATATCCTGCAATATCGCGCTGGAACAACGCAGGAGTTCCTCAACAACGCGCTCAACGAAGCCATCAAGATCACGGACAGCCGCATCGGCTATATTTATCTCTACAATGAAAACGGCAGGCAGTTTATCCTGAACTCATGGTCTAAGGATGTGATGAAGGACTGCGCCGTAACCAACCCTCAAACATGTTACGAGTTGGACAAAACGGGCATCTGGGGCGAGGCTGTGCGCCAGCGTAAGCCCATCATAATTAATGATTTCCAGGCCGACCATCCACTGAAGAAGGGTTATCCGAAAGGACATGTCCATCTTTCCCGGTTCATGACCGTGCCAATATTCAAGAATGAACGGATCGCCGCAGTTGCGGGCGTCGCGAACAAGACAACGGATTATGACGATACTGATGTGCTTCAGCTCAAGCTTTTAATGAATTCCGTCTGGAAGTGGATCGACGAGAAAAAATCCGAGGAGATATTAAGGGAATCCGAGGCTAAATTCCGGGCCCTTGCGGAATACTCCGTTGACACCATCATGAGGTTTGACCGCCAGCACCGTCACCTGTACGCCAATCCTGTTGTGAAGAAGCAGACAGGAATCGAGCCGGAATCTTTCATAGGAAAGACGCACCGCGAAATGGGATTCCCCGAAGACTTATGCTCCGCCTGGGATGAGGCTATTGCGAAAGTCTTTAAGACCGGCCAGACTAACCGGATTGAATTCATGCTGCCGAATGGCGCATGGATTGACTGGCTACTGGCTCCGGAACTTGACGAAAAGGGCAAGGTCGCAGGGGTTGTTGCGTCTGCCCGCGACATCAGTGCACGCAAACTGGCAGAGAAACAACTATACGAAACAAATACAGCACTTCAGAAGTCCCTGGAAGACTTAAAACTGGCACAACAGAAATTAATTCAGCAGGAAAGGCTCTCTGCACTGGGACAGATGGCCAGCGGGATTGCACACGATTTCAACAACGTCCTGATGCCCATTATTGGATTCAGCGACTTACTGCTTTCCAAGCCTTCAATCCTCGAGGACCAGAAGGAATCGCTGGAAATGATCAGGATGATCCACACGGCCGGTAATGACGCGCGGCAGATAGTGCGCCGGCTGAGAGCTGTATACAGGAAAGGCGATCAGACCGACTGCAGCAGGCTGGATATTGCGCGAATAGTGGAAAGCGCCATTTCGCTGACGACTCCGAAATGGAAAGAAGAAATGAGGGCAAAGAACGTAGCAATAGACATAAAGACAGACTTCCATCCCGTTCCGCTAATCAGGGGCAACGAGTCTGACATTCGCGAACTCTTAACCAACCTGATCTTCAACGCGGTGGATGCAATGCCAGGCGGTGGCGTCATAACATTCCGTGTTTTCCTAAAAAACAACATCTCTGTTGTTCTCGAAGTAGCGGACAACGGGACGGGCATGGACCAGGAGACCCTGCTGCACTGCATGGAACCTTTCTTCACGACCAAGATCATCCACGGATCAGGACTGGGTCTGCCCATGACGAAAGCTATTGTCGAGAGGCATGACGGCACCTTTGACATTGAAAGCAGCCCCGGCGCCGGCACAACAGTAAGACTGACGTTCCCGGTTCCCGACAAGAGCGAGGACAAGAAGAAAGCGCCACAGAAGACAACAACACAACTTCCACCCCTTAAAATCCTCGTAATAGATGACGAAGAACGTTCACGTGAACTCGTTGCCAGGATCCTGAAACATGATTCCCACCATGTGGTGCTGGCAAAAGACGGAAGAGAAGGTCTGGCCAGATTCAAGGACGGAAAATTCAATCTTGTCATTACTGACCGCGCCATGCCAGGACTGAGCGGTGACGAAGTTGCATTGCAGATATCCAAATCCAAGTCTCACGTTCCCGTGATAATGCTGACCGGTTTCGGCGACATCATGAAAGACAGCGGCGAATGTCCTCCCGGTGTCACGCAGGTTATGTGCAAACCGGTAACGCCGGACGAACTGCGGCTCGCCATGACAAGAGCAACAAAGACGAAAGCGCCGAGAAATAGATCTAAAACCTGACAGCTTTCTGGCGACCAGCCAGTTCACCTTTCAATCACCAGGCCGTCATACGACACATGGATGTTTACCGGCAGGAGCTTTCCGGTTTCGCAGTGGTCGAGGTCGTGGCACATGTGTGTGATATATGATTCTTTCGCTCCGATACGCTTCAGAAGCGCGACACTGTCCTCGAGGGTCAGATGTGTCTTGTGAGGTTTGTGCCGAAGCGCATCCAGTATCATCACATCAATACCTTTAAGTTTCTCAACTGCCTCGTCCGGCATTTTAAGACAGTCCGGGACATATCCGAGGGTCATACCCCCTCCCTTAAACAGGAAACCCATGGTAATCTTCGAGCCATGGATAACATGAAGCGGAACGACATGAATGCCGCCAACATCAAAAGGACCTGTTATTTCCATGTACTCTATTCTCGGCCGGTAAACGCCAGGAACCTTCTCGGTCTGGATGTAGTTGAACACCCTTCTCAGGTCGCAAATCGTCTCGGCGCTTCCATAGGCTGGAATTACGGAATCCTGCATCGTATTGAAACGCCTGATGTCATCAAACCCGAAAATATGGTCTGCGTGCGAATGAGTAAACAGCACTGCGTCAACCCTTGGGATCTTGAACTGCAGGGCCTGTTCACGAAAATCGGGGGTGGTGTCCACAACAACATGGGTACCGTCCGACTCCAGGTAAAGGCTTGTCCGGCGGCGCCTGTTTCTTGGATCAGTAGAAGTGCAGACAGCGCAGTCGCACCCGATAATGGGAACCCCCACCGACGTCCCTGTTCCTAGAAATACCGCCTTCATGAGTATTGCCCAAATCTGATGCGCGGGGCAGTGGTATGCCCCGCCCACACTCCGCTCCTATCGGCGTTTATCTGCGGTTACAATATCTTCCATCCGCAACAAGCAAACAGGCGCCCCGGACAGCCGGGACGCCTGTTAAGATCTCTATCTGCAGGGCCAATCAGGCCTTGCTGTCTTCAGGAATACGCATCCCGTAGAATGACCGGTAAACAAAGATCAGCGCAACAAGGAAGAAGAACGCGCCTATGCCGGTCTTCAGCGAAGTGTTGGTCATCGTTACCGCTATTTCCACGGCAAGAAGGCCGAACAGCGTTGTGAATTTGATCACCGGGTTCATCGCCACGGACGATGTATCCTTGAATGGGTCGCCGACAGTGTCGCCTACGACTGTGGCGGCGTGCAGGTCTGTGCCCTTTTGGCGCAGGTCTACTTCAACGATCTTCTTGGCGTTGTCCCAGGCACCGCCGGCATTGGCCATGAAAATGGCCTGGAACAGGCCGAAGAACGCGATACCGATCAGGTATCCGATAAAGAAGTAAGGATTGAAGAACGGCAGCGCCAGCGCAAAACAGAATATCACGATGAAAATATTCCACATTCCCTTCTGCGCATATACCGTGCAGATACGCACGACTTCCTTGCTGTCCTTCTCCGATGCCGTCGTGGCATCAAGCTTCATGTGTTCCTTGATATACACAACCGCGCGATACGCGCCGGTCACAACTGCCTGGCAGGAGGCTCCCGTGAACCAGTAAATCACCGATCCGCCCATGATAAGGCCGAGGATGATTTCAGGCTGCACGATACTGAGCTTCATAACCACGTTGCCGAACATGTTTTCCAGCAGGATTATAATACCGAACACCATCGTTGTGGCTCCTACAACTGCCGTGCCGATAAGCACCGGCTTGGCGGTCGCCTTGAAGGTATTGCCTGCGCCGTCGCCCTTTTCGAGGAGGTACTTGGCGTTTTCAAAGTCAGCATCAAATCCGAAAGTCTTCTTGACGTCATCCTTGACACCCTTGATTCCCTCGATCTGGCTCAATTCGTAGACCGACTGGGCATTGTCCGTCACCGGGCCGTAGCTGTCCACCGCAATGGTCACGGGTCCCATTCCCAGGAATCCGAAGGCCACCAGGCCGAACGCAAAGATCGGTGCCGCAAACACAAATTTCGCAGGCATGAGGCTGAGAAGCGCCGGGTTCTGGGAGAACTTGTAGGAAGCTACCATGAGCACCATTATTACAAGTCCCATCCAAAAAGCCGAGAAATTGCCGGCCACGAAACCAGACAGGATGTTCAGCGATGCGCCGCCATGCTTGGAGCAGTTGGTCACTTCCTTTACATGACGCGAATTGGTGCTGACGAATATCTTTGTGAACTCCGGAATCAGCGCACCGGCAATGGTGCCGCAGCTGATAATGACAGACAACACCCACCAGAGCGCCGGCTGGGCATTACCATGCACATCCGTGAAACCACCCAGCAGTATCTTGCTGGCAACAAAGGTGATGGCTATGGATACCGCCGAGGTCAGCCACACAAGGTGCGTCAACGGGGCTTCAAAATCGAAATCCTTCTTGCCACCGAACATCGCCTTGCTGATGAGCTCATTGAGGAAGTAAGAAACCAGCGAAGTCACAATCATCAGCGCACGCATGACAAAGAGCCAGATTATGAGAGTCGCGCAAATGGTCGGGCTTGCCGCAAGGGCCAGCGCTAGGAAGGCAATCAGCGCCACGCCGGTAACGCCGTAGGTCTCGAAACCGTCTGCTGTCGGACCGACCGAATCGCCCGCGTTATCACCCGTGCAATCGGCGATGACGCCCGGGTTCTTGGGATCATCCTCGGGAAGCTTGAAAACAATTTTCATGAGGTCAGACCCGATATCGGCAATCTTCGTGAAGATACCGCCGCAGATACGCAGAACACTTGCGCCGAGCGATTCACCGATGGCGAAGCCGATAAAGCAGGCGCCCACCAGATCCCTGGGAAGGAAGACCAGGATGCAGATCATGAAGAATAGTTCAACCGCAACAAGAAGAAGACCAACGCTCATTCCCGAACGGAGAGGAATGGAGAGGGTCGCAAGCGGATTTCCTTTCAGCGCGGAAAAAGCGGTACGCGAGTTAGCGGTGGTATTTATCCGGATACCGAACCATGCAACACCGTAAGACCCCAGTATACCGAGAACGGAGGCGAGGAGAACAATGACAACATTGAACACTATCTTCTGTGTGGATAACGGCTCTTTCGTGACTGGATCGATGTGCTCGGTCAGGACGCCGAAATAGTATACCATGCAGGCCGCAATCAACACCCACAGAATGGCCAGGAACTTGCCCTGCGTAACCAGGTAGGTCTTGCAGGTCTCCCAAATGGAGTTGGATACTTTAGCCATGCTCTCATGCACCTGCAGAGCCTTTGTCTGCTGGTACTGGATCCACCCGAATATCATTCCGATAAAGCAGATCACTATGCCGCCATACATGAGATGGAGCCCTCTTACAGTGGCCCCGAACATATCAAAGGAAATCTGATCAAGGGGCGGAATATCAATGTTCGCCTCGCTTGCAAACGCCCCGGCACATGCCCCCAGCAATACAACCAGCCCGAACAAACCCTGCCATACTCCTGCCAACCTTCTTCTTATCATTACGGTTACTCCTTTTGATTAAAAGCATATGAACCCATAAACGACAAAACTTTCGCATCGTATTGCCCAGCCCCATCTCAGTCAACGCTTTTTATGCACGACTTATGCCCCTGCGGCGGCCAGATCACCCCCGGCATCTTAAATAGCCTGAAAACACCATTTTTATGTAACAACAACTGGACTTGTAAACATTACTTAAGTATAGAAAACCATGTTCCAGCACCTCAAAAGCCCATGGAGAAACGCATCGTAAAGGAGAATCGAATATGAAGAAAAATATGATTATTGCCGTTACAGTCCTGCTTATCGCCGGCCTTCACACGGCATCCGCAGAAGACCTCCAGTTCATCAAGAAAACGACGACTCAACCAACCCAGAAGAAATCGATTACCAATGAACTTGCTTCCCTGCCTTATAAGACACTAAACGAGTTTCAGGGCTTTGTTGAAGTGACAAAGAACACCATTGGACAGATTACTTCTGTAAAGATCGTAAATCGTGTCTTTCGCCATTTTCATTATTCCGCCGAAATCGCGGATCAATACAACGTCGTTGTACCCGAATTGACAGAGGACCAGAAAGCGCTGGTCGAGAAATATGCCGCCCGCGGCGTGAATGTAACTGGAAAATACCGTGAGTATAACGGCGAAAAGTGGCTGACTCTCAACTCAATCGGACTGTTCGCCACGGTCTCCAATGTTGCCGCCGGCGGTCAGTGGTATGGAGATGCCAAAGTATTGTTCTCAGCTGAACCGGACACCGTCAAGGAGAACGTAATTGGCACTCTCAGGCTGACCAAGAAAGGCTCGTCGCTCAGCACTGCAAAGATAGTTCTCAAACCGTCCACCAACCAGACAGAAACAGCTGCCGAATGTAATATTGCCACGGACAAGATGGACTTCCCCACCAAGCAATCACTGGGAAAGCTTGAAAACCAGGTCGTAAGCGCTTTTGGAATCGTAAAGGAAGACAAGGGCCAGAAGTGGATAACCGTCGAGCGGGTAATCAAGTATACGCCCAAGAAATAATAGTTATCCGGTTTTGCCCGTGGCAAGCTTTCTGACGTGGGCACCAACGGCGGAGGAAAGGTCTCCCAGATTGTATCCGCCTTCAAGCACCGAGATAATCCTTTCGCCCGAATATTCCGAAGCTATCCTCATCACTATCCCCGTAAGTTCGGCAAAATCTTCACTGGCCAGAAGGAGCCGACCGATAGGATCATTCTTCATCCCGTCGAAACCGGCCGAAATCAAAACAAACTCCGGCTTGAACTGTTTCATGGCCGGAAACAGTCTCTCGTTGAAGGCATCAACTATTTCTTTCCTGCCTGACCCTGCCGGAACCGGACAGTTAAGTGTAAACCCCTTCCCCTTGCCCTCTCCAGTTTCCCTTGCCGCCCCGGTACCCGGATAGAAAGGCCATATATGCGTGCTGAAATAGAAGACCGAAGGATCGGCATAGAAGATCTCCTGCGTCCCGTTACCGTGATGCACGTCCCAGTCAACAATTAATACCCTGTTTACCCCGAACTTTTTCTGAACATACCTTGCAGCAATGGCAACATTATTAAAAACACAGAATCCCATGCCTCTTTCCGAAGTCGCATGGTGCCCCGGCGGCCGCACCACGCAGAAAGCATTCCGAATCTTTCCGTCCATCACTGAATCAACAGCCTGGAGAACACCGCCTGCCGCCAGGAGGGCCACGTCAAATGACTTCGTGCAGACATCAGTGTCGCCGGTACTCAAAGACCCCCAGCCTGAAAGAATGTCTTCGCGCGCCGTGTCGATATATTCAAGAGTGTGGCACAGGGCCAGGTCTTCTTCCGTGGCGCGGCGCGGTTTTATCTCGATCAACCTGTCAACCGCAACGTGTTCCTTTATGCCCTTTATCGAAGCATCATACCGCGCGGGCGATTCAGCATGCGCCCGTCCCGGGTCATGCTCTTTATAAACTTCACTGCAAATCAATCCGGTTTTCATAATTCATCAAACAACCGGTATCTTTTACCATTTCCTTTCCTGTTTTCCAATAACTCCGTTGACTTGAATCATCACAATATGGAAGATTGGCCTCCAGATGAACATGAAACTCACATTCCTGGGCGCTTCACAGAATGTCACTGGCTCATGTTATATGCTTGAAACCAACGGCGGCCGGTTTCTCATTGACTGCGGAATGCACCAGGAACGACAGCTCCTCTCGCGCAACTGGGATCCATTTCCCATTTCCCCGAAAACAATCAACGCCATATTCCTCACGCACGGTCATCTGGATCACTGCGGACTCCTGCCTAAACTCGTCAGGGAAGGCTTCACGGGAAACATCTACTCTTCCTACGCCACGGCAGAGATAGCGAAAGTCGTTATACTCGATTCGGCCAAGATCCAGGAGGAAGACGCGGCGTTCAAGAAAAAGCGTCATGAAAAAGAAGGGACGAAGGCAAAGTTTCCGGAAACACCCCTCTATACCATTAAGGAAGCAGAGGCTGCACTTCCCCTCTTCACTGGGGTCAGGACCGGGCAGGATCTCCAGGTTCAGGACGGAGTAGTTGTAGCCTTCCATGAAGCAGGGCACATTCTTGGCTCAACATCGATCATGATACGGGTCAGGCAGGGAATTGAAGAAAGAATCATCGTGTTCTCAGGTGACATCGGCCGCTGGAATGCACCAATCATTCGGGACCCAATTCTATTCACTGAAGCCGATTACATCGTGATGGAATCAACCTATGGCGACAAAGACCATGAACCCGAAAGCGAAATTCCCGCGAAACTTGCTGACGTCATTAACTCAACAAGGGAAGCCGGCGGAAACCTAGTCATCCCGGTATTTGCAGTCGAGCGCACCCAGGAGCTCCTTTACCACCTCAGCGGCTTGCTCGAGCACGACCAGATTCCAAACCTTACAGTTTTTGTCGACAGCCCGATGGCGGTTAAGATCACAGATATATTCCGCCATCACCAGGAACTGTTTGATGACGAAACAAAGCTGCTTATCCAGCAGGGCATCATGCCGTGTGATTTCCCAAGCCTCGTCATGTGCAGGACAGTGGAGGAATCAAAGGCCATTAATAACATCAAGGGGACGGTGATAATCATGGCCGGCTCCGGCATGTGCAATGCCGGCCGCATCAAGCATCATCTCGCGGCCAATATTTCAAGGCCGGAAAGCACGATACTCTTTGTAGGCTACCAGGCCATCGGCACTCCCGGCCGCATCATACTCGACGGCGCAAAGCAGATACGCATCCTCGGCCAGTTACACCAGGTAGAGGCCCGCATCGCCAGGATCACGGGTTTCTCCGCCCATGCGGGCAGAAGCGAACTGCTCAAATGGTTGTCTGCACTTAAACGGCCGCCACGTCATATATTCGTGACACATGGGGAACAGGAAGTAAGCAATAGTTTCGCAGATTATGTGCACGCCCAGAAAGGCTGGTCCGTATCTGTCCCAGCGTACAAAGAACAGACGACACTGGCCTGATTATATCCGGTGGATTTCCTTTGAATCCATTCATTTTCAGCCTTATAATTATTAAATCATGTTGAAGCAAAGAAAACTCCTGGCAGTCATTGTCCTTCTCGCCGTCTTTACGTTTGCGGCAATTGGAATATTTGCGACTGACTCCGGAAGGAAATGCAGGACCTGGTTTGCCGGGAAACCATGGATCCGAAACGGCGAGCGGATTGAATATTATCCTGACGGGAAGATCAGGCTGAAGCAGACAAGACGAAACGGCAAATCGGACGGTCCATTCACCATGTGGTACCCCAATGGAAATAAACTGACGGAAGTCTCATTCTCCAACGGAGAACGCGCAGGCAAGTGTGAAGCATGGCACAAGAACGGGGCAAGGTCCTACACCGGCCAGTTCACAGAAGGAAAATACGAAGGCAAATGGTCCTTCTTCGACACTAACGGCAACCAGGTTGCCGAGGTCTCATGCAAGAATGGCATTTTCTGGGAAGGAACTGACGCCCGGTACCTCGATGACACGCTCCTGATCACCACTTACAGAGAAGGCAAAATCGTCTCTTCGGAGAAAAGAAGGGATTGAGGTGTTCGCTGCGCTCCGCAGGGTTGCCAAAACAGCAGCCAACGCAGGATAACAGGGCCTTACATCCCCTCCATCTCTCCCTTACTAAGGATGTTCTGTATTCCCACAGCAAGCCGCAGGGGGTTAGATCATGGCTTTCTAAAAAAGCGAACTGGCCTATAACATAGACATAGACGGTGGCATCTATGCCCAGCCGCTACTCAACAAGAAGAAAGGTTTCTCTCCATCTCTTCCGACTATCTATAACACTTTTTTTCCGCTTATATTCTTAGCCCCGTTCATCGTTCATTTCCCTGACGGATTCAAGGCTTGAAGAATCTTCGGATTCTCCCTCACCATCTTTCGGATAAGCTGGTCGTACAATCCCGGAACTTGCCCGCGGATCGCGTAGTGCGCACCCTTCATACTGCCGTGGATGGTGTGCTGATCCTTGATGGTTTGCTCGGCCAGCACTGCATTCGAGGCGTCGCTCACCGCCACTTTGACCTCGTACCAGAACTTGCCGTCCATGTAGCCGTCGAAATTGAAATCGTTGATGACGACACTCAACTTGCGCTTGGCTCCGAGAGCGCCGCCGGCAAAACCCAACACCGCTAGTTCTCTGGTCATGTCGGCTTCCATTTGTTTGGCCAGCGGAACCTTGCCCTGTGTCGTATATCCCCAGGGATTCCCGTACCCGCCGCGAACATGACCGACAAAGTCGGCAGGCTCCTTGCCGTTTACCACGTATGGACGTTTGTCGGCGACGGCTAGTTCAATCGGATGCGACACCGCAGACTTCTCGTATGCGCCTGGTGTATAGTTCAGACGAACCGAAGTCATGGAGGCGCACCCCGACAGTACGCTGCAACAACATATACCGAAAAGCAATCCCAGCGGCGTTCGTAGCAATGCACTTGGCGAGCTTGTCATTTGCGATCCTCCTTCATTTTGGACTATTGAGTCTTACTTTTCGTGAACAATCTTAGATAAACCCCCTCAACCTCAAAAAGACATACCACCTTTTCATGGCTATTGACAAGCACTGCATCGTTTTCTAGTTTATCGGGCGTTAGCGGCAGGGTAGCTCAGGTGGTAGAGCAGAGGACTCATAAGCCTTTGGTCGAGGGTTCGACTCCCTCCCCTGCCACCAACCTTCACCAATGCGTCAATTGCAAAAAGGTACAAACACGAAAACAACTGCTCATGGCTTCAACAGGACATGCTCCATAAGCGTTGTTATTATTGCAGCAGTCTGCCTGACACTCCCTGGCTGTACAAACCCGCCAAGCCAGTTGCCAGCCAAGCCTTTCTCAATCATTGTTCTTCCTGATACCCAGATTTATTCAAAAGTCCACCCGGAGATACTCATTGAACAGACAAAGTGGATAAAAGAGCAGAAAGACAATCTGAATATTGCCTGCGTAGTCCAGGAGGGCGATATCACTGACGGAAATACCGAGAAAGAATGGGACAACGCCGTCCAGGCAATGCACATTCTGGACGGCATTCTTCCATATTGCATGGTGATGGGTAACCATGATTACGGAGCCGGCGGACCAGCCGCAAGGAATTCAACCCTGTTCAATAAATACTTCGGAACCCAGCGATTCAGGAAAGAATCATGGTACGGCGGAAATTTTGGAGATGGAAACGAAAACGCTTACTACACAATTCGCGCAGGAGGAATGGATTTCCTTATTGTCTGCCTGGAATTCGGCCCCCGAAACGAAGTGCTTGAATGGGCAAATAAGGTCATAAATGACCACGGGAATTACAGGACAATCATAGCAACTCACTGCTATACCTATTCCGATGATACCAGGGTCGGAGACGGGGACAAATGGAACCCACACACCTATAAATGCAGTAACGATGGCGAAGAAATGTGGGAAAAGCTTGTCAAAAAACACAGTAATATCTTTCTTGTACTAAGCGGTCATATTCTTAACGATGGTCTTGGGCGGCTCACAAGTACAGGTAACCACGGCAACAAGGTCCACCAGATCCTCTCGAACTACCAGATGAAGGCAAAAGGCGGCAATGGCTGGCTGAGAATTATGAAGTTTGTGCCTGCAGAGGACAAGATCGTTGTAACCACCTATTCTCCCGTGACAAAAGAATACTCAAATGACCCGGAGAACCAGTTTGAGCTGGACTATCCAATGCGCTAGCGGCATTGCTTCTTCCGAACTTTTTGCTTTGCCTGCCTCCGTGCAATTAGTATCTTGCCCCATATGCTCACAACATTGCGGATCAAGAACCTCGCCATCGTCGAGAACATTACCGTTGAATTCGGCAACGGGCTTAACGTCATCACGGGCGAGACCGGCGCAGGCAAGTCAATACTCGCGGCTGCAATGGGCCTCGTGCTCGGCGAACGTTCCGACAAGACAATGATCAGGGCCGGCGAAGAACAATGCGGCGTCGAGGCCGTCTTCCAGCTTCCGGATCCCGACGGAATCAACGCCATCCTTGCCGAGCTCGGCCTGGAACCTTGCGAGGACGGCCGCCTAATAGTGCGCCGGATTATTACACCTTCGGGCAGCGGAAAGAACCTGATCAACGACAGCACGGCCACCGTCCAGGCTTTGAAAAGAATCGGCGACCTGCTGGTCGACATGCACGGCCCCCATGACCATCAGTCACTCCTGAGCCAGGAATTTCAACTGGCCCTTCTCGATTCCTTCGGCCACCTGGCCAGGACCCGTGACGCCTATTGCAAGGTCTATGCCGAAATGTGCGAACTTAAAAACAGGCGGCGGGAACTTGATTGCGACGACAACGAGGTCGCCCGCCAGATTGAAATGCTTTCCTACCAGCTGAAGGAAATCGAGGATGCCAACCTTACCCAGGCTGACGATACAGACGTCGAGAACGAGCATAAAGTCGTAGCCAACGCCCAGCGAATCCTGGAAATCTCTGGTGGAATCAGCAACTCCCTCCAGGACGGTGAAAATTCCGCATTCAATTCCATTTCGGGGGTCTTGACAGCGCTTAATGAGCTCGCCGGCCTTATGCCGGAAGCCGCCGAATGGGAGAAGGAGGCAAAATCCATCTCAGTCCAGATTAACGAGCTTGCAAGGAGCATTGCGGGTCGCGTTCAGAATATCGAGGGGGACCACGAAAGGCTCCAGTGGCTTGAAGACCGCATGGCCCTGCTTCACAAGTTCAAGAGAAAATACGGGGCCACGGTAAAAGAAATGCTGGATTATCTCGCCAGAACAAAAGAGCGGCTCACCGATCTCCAGACCAGGGGTGAGAAGATAGGGGAGATCGACAAACAGATCGAAACACTGGGCAAAGAAATTGAATCTGCCGGAAGCAAGCTGGGGAAGGAGCGCAGAACAGCCGCGGAGTCCATGTCCACCGCCATCACGAAAGAACTGCGCGATCTTGGATTCAAGCAGGGCTCCTTCAGCGTGGAACTGCGCAGGGTGGAACCGGGCCCGACCGGCCTGGACGAAGCCGATTTCGGCTTTGCCCCGAACGTCGGTGAACCGATGAGACCCCTCAGGGCCATCGCCTCAAGCGGCGAAATTTCGCGCGTAATGCTCGCGGTCAAAGCGGTTCTTGCAACCCATGACAGGATCCCGGTTCTTGTTTTCGACGAAATCGATTCCAATGTCGGCGGCGAGATGGGCAACGCCATCGGCGCCAAACTGGCCGTAGTAGCGAAAAAACACCAGGTACTCTGCATCACCCACCTGCCCCAGGTCGCGGTACACGGCGAAACACACTTCGTCGTAACCAAGGAAGTGCGGAGTGGCCGTACATGCGCAGGCATCAAGCAGGCCGGCAGCGAAGCCCGTGTCGAGGAAATCGCGAGAATGCTGGGAGGCCGCGACCTTACAAGCGTAACCCTCAAGCACGCAAGTGAAATGCTGAAGAAAAAGGATTAGAGCGGCTTCAAATCAATCTGCCAGCTTTTTGACCTCCACCTTGCGAAACTCGCAGGGATGGCTTTCTGACTGAAGGGAAATACTCCCGCCCGTAAGCATTATCGGGGCGCCGCCAGCGATCAGCTTTTTCGCGTCGCCATCACCCTTGTCCAACTGCGGGTCGGTATAAGCCAGTATTACTTCGCCATCTATGCGGTGCACGATCTTGTTTCCCCTGGCCTCAACTTCGATTGTCACCCACTGGTCGCCATGATATGTCTTGGACTTTGAGTTCAGGACGTGGGGAGTATAGAGTTTCCCGTCTACAACTACATGTGTGCCTGGCGAACAGAGATTCCCGGTGGTCCGGTTATCCTTGCCATTTCCTCCCAGCAGCTGCACCTCTATGGAGGCCGGGAAATCCTGGTCTTTACCCATGCTTTCAGCCGACTGACCATGGATCATGATGCCGCTGTTGCGGAAAGCCCAGCCCGCACCATCAGGAAGCTGCTCGCCGACAAAGCGGTACTCAACACTGAGAATATAGTTGGAGAAAGGCTTACTGTAGAAAAGATGCCCGAAACGATTGTTGAATTTTCCGCCATACTAGTCGTAGCTAACCTTTATCACTCCATCTTCAACGCGAAAGGTATTCCCGAAATTCTCACCTGCCGCATAACCCTTGATTTTGGGAATCCAGCCGCTGAGATCCTTTCCGTTAAACAACTGGACCCAGTCTCCATCGGACTTCTTTGCCTCCTCGCCATGGCAAAAGAAAATAGACAGGATCAAAACAACTACTGCAACGGCAAATCCATTTTTTCGCATAAAGGCGCCCTTTTTATGAATCTTTGAGAACTACTGCCACTTTTCCATGCAAACAATCTCTTCGATCGGCTTGCGGGTCTTGGGCCGAGGATGATCCGCGGGATAACCCAGTACGAGAAGTTCAACCACCCTGACTTCCGAAGGAATGCCCAGGATCTTCCTGACCTGGTCTTCAAAGAATGATCCAACCCAGCATGTACCCAGCCCCTCCTCAACGGCCTGGAGAGTCATATGATCGATGGCTATGGCCAGGTCTATTGGATAAGCGACCTGGCCGCATCTCATTACATAGCTGCAATCTCCCGCCGCACAGCAGGCGATAATCACAGGTGCCTGCCCCACAAACGCCTGGTTGTTTGCCGCAGGAATAAGCTTCTTCCGGGTCACGGCATCCTGCACCACAACAAATTTCCATTCCTGGAAATTCTTCGCCGACGGAGCCAGCCGTGCAGCTTCCAGTACAGCATCGAGCTTTGTCTTTTCAACAGGCCGGTCCTGGTACGACCGCACCGAATAACGCTTTCTTATCTGCTCAAGTACAGCCATGGCTTCCCCCTCTTTCTATCGATAAATCAAACCGGCCTACTCTGATTTTTCCAGTGCTTCCATCAACAGGACAACCTGGCCTGTACCTCCAGCCCGCGGCGCCGCCCTGATCACGCACCTGGCAAGACACCATGGCAGTTTTTGCGATTCCGCCTTCTGCACAAACTCCATGGCCTTGCCGACCGGAACATCATTCATGGATATTTCCTTACGCCTGACCAACCAGCCGCCTAACTCGTCCTTACCGGCATCCCTGATATCATCGCCCTTGCTCGCCGGCAAGGTCTCCTGCAGGAGACCGTTCAACGGAACAGGATGCTTGTCTGGAAGCTTTTCCATCATTTTCTTGGCGGCCTCGTAGCGGGCCATGTCCGCCTCCATGATCCTCAAAGTCTTAAGGTCCGCAATATTCTTCTCCAAGCGCTCTGAAACACCGGCAGATTTCCGCAGGTTGCTGACAGTCATGCCCGTGCCAACAATGAGAAATACGGCCGCGGCCGCCCACAGCATACGCGTTGTCGTTTTCTCATTCATTGACTTTACCTTCTCCTGTTGAGGCTATGAAGAACGCGACCCGTTCGCTCGCAAGGGACTCCTTGCGGTCAAGCTTAACCGTATAGCCTTTCTGCTTAAGGAAATCCTTTAACGACTCGCATTTCTTCCAGTTTCCTGCAGTGCCGCTCACATTTATTTTGTCGCGGCTGATGGAAAGAATCTCAAAGTTAAGGTCATTCTTCCTGGCCAGGTCCGTCATCGCGGCTATCGTCTCGGCCAGAGACGGTTCAAAATTCCTCATGAAAGGCTTCATCTTGTCCTTGCGGGGACTCATTGCGTCGCGAACCATCTTCAGTCGCGTGCTTCCCTTTGCGCTGACAGCACGGGAACCTGCAAGCCTCTCAGCCAGGGCACCAGCCTCCTTATCCAGCGCCGTTTCCCTGTGTTTAACCGCCAGGTCCCATGTAACATTGATGCCGCACAGAAGAAGGCCGGCTGCGAGGTACGTCAGCGCCGTACTGGCAACATCCCTTTCCGCTTTCCTGGCAATCACCGGATGCAGGAGCGGGCCGCTTCTCAGGTTACAGCGCAACGGTCCCGGCAGAAGGGCACGGCCTGCAACAGCACGTGCAAGGAACGTTTCCGGCTTATCATGTACAACAGAAGAACCCGGCCATCTGGAATAAAGGCTATCCCCAAGTTTCTTCAACAGGAGGGCATCAGCGGCACCAGGTCCGGCCCACATCCACTGGATACCAGCCCCTCCCTGTCCCGCCGCAAGCTGGGTTTTAAGGAGCCTGTCTATCTGCGCGGTGTTGCCCTGGCCCATGCCGTGCGCACTTACAAATTCCGTTCCCCGGCCGATAACCAGGGTGGAACGTTCAACGCCCAGATAGATCACGACACGCGGAGCAGTCGTCGAATTCTTTCCTGCAGGAACCTCGGCCAGACTCTGCGTCCAGATCGCAAGGCCTTCCTGGTCAAGCACAACCGGATCAACACCAAACGCCGAGAATGTTTCTATCTTCTTCTGGACCTCTGCAGTTCGTGCCGCAACCGCTATGGCCCGCGTCTTGCCGGCCATGCGCACCGCATCGTCACGGCCACCCTCGATAAAACTGTAGATGCAATCCTCAAGAGGGAAAGGAAGCTGAACATCAAGAAGTGTCGGAAGAACTTTCACTGCTTTTTGAAATGCCGGAAACGGAGCCTCAAGCCAGCATGCAAAACTCTCGCCCGCCGTCAAACTGCCGGCCACCGCAGCCTTCCCGCTTCTTATCCCCTCGATAAATACCGGGTCATTTTGCGTAACGGGGAAGAAATCCACATGGCCACGAGTCCTTTCGGCGCGAACGATAACAGGCTTGCCGGCCTGGATATCAACGCCGTAACAACTCCCCATCCATTCAATTGTTCCCTTGAGATCAGTCATTTTCCCCGCCCCTACCGGATCTTTATCGAATCATGTTACTTCTGGAATGTTTTACATAAACCATAATTCCGCGGAGCCCCAGCAGCACCAGCGAAACAAGGACGTAGATACTTCCGATTTTAACAAGCTTCATGTTATGGTGAACGATATATCCGCCCATCAACCCGATGCCGAGAACTATACCAGCAAGGCCAAGCGCGAGAAGAATAACCTTGAAGCGCCGATACCCCTTGAAGTGCCTTCGCCGTCGGGCAGGGAAGACCATGTCCTGAATTTCTTGAGCCATAGTATTTACTTTTTACATCATGTTCCGTAAAAGGCCAAGACAGAAGTGCGCATAAGGCCAAACCGTTAATCCTCCCTTGCAGTCCAGGTCCAATCTGCATACAATGCTTCGATTTCTCAACAGAAAAGCCAATTTAATGAACAAACTCATGATAGCAGTCTGCCTGGTTGTTGCGGCCGATCTTTGTGCCGCTGAAGTTACTGACAGTCCTAAACTGTCAGCCGACCGCCAGTTCCAGAAAGCCCAGCAGGCATTCACCAGGGCAGATGAAGCACGCGACTCGAACAAACCTGCTGACGCAATCAAGCTGTACCGCGAGGCGCTTGAAAGTTATACCAAGCTCTCCAGCACTTACCCCGACTGGCAACCTGGAGTTACCCAGTTCCGCATCGCCTATTGCCAGAACCAGCTCGAGGTGCTTGCAAAGAAAATGCAGACAGCCGTACAAAGTATCCCGGCTCGTCCGCTGGCAATACCCGCGGTGACAAATGCACTTCCTGATAATGCCACGGCAATACCAGGCAAAGCCGTGGAAACCATTAAATCCCCTTCAAGTGAAACTTTGCCGCGTAAGACCAGGACAGAAAACACCTGTTCTGAATCAAAGATTCTTATTGAGAAAGGCGAAACGGCTAAAGCCGGCAAACTTCTTCTCGAAGGACTCGAGTTTGACCCTGACAACGCTACCCTTCGCATGCTGATGGGAATAGTCCACTGCAGGAAGAACGAATACGAGAACGCAGTATACCTGATGGAACCCCTTGTAAAAGAAGAGCCTTCAAACACTGTTGCACGCGTTGTACTGGGAACTGCATACTTTGGACTGGGCCGGACAAAGGACGCAAAGAAACAAATGCAGGAAGCGCTGACAATCAATCCGAGGCTGCAAGAGGCACATTACAACCTTGCACAGATCATACTGACTGAAAAGCCCCTGGATACCGGTGCCGCCAGGGAACATTACAAAACCGCTCTGGATATGGGCTCAAAACCGGACACAAACCTTGACCTTCTCCTCATGGAACAAACCACCGGCAAGTGAAACAGAAGAAACTTTTCTCATCATTCCTGCTTCTGGCTGCTGGCATCATCTTCCCCGTACTCCTTAAGCTTCCGATGCAGGGTACGACGGCTTATCCCGAGGTCCTTCGCGGCTTTGGTGCGATTGCCGTTATACCTCTTTAAGGCTGCCGCAATGAGGGATTTCTCCGCGCTGGCAATGGAAGAAGTCCCATCCGTGACTTTAACCTGAAAGCCCCCTTCTGAAGGCCTGCTGCGTGTGGCATCACGTATGTTCGGAGGAATGTCGCGTGCAGTCAGCTTGACTCCCCTTGTCATGACAACCATCTTCTCAACTGTGTTCCTGAGTTCACGAACATTGCCAGGCCAGGAATAGGATGACAGTATATTAACCGCCTCTGGAGTAATGCCGTCTATCTGCTTCTTGTTCTTCTCGCTGAACTCATTGATAAAATGACCGCATAACAGTGCAACATCATCCGCCCTTTCGCGCAGGGGCGGCAGGGTAATGTTTATCACATCGAGCCTGAAAAACAGGTCCTCCCTGAATTTACCCTCCTTGACAAGTGCCTGCAAATCCCTGTTGGTAGCCGTTATCAGACGGATATCCACACTGATTTTCTCCGACCCGCCTACCCTCTCAAACTCCCTTTCTTCGAGGATACGGAGGAGTTTGACCTGCACCGAAGCATCCGTTTCTGAAATTTCGTCCAGGAAAAGCGTTCCCCCGTCAGCAAGTTCAAACCTGCCCCGCCGCTGAATGGACGCTCCCGTAAACGACCCTTTTTCATGGCCGAACAGCTCGCTCTCCAGGAGGCTTGGAGTAAGAGCCGCACAGTGCACCGCAATAAACGGCCCCTTGGAACGTGTGCTCAAACGATGCAGAGCATGCGCAACCAGTTCCTTGCCTGTCCCGCTTTCCCCCTGTATAAGCACGGTGGCCTCGGTCGGAGCGACTTGCCTTATAACGTCAAAAACCTCATGCATGCGCGGCGAGTTTCCGACGATATTCTCCATGTCATACTTCTTATCAAGCTGGACCTTCAGTTTCACGTTCTCGGACTCAACATCGCGCGAGCGTAAAGCCCTTTTCAGGACAAGGTCGAGATGGTCCAGATTGACCGGCTTCATGAGGAAATCATACGCACCCAGCTTCATGGCCTCGACCGCGGTTTCGACATTGCCGTAAGCTGTCAGAAGAATGCATACAAGCATTGGATTACGGCCAAGCGCCCTCTGAAGAAGGGTTAACCCGTCCATTCCCGGCATCCGCACATCAGTCATAAGAACATCTATGTCAGACTCACCCAGAATACGGAGGGCGCGTTCTGCATTCTCGGCAAGGAAAACACTGTAAGTGTTCTTAAGCGCTCTTTCCAGACCATCCCTGGTGCTTTTCTCATCATCAACGATCAGTATTGAGGGCTTCTCTGTCTCTTTGTTCATATCATTTCTTCCTTGTTCTGGCTGACTGCTTCCTGGTCTCGACAGGAACACTGTCTTCCAATCCCCTGGTCAGCAGCCTTACCCGCTTTTCAGCGAGGGGCAGAAGGATTGTGAACCGTGTGCCTTTATCCGGATTACTGACCAGCTCAATCTGCCCGCCATGATCCTGAATGATCCTCTGTACTATCATAAGCCCCAGCCCCGATCCATCGGCCTTTGTCGTGTGGTAAGGCTTGAAGATCTGCCCGAAATCCTCGGGAGCAATACCAACACCTGTATCCCTGAAAGATATCGCCATGTAATCGCTGGAAGCGCTCAAAGCAATGCCCAGGACGCCTCCGTCAGGCATCGCCTGGAATGCATTCCTTACTATATTGAAAAAAACCTGCTTGATCTGGTTTGGATCAATCCGGACCTGCGGAAGGGATTCAGGACAATCAACTTTCACCTCGATATTCCTGTTCTCTATTTCCTGCCTGAGCAATACAAGAGCTTCCCTCAGCACGGCCTCAACCTGCGTTAGAATAAACTTCGGTTTCGCCGGCCTGAGGGCACGCAGGAACTGGGTGATGATCTGGTCAAGCCTGGAAACTTCGTTTCGCGCAACACCCACCAGCTCTTTCAGCCTCTCCCGTGCTTCATTTGGCAAACTGCCGATATCCCGGTCCAGAAGCTGGAGATGAATATTCAGCGCGTTAAGCGGATTGCCGATTTCATGAGCAACACCAGCGGCAAGAAGCTTCACTGCGTTCAGGCGTTCCGACTCAAGCAGGCTCGCCTCCTGCTCACGGTCAGTCGTCACATCACGCAGGATAACCACCGCACCCGCACCGCCACGTTCCGAATCCGACCGCCCCTTCCTGCCCCCGGGGCCCTTTGACTCCAGATCAGACTGGGATGACAAAGGAACGACATAGAAGTTAAGAAACCTGTGCCTCGGATAACTGATCTCAATCTCACGGCTGATCAGTTTTGACCACTCTCCCTCGTTGAATTTCAGTACCTGGTTCCAGTCGATCTCCCGCAGGTACCTCGACACCGGTTTCCCGGCTGCAGATTCAACGGAAAACCCGATAAGATCCTCTGCCGCCCTGTTGGCATAGGTCAATTTGCCATTGCCGTCCACGACAAGTACCCCCTCCTGAATCGACTGGAAAATCGTTTCCAACAGGCCTCGCTCCTGAGCCAAACGAAGGAATTGAAACTGAACACTCTTTGCATCAAGTTTATCCAGCCTACCAAGAAGTTTATCTAGAAACCCTGTTTTCATTAGCAAATAGCCTTATTACCCACCATCTTCATGTGACATTATGACTCATATATACTAAACTCTAACCACCTGGCAATAACTAACTGCGACATTTCGCTACAAATAAGGTAATCTCTATTATTCCTAACTGTGGAGTGACAGCTGTTATCAATCTCCAATGTGAGGGAACAACTCACTTGGCAGGGCAAACATGACGCCGTAGCTTACTGCTGCCCTGAGCGCTGCCACAAAAAAGGCAGGCAATGCTTGCCTTTTCAACAAACCAGCATCAGGTTTTTAATTCTTTTTGCCGGGTGTTAGGGTTATTCTATTTCAGCATGAAATTATTCAGGCAAACAGGAACGTTACAGCCAGTTGTCCTTGCGGCAGGCACCCTGCTCTTCGCCACATGGCTCATCATGAATTTCCATGTGCTGACAGGTGAACAAAGCGGCCTTATACGGTTCTTCCTCACTCTCGCCTTCTCCATCGCCATCCTCCTGCGGCCGAAGCCGGAAACACCGGGACAGTCCGCACACGAGAAGTTCTCTCCCGGCTTCTACATCATCCCGGCAATTGCAGGAACGCTGGGCGTCCTGGCCGGCATCATATTCGATGTCCGCCAGTTTGAATGGCTGGGCCTGCTTGTAATCATTCTAGCCTGCCTCCGGTGGACACTTCATCCTTCTTTCAGGAAAGATATTTTCTACAGCCTTTTCCTTCTCTACTGGGCCCATCCACTGCCGGGTTTCATATTCGGCCCCATGCAGATGGCCGCACAGAAGATATCGGTCTTCGGCAGCGAGTGGCTGCTCCAGGTTCTGAACGTCCGCGTATGGGCTGATGGCCTGGTACTGTATACCGGTCTGAATACTTTTGAGATTCCGGAATGGTGCAGCGGAATGCGGACATCTGTTACTGTACTCCTGCTGACACTGGGACTTGGAATACTAAAGCGATTCAAATGGCAGGAATGCGCCATCCTCGCTGTGATTGCTGTTGTCCAGGCAGCCATCCTGAACATCCTTCGCATCACCGCAATGGTTGCGCTGGCGCCGTCCACCGGAAATTGGGCAGGAATCGATTTTCTGCATAATACGGCCGGAATCATAGTAATTGCCGCCGTCTTCCTGACATACATTGAAATTTCTTTTTGGAGAAAGAAGAAGGAGGGCCGGCTGCCTGCAGCCCCTGAACGCGACCTGCACGGAGCACAATTCCTGGTTGGTTACCCTCCCTTCTGGAGCTGGGCATATGCAAACAGGAAGTCGATCCTTATTACAGCCACGCTGGTTGTTCTTGGTTGCGGGGCAGCCTTCAAAAGCCGGCCTCGACACAGGGCCGAAATGATCAAGGATGTCGCAACCGCGCTTAGGGATTCCGGATCCATCCAGGCAGCACAGAAAGCCGCGGAAGAAGTCCAGAAACTGGTTCCATATGACGAAGAATGGAACATGACAGTGATCCGTATCCTGATTATCCGTCAGAAATACACCGAGGCCCTGGTATCATTGATGAATATAACGGCTACCGACCCATCTTATGCCGCGGAGAAAGACATCCTTAAGGCATACTGCCTGATGGGCCTGCAGAAAATGCCGGAGGCTGCTGCAATAGTCAGCAAGATGCCCCCAGACCTTCGAGAGAAAGATCCCCGTGTTGCAATGATCCTGGCGGAAATCGCCTTTCACGGCAGAAAACCTGACGAAGTCGCCCGCCGCGTTGTCATTGCCTCACGATGGTTCCCGAACATCCCCAGGATAAGGGCACTCTATCCTTTCCTGAGGGTATACAGGAAATGGAAGGCTATAGCGGATTCGGATCTTAAAGTGCCTTACACCGACCCTGCCCAGGCGTTATCCGCAATGGAAGCTTATATGAACATTAACAATATACCGGTGCTTGCATCGATGTTAAGGACCGCCATTATCTCCTGGCCTGATGACCCTCGAATACTCGAGCCACTTTTCTTCATGGCCATGAAACACGGCGAGGGAGATTGGGAAAAGAAATTTTCTGCACACTTTGCAAAATGTGTGCCGGCCATAAAAGAGCCTGACATTCTATGCCCACTATTCGCTAAATGTTTCCAGCTCAGCCGCCCGGACCTCGCATGGCTTCTTTACAGACGAATCGAATCAATAGACGCGTCACATCCTTCGCTTTATATGTGCGCCGCAACCTATGGAGACGCATGGTTCGTCTTCCGGAAGCGTTTCCTGGCAATGAACAGTCCTCTCGAGGAAGAAAAGACCGACATCAAGCACATCTTCCTCCTGACTTCCTCCTTCAATCCATGGAAAGAAATGTTCAAGCAGGTGCCGCTGGCAGAAGATTTAGCAGTCGCGAATACCGTTAAAACGCGAAGAATCTTTCTCGAAAAGGCCCTGAAAGAATTCGAAATACGCAGTACTGGCGGCAGGCTTACCATAGCGATGCAGTACGAATATGCCCGGGCCCTTGAAATGAAGGGCCTCCCGGAACAAGCTGTGGCAGCCTTAAACAGGATAACGGCATCCCATCCTGATCTAGAGGAACGTGATTCGGCAATCATTTCTGAAATCTACGAACGAACAGGCAACTGGCAGAATGTTTACGAAATCCTGAGGGGATACTTGTCAAACGAAAACCCGGCACTGTCTCCACTTCTAAGGCTCTGCCAGGCGCAGATGGAACTCAAACTGAACCTGGCAGCCTTAAACACTGCGAGGGAAGCTGTCCGCATGTTCCCTGACTCCATACTGGCGGCAGGCAGCCTGGCTATTGTGCTTATGAACCTTGACGCTACCGAGGAAGCCCTCTTTGTTCTAGGCCAGTCACGAACACGCGGCGACTCACAAATGGACCTGGCCGAAGCCGAGGCACTGTTCAGCACACAAAGATACAGTGAATTCACAGCATTCAGCCGTTCAATATTTCTTCCAGGAATGAGCATTCCTCCGGACGCAAGGCAGGATGATTTCCTCCGCTCAGCCGAACTCTCACTTTTCTGGCACTTGACATCCACTCCTCCGGAAGCCTCTTTTGCGCAAAATGCCGCAATGCTCAGGAGAAATGTCTCATCAGCAACAAGCCCGTTCATGAGAAACATGATGAACCTCTGGCTGGAATGCTACGGCGCCAGGTGCGGCGGAATGACGGCTGATCCCGACAAATGGCTGGCCTGCGGCAGGGACAACACGGAAAAAGCTGTGGCGCTGAACCAGCTGACGCTCCTTCTTTGCCGCGGGGGCAAATTCACCGAAGCACGTAATGTCGCTGGAATAGCGGTAAAATACATGCCAAAATCACCGGTCTTGTGGCAGGTACTTATCAGCCTCTCGAATGCCGATATCGACGTCATAGACGCCGCGCGCCGATCCTGTCCTGACGATCCCGAAATATGGCTGGCTGAGCTTGTCGTCAGGACCAGAGAGACAAGAAGCCTGAAATCTCAAGCCTTGAACACGGGCGCGTCCGCGGTGCGGGAACCCATCGTTCCATGGCCGGAAGACACTGTTATAAACAAACTTCTTCTTGCCGGAATGATGAAGACAGTGAAGAACTCTTACGAAACAACTCTATCAGGTTATCCGCCTGCCGCCGTTGCCCGTGCCGGTGAATATCTCCTGAGGAGAGGTTACAAGAAGGCCGCAGCCATAGCTGCATATGACGCAGCAAGGCGCGCGCGCGGCCTGCTTCCCGCATACCTGCTGGCCTTGAAATGCGCTATCGCAGAAAACGACAAGGCAAAGATATCCGAATACACAACCCTGGCCCTGAAATCATCCCTGCACCCCTCTGCCGTCCTTTACAAGCAGATGATTAACGTCAAATATGCCGGCCAAAGAATTGACGCAGACGAAGACATGATCGAGGCGCTTAAGAAACTCCGGCAGAATGAACCCGGCAATCTTGTCTGGGCACAGATCCTGGGATACGTGCGATTCATGAGAGGGGGACTGGATACGGTTGATTCTCTGTCGCAGATGACCTCTGTCATAGATGCCGGAGCAACAAATAAGATTCCTTACATAATTGCGGCAGAGGCTGCACGCCAGCTTGGCAACCATGAACGTGCCGGGGAATTCCTCAGGGCCGGACTTAAGCTCCATCCCGGCAATCTCGAAATGTTCAACAATCTCGTTTACACCTTGGCCCTCAGCCCAAGGACCGGAATCAACAGCCTGCCAAACACGTTATCGCCCCAGCAGGCTGCGGTGGAAATGATACCTGAACTTACCCGGATTGGCGGAGACGACCCGCGCGTGATGGACACTGTTGCCACCGCATACATACAGGCAGGTTTGCCTGATAAGGCCGAAAGAGCTATCGCCCATATTCTGGCAAAATCGAAGGAAGGCAGTCATCTCTGGTTCCGCGCAAGACTGCATACGGCATGTATTGCAGCAAAGAAAGGCAAACTCGCAGAAGCTGAAACCATTCTCAGGGAAATACTCAGAAGCTCAAGGGAAGTACCGGATGAAGACATAATCAACGCAAACAAGCTGCTAATGGAAGTCTCATCCGCCAATCAGAAATATAACCCGCCAGCTCCCCCCTCGCGAAAAATACGGTAACAACCAGCCTTAAATGCCCGCCCCCATCAGGTGAGGACTGAATCTTACTATTCTGGGCCGGACTAATCCTCCTGATTACCGGCTGGTCCTCTTCTTTTTCTGCCGCCTTTTCCTGCGGAAAGACATTCCGGAAGTAGCGATTGCAGCCGCCAGCATAACCAATTCGGCTGGTTCCGGAATTGTGAGAGAGAAATTATCTATCCCGTAAATCTGCTCATCTGCAGTGTTTCTATATATGTAAACCCCGACCCATTCAATACTCTGCAGATCCGACAGGTACCTGGCCTCGCTTGAACCGACAGGATACTTCCACTCACTCCAGTTTGTAAGGGGCGCCGTGACGGTTGCCCACGTCTGCGTCAGGGGAGAGGGCGTAACATCATATCTCCACACCGAAGAATTAGTGGTTGATTTCCACCTGAACTGGACCGCCCCTGCAACGTAGTTAGACCCCCAGAAATCCATCTGAAAACTCATCTGGGTGGTCCACATTCCCGCAAACAGGTTCGTTGCAGGTGTATGCATTACTTCACTCCATTCATTCGGCGGTGCGCTTGCAGTAGCTGGAAATTCTATGCGCATCCAGCCGGCAGTATTACCGCCTGAAGCTGGATAGCTGAGATTTACCCAGCCGGTATGATCAGCCGTCCAGACGCCATCGCTGGAATCCGGAGGATCCCAGTCGAACTGGCCAAGGATAATCACTCCCTTTACCGGCATCGCGCAGAACGCGACCAGCAAGATGGCCACAAAATAACTTTTTCCAGAAAAACCTGACATTCCCGTCTCCTGCTTCAGCAAAACGTCCTCTTCCAAGGCTGCCACATGTCCACTTCCCTTTTCTTTATAGCAGCTTCGAAGCTCAAAGTACACGGCTTCATACACCGATGCCCATCTACGGTACTTCTACCGGCGGCAGCGTTTCCGACGATGAACCACCGGAAGATGTTCCTTCTGGCGTGACGGAAGATCCTCCTCCCGATGACGAAGAACCTCCGCTTCCGGAAGAAGACAGAGTCGAACCCGCCGACAGAGAGCCGGATGAGTCCCCAAACGTTCCATGCCCGCCGGAACCCGGTTTTCTCACGGTGGCATAAGTTATACCGGCAATTATGCCTTCTCCTATCAGCACTTTTGCCGTACGCGCCGGCGACGTGGCCCATGCCCTGTAGTTAAGCCACGAAAGCGTACCTCCTGGCTGGAAAGGATGAGCCCATCGCGACGGATAGAAGACAGCGAAAATATCACGCCAGGTACTGAACTCCTGGGTGACTCCAACCGCTATCCCGTTATTGCCGGCTCCCACAGTAACTCTGGGTCCCTGCCCCAACATCTTATCGTCACCAGCAGAAAGAATATCCGGTTCCGGTGCCTTTTCAGCCGCCATCAGCATGGCTGACCTCATTTCTGCCCGTTCCAGCCTGACTCCATCCTGCAAAAATAGCCCCGGTTCGACGGAAGCTTCTCCTGCGAATGCAACTTGTGCAGTCACAAGAACTATCATCAGGCAACCTCCTGACCTCCGTCCAAGTGCAGTATTCGTGCGACAAAAACTCATTTCCAGTCTTTCGTTAATTAGAAACCATACTCCAGAAGATTTTCCTCAGAAACACGTCTCAACCAGGGCCCCTTCCTGCGTTGTCTTGACACTGGACGCCTGAACATCTTTACTGCCCGAGGTCTCCGCCAGTATCTTTGAAACCTCCTTGCGAACTGCGGGCTCTTCTGCGCTGGTGTTCAGGTTCTCGAAGAGGCCCTGAACACGCGCGCTCTTCTGCGCCGACAGGGAACGAATTGCAGCCAGCCTTACATCGGCAGGAAGGGCTGAATCGCCTGCCGCCTGGATCAACGTCTCCTGTCCATAAGAAGAACTGACACCGGCAAGTGCCTCACGGCAATACTGTGCCCTGGTATCCGCTGCCGATGCTCTTTCAATCAGGATTTTACATGCCTCGGCATTGCCGATATTTGCCAGGGCCAGAGCGGAAGCCTTCTGGAGAACATCATCACCATCCTGGTCAAGCAGGCCCTTCAGCGGTTTGATCTGGGACGGGTCCCGGCAGGACGCAAGGGCCTCCACCGAATCTTTGGCGTGAAGCTCGTCACTTGGATGCGTAATCTTTTCTACTAGGGCATTTACAACTTCCGATTGCCGCATCTCAACCAGGATGGACCGGACACGGTCACGGACATCAGCTTTGTCGGTCCGCCCCATGAATTCGGCGAGCCAGGCGGAAACTTCAGGGTCTTTGCAGTCGGCAAAAATTGCCCGGTAGTCTTTGAAATCGTGATGATCGGCGGCAATGGTCAGGAGTTTACCAAGAGCCGCAGCCAGAGCATCTTTCTTCCCTGCATGGATCAAAGCGCGCAAAGCTTCTTTTTCGGCGGCTGGAACACCGCAGTTTAGGCGATCCTTTGTGTCGGCCGCAAGTTCGTTTCCTGGAACAGCTGTCTCGCCGCCTGAAACTTCATCACACTCCTCAATACCGCTGTTTACTCGTTGATCCCGGGAATTTACAGAAACCGGCCTGAACGCGACCTGGTTGCGGAACGAGCCGTTAGCTATGCGCGGTTTCCAGCCGGAATCTGCCTTGTTATCCGACTGTTGAGGTTTCTGTACTTTTGCCGCCTTGTCGTTGTGCCAGCGTTCAGATGGAAACCACAACAGAACCAGGGTCAACCCGCTTACCAGCACGGCAAGCCAGACTGTTATTGCAGTCTTCTTCATGGCACCTCCGGCACAGCATTGGTAATTGTCCGCTCAATAAAGCGGCCAAACAACCCGTTGTAAATCACAGGACGAATATCAACATTTGCCGGAATATTACCCGACATCCATGCCGACAGGGAATTCGTCTGTTCCTGGTTTACAAAATAGAACTGAACGTTACCCGGCTGGTTAGTGACCGTAAAGGTCGTGGAGAATATGCTCTCTTTTGCATAATATGTCCCGCCATTCAGGTCCCTGAAATGCCACGTACTCTTCGCTGGAACACCCATGGGAACACCAGGCGACATCATCAGGATCTGCTGCTGTGCAAGATCATACATTACAAGCTGTGAATTGAAATCAATGTATCCCAGCACTTTCCACTGGCAGGTGACCTGCGACCCTGTTATCAGGCTGTTCGTAGGCATATTTATCTGCACGATCGACGCGCCGGACCGCTTCTTGTGCTGGTCAACAGTCTCAAACTGATTCCGTTCATCCGTATAGACCGTATCGGACTGCGGATTCAGATTTGTCCCCCCGGAAGAGATGGTCCTCAGAATTGTCTTGGCAATTGCAGGGTGGTAACGGCCAAGAGGGTCAACTCCGTCCGGAACTACCGCCGTCATATACTGGCCGCCATCCAGCTGGGCCGAAGTAATCCAGAATATAAAGTTGCCCGGCTTCTGAGGAACTGTCCAATTGCAGTCAAAAGAATATACATTGGCAAAGCGGTTGGAGATGTGCCACGAACTGTTCTCTACCCCGCGGTATACGCCGTTCTTGAACATGGTCCACTTGCCCGCCGGATCGGACCTTGCCCCAATGCAGGATCTTACGGGCAGATAAGAAAGTATTTTCCATCTCACCGCCACAGTATCACCCGGTGTGAGGTTATCAGGGAAATTGACTTCCTGCACAAGCGATCCTGAACGCAGCAGATCTTCGTAAGATGTATCGCCCGTATAATCAACGGCAAGAGTAGTTGTTGTCTGGCTTCCCATACCGTCCGTTACCGTGATGCGGATATAATTGGTTCCGCTGTACAACTGCATGCCGTTGTACAGCCAGTTGAACGTACCAGAGCATATATTGGTTCCGATATCGCGGCTGTTCGCTATGCTGACCCGCCAGACACCACCGCTGCCGTTTGCAGTCCCGGCAAGGTTGATGGTTCCATTCGTCGTTGAATATACCCCGTTCGTTGACGGAACAGTTATCTGGACCGTAGGTGCCGGCGCGCTCGGCGGCGGCGTGTAACCCTGCACAGTGAAATCATCGATCATGTAGTTCTGCACATCGACGCTGCCGTTACGCCTGACATATACGCCAATCCAGTCAACACCAACGGCATCACTGTTAAACTGTTCCACAGGAGCACCGCTTGGTCCTATTATCCAGCGGGTATACGTGTTAACCGGAGCATTTACTTCCACCCATTCTCCGGCAGAAGGTGGTGACAGGTTTATGTACCATGAGTTACTGCTGACACCCGAATGGAAATAAATACGAACCGTGCTGGGCGATACATCCGCCGCATTAAACCGGAAATATATGTTTGTAACAACCAGCGGAGTCCCGATGTTCTTCCTGGCAACAGCCGAAACGCCGTCCGCTATAGTCTGGGGCTTGAATGACAGGTTCAGGTAACCGCCCGGGTTGGAAAGCACGGTTTGCGATGAACTGTTTGTCCAGCCTGCAGTTCCCGGATCAGTCCACGTGTCCAGCATTTCCACAGGATCCTGCGCGGAAGCGCTGCCGGCAGAAAACAGAAGCAAGGCGGCGAGACAGAAAGCGGCGTCAAGCCGCCGCACTCCAAAATGCAGGCGACTCTCATCCATTACTCTATATCTCTCGTTCCTCATTCTCTTCTTCTTACATTCGGCAATCGGAAATCGGCAATTACCTGCACCATCCCAATGCAATATCAGCATCGCCCATACCAAACACTTTTCCCGCCTTTTCAGTCATTTCCGGCTCTTTACCGTTTCAATCTCTGGCCGCCACCGGCCAGCTTCTCTTAGCCCCGGCCTCTGCTAGCAGAAGCCGTACCTCAACGTTCCGACTACTCTCTTCCACGCATTACGGCGCATTAGTCGGCGTAAATGAGAAATTCGTTCCGCCCCACTGGTTTGTCGGATGCCAGTAGTAATAACCCTGCCCTGGCTCCAGATTGAAGTCGGCGAAGTCGCTCTTATTCTCATCCCACCATCTCCCATCCCAGTTGGTATCGCCGGAATTGCCAATCAACCAGTAGAAACTCTTCCAGGTGTTGTCCTTCCACACCCAGATCTGGTCACCGCGGATAGAGACAGTCGCCGCATCGTTGGTCCCGAGGTCGGCTGTCAATCCGCCATTTGCCGACGCCTCGAAGCCCAGCTGGTTCGAAGGCGTCGAGAACAGTCCGCCAGTGAGCTCGGTGTTGAAATGCCGCCTTGCTTTCGGCAGGGGCCACCCGAACATCGTCCACCGGTTGGTTCCGATTGCCAACGGCACCATGTTGGTCGCCACAAAGGATTTGCCGGCCAGTACCATGTTAGTCCTGACGGCATTACTGCTACCCCTGTAGACCCAGAACGCCATGCCTGGCGTAACAGGTATGTTGGCAGTCGTGGCGGAATCAGGATCCCACCAGTAAACCGAAGAATCTGTGTTTGTCGCCAGGAAGATCTCCTTGTACGTATTGCTCGAAGTCAGGTAACTGATCCTGTCGCTGTAATTCATGTCGCCGTTGGCATAAAGACCGCGGGCAACCTGCTGGCCAAGCAGTGAGTTGAAGTTATTCGCGTTCGTGTCGCCGTAATTGACGGGCACGGATATCATGAACTTCTTGCCGGCCGGCCTGCTCTGAGAATACATCGCCCAGTCCTCGGTCATGTTGGTATAACTTGCAGCACCAAGCCTGACCGAGAGGTAGTAATACCGGCTGGTAAATATGCTTGCCGCGTTCACGTCGGTCCAGGTGTTTGTCACGATTAAGGCGTCCAGGAGACTTGCCGCCGCGACCTTAACGTTTGTAAAATTATTGTTCGCGGCCATGAAGACAAACCTTCGTCCAACAGCATCCCCGGAATATACAGAGGCTACTGTGTCAGTGCCTCCAAGCCAGGTAATACTGATATCCGGTGAACTGCTCGACGCAATGTCAACAGTCTTAATCCGGACAAACGAGTTCGTGTTCGTAGGATTGGTTCCTGCCAGGTACTCCTGCCAGTCGGTCCAACCGTCGCCATCTGTATCAGTGGTTCCATTCTTCGAGAGATCTGTGAAATATGCCCTTTCCCAGCGGTCCGCGAGCCCGTCGTTGTCACTGTCTATGGCCAGAGGTACGTTATTGGTTGCACCGTCCACCATAGAGATACTGTCAAGGTAAGTCGACCTCAGCTCGTTATTCGCGTTAACCTGGAACTTCTCAAGAGTCGTATTAGTCGCAGTTCCCTGGAACGCCAGGTTGACGGCGAGATTCGTCGAAAGCTCATTCGACGAACTGCCTGCCACATAAATAGACCAGTTCGATTGTGCGTAATTCAGGTTGACCGAGAACCTTACCCATGCGTTTGACGGGATTACATAATTAGTCGAAAGCGTCAGCCAGGTACTGTTGCTCAGCGCAACAACATTACCTGCGTAGTTTATGAAGAAAGCTGCAACATCACTGCTGTCCACCGAAGGTGTCGGCCCTGTCCTGCGCTGCCCTATTGAATAGAAATCAACCCAGACGTTTGTCGCGGGTTCTCCTGCAAACTTGTGCCACATTACCGAATTCGAGAGACTGGCGGCCTTGCTCCCGCCATAGGCAACGCTGTTCTGGACTCTCGTACCGGCAGTTGGCGAAGACCGCCAGCCGTGCTGTGGCTGCAGCGTGCCGAGCGTACTGGCCATGTCCGGCGGGGAATCTTCAAATGTTTCCAGGAAGGGCAGAGGCGACGAAATACCGGTAAGCAGGTTCGTACTGGGTGTTGCCCAGATATTGGTGTAGGCATTTGTTATCTGGAATGTATAGAAGTAATTGCTGTTGTTAAGCAGGCCCGTGAGGTGGTTGGTGAGCACCAGGTTCACATTGGTGTACCAGCCCAGGGAATTTGTAAACTGCCATAACGATGCAGCGTTATTCGTGCCGTCCACCGTGCCCCAGTAAACCCAGACATGATAATAAAAATCAGAAGCATTCATCGTTGCAACGATGTCTGCCGTGGAGTCCTGCACATTTACGGCAGAATTATTGGTGATCATATTCGCGCCGCCAAGGGTCGTGAAGCTCAACACGTTGGTTGCCCAGATATTTGTACAGTCGTTTATGCCACGGAACGTGAAATAGTATGTGGTGTTGGGAATTAACCCGGTGACAATGCCGCTGACGTTTGCCAGCGACTCATTGGTCCACGTACCGGCATACACTGAGTTAGTCCACACTGTCGCATTCGTCCCTCCATTCACCCTGTTCCAGTAGGCGTATACACCGTACACCGAGCCCGAGCAGGAGATCGTGGCATTCAACACCGCCGAGGTAACGGTCGTGCCCGAGGCGGGCAAGTTAGTCAGGGACGAAGTTTCGCCGGACCTCGAAGCCCCGACTATGTTGTAAAGATTCGTAATCTCTGTGGCCGGAATGGCCCGGTTGTAGAAGTAGATATCATCCAGCTTGCCGTTAAAGAAGTTACCCCAGCCGCCATTGTCGCGGGCTCCGAAGGCCATTATATAGTTGCCGGCCGATATTGTTCCGCTTGCGGCTGTCTGGTTGTCAAGGACTGCGTCCACGTAAATTTTCTTTGTCGCGCCGTCGTAGGTCATGGTAACCATGTGCCAATTGCCGTCGCTGACAGCAGTGGTAATGCCAGGGAAATCCGAACTGGTCAGTCCACGGGTGGTCCAATCCAGGTAGTTATTAGCGTTGTTCCTCCGCATCTGCCAGCCAGAAGGTTCCCCGTTCTTACAGATGAACGGGTTCCAGGTGCCTGGCCAGCCTTTGACCCAGGCTGAGATGGTCATCGAAGTTCCGCCTGTGAAGACAGTCTGGCTGCCGCCGGTATCCACCTTGACGTACTGGGAACTCGCACTGCTCAAAACCAGGGACTTCCCTTTTCCGTTCTTTGTGTCGCTTGCATCATATGTTGGACCGTTCACGGCGGTACCATTATAGCCATTGCCGGAAGAGTCGTTCGGAGTGCTGTCATCAAACGTCCACATTCCAAGCAGGCTGTTGGTCGAATAGCTGGGGCCTCCCGGAGCAACCGTCGTGAAGTTTGATGCCGTACCGGCCCAGCCCTCGCCATATTCATTTGTAGCGTAACAGCGGTAGTAGTAGGTCAGCCCGTAGTACAGGTTGCTGACGGTATTGGAGAAAAGACACTGGTTCAGGGTTCCCAGAGATTGTACGTTGTTCCAGGCACTGGTTGCAGTGGCACCGGCATCGTTGGTGCCCCAGCAGATATAAACGCTCGCCGTGGTCCCAAGTGTAAAATTGCCGTTCAGCCTGGCAGTACCGATGCCAATATCTGACGCTCCGCCGTCATTGTTCACAACCGGCGGGCCAAACGACACGAAACTCAACACATTGGTGGCCCAGATGTTGGTACATGCGTTCGTACCGCGGAACGTAAAGTAGTATGTCGTGTTTGGAGTCAATCCCGTGGCTATGTAACCTATATTCGTAGAGGTGATGATATTGGTCCACGAACCGGCATACGCCGAATTGGTCCACAAGACAATACTCGTCCCGCCGTTGACTGTATTCCAGTGGGCATAAACATTATACGCCGCCCCGGAACAGGACAGCTTGGTGTTCAACGCCTCAGAGGTAGAGGAAACCCCGGCGGCTGGCAAGTTGGTCAGGGTGGCTGAGCTACTGCCAGGGGCAGGAGGATAAGCCGTAGTCAGCCCGTACTTGGTCGCCAGATAGCTGCCCACAGAAACCTCCTCGTTAGAAGACAAAGCTGTAGTATAGACAAGGATTTCTGCGATATCACCCTGCCAGCTTCCATGGAAAGTACGGTCCTGGGTGATCTGATTCGCCTGGACACTGCCGCCGGACGTAACCACGGAGATCAACTGGAACTGGCTGGCCGGTATCGAGGTCGACGTCCCGTTCACCGTCGTACCCATGAGCCTGGTTGTTCCATTCCTTATGTTCGCGGAGGAATTTCCACCGTCCCATATCGGACCATTGGCACTAGCCCTATGGAAATGGTATGAGCTGTTATCCCCCAGCAGGAAGTGGCCGTCCGAAAGGCCGGGATTCTCCTTGACCACCCAGAAAACACTCCAGATCGTTGAGATGCGAGTGAATTGGAAGTAGTCACCGGTATTGCCATTGGCAGAATTGAACCGCACCACCGGTTTGCCGTTAACAACGTTGGTTACATACATGGGATAACCCGCGCTTGAACCTGCCTGCCGGATGGCATTGTTTGCCAGGCCGGACATGTCCGTCCAAGTATTCACCTGTTGGCCATTGGTCAATCCCGTAAGTTGATAAGCATCCACCCATAAGGCAAGCCCGTTGGTTACAGGAACACCTTCCGCAGCCCCAGGTATGGGCAACGTCGTGAAGTTGGTCGCGGCTGGAGCCCAGGCCGTGTTGTTGTCAAACGCATTTGAAGCATAACAGCGGTAATAATAGGTCACCCCGTAATACAGATTACTTACCGTATTGGAGAACGATCCAGTACTCGTAGTCCCCAGCTGATTCGTGTTCGCCCAGTTTTCGTTGGTATTGCCACCATCCGTTGTGCCCCAGTAGATTGTCACATTAGCAGGACCATTTGTCAGTGTACCCCTCATTTGGGCAACCCCCACCGACAAGTTGGTGGCCCCGCCATCGTTGTCCACCCCCAGCGGGCCCACGGTCGTGAAACTCATCGCGTTGGATGCCCACATATCATCTACAACATTCGTGGCGCGGAAGGTGAAATAATATGCCGTACTCATCGTAAGCCCTGTGAGCGTATAACTGATATTCGTTAAACCAGCGTTGGTGTACGAACCGACATATGCCGAGTTGGTCCACAACGCTGCATTCGTCCCGCCATTAACCGTATTCCAATAGACGCTGACATCATACACCGCCCCAGTACACGACAGCACGGCATTCAGCACCTCAGAAACAGTGGATTGCGGCATCGCAGAAGCGTTGGTGAGGCTTAACGCTGGAACTGCAGACGGATAAGTGGTGTTAAGGGCGTATTTCGTCGCCAGATAGCCGCCAGCGTTGCTTAATTCATTGCTGGACAGGATGCGGTTGTAGAGCAGTATCTCCGAGATATCGCAATCGGACAACTCACTGGCGGCGTTATTGTAGCCGTTCAACTGCAGATTGTTGGGTCCGGTCACGCCGCTCTGGTTTGAGGCAAGCTGATTACCTGCTTCATAAACCGTGCTGTTTTGCCCGGCGCCGGGAATCGTTGCCACATAAATATGCCCCGTGGTGTCCGAGGCGGTGCCTCCCACTCCCCCTGGCGGATAGACCCAACCCTCAAAGTAGAACCTGTCCCTGTAGGTACCGTGGTATCCAAGAAGGAAGTTACTTTGAGCGCCAAGCACACGCGCTACAGTGCCTCCAGTCGTCCGGGATATGTACAGGATCGTCACTGGCGCCGTGTGATTTACACTGTCATTCATCCAGGACGAAGTATTGAAATGCACTGTCGGTATGCCCCCTATTCCCGAGGCCTGCCAAGTCGGCGTTCCACCCCTGAGCGTGGCCTTGGCGCTGCTGCCTAGCCGGTCGCGCCACTCGTTAACAGTACTGCCGGCAAGCGTCATCGTATTCGACAAACTTGCATCCAGCCACAAAACCAGCCCGTTAGTGGTGAGCAATGCCCCTGATCCGCCTGACCTCATGGATGTAAAATTGGTTGTGCTTGGCGCCCAGGCCCCGCCGTTGTCGTTGGTTGCATATGTACGATAGTAGTAAGGCAGTCCGTAATACAGGTTGCTGACGGCACAGGAGAACGATCCAACATCCAGCGGACCGTTGGTATAAACATTACTCCAGTTCTGCGTGATGGTGCCGCCGTCATTTGTACCCCAGTAAGTATAAACGGTTGTAGGCGCGCCGCCGGTTGACAGCAACGAGCCCCGAAGAGTCGCAGCGCCGACAATACTAGTCGCTGCCCCGCCATCGTTGTTAACTGTTGGCGGACCCAGCGTATAGAAAAACGTGCTGGGCTGAGCCCAGATGTTGCTCACCGCGTTTGAACCCATGAAGGCGTAGTAATACAGCATTCCCGGCGTCAGCCCGCTCGCCACGCTGTAAGTCAGGTTCGTCGTAAGCACGTTGGTATAGGCCCCGACAAAATTCGTGTGTGCCCATGACCCGGCCACATTCCCTCCATCGCTCTGGCCCCAGTACACCGAGATGTTGTAGACCGCGCCAGATGCATTCATCATGACGTTTAGATCGGCGGATGTCTGTGTAATGTTAGTCGCGATCATGTTGGTGAGAGCTAGGGTTCCGCCAACATCGACTCCGCCATAAGTCACAAACGTTGAACCCTGAACCTGGTTGGAAAAACAGGCTTTGAGCCAGTCGGCGGAACGACCGACACCCTCGATTCTCAGTTCATCCAGCAACCCACGCCACCGGTTGTCCCAACCTGAACCGCCACTGCCAATGCGCAGGGCAGTCGAGCCGGAATTCAGGTTGTTTGCAGTCGCGTCCCAGGTGTCGGCCAGAACGCCATCAAGGTAGAAACGACCCACTGAACCGGTACGCGTGCACGATATCAGATGCCAGCTGCTCTGGGGCACCGCAACACCTCCGGAGTCCCACCTCCATGTAAGGCCGTTCAGGGCAACTCTCGCCACATGACTCCTGTAGGCCAGTATAAATCCCGTACCCCATGTACCCATGAGCCCGCACTCACCGCTGACCGGTTCATAAGTCCACGCACTCCAGGTCCAGTCTCCAGCAAAGGACCAGTCAGCGCTGGTTGGCACATCGGCATAACCGCTTAAAGAAAAGTTATTCCCGATCCCGATTGCCCCGGCATTTGTAAACAGCCCGTTATAAGCCGTACCGTTGTGCCCCCGCATGGTGGCGTCTTTAACGTTGGTTTCATTCATATGCCAGACTGATCTGTAGCCGGCAGACCAGACTGACCCATTGGTTGCACAGACAGGCTGGCTGGTCTGCGTGGCATCTGCCCACGTGGCCCAGATATAACAGTTACTGTAAAAGTCAGGCACCTGCACCCATACCAGCGATGTGCCGTTGGTGTTCCATGTGCCGTCTATTTCATAGTTCAGGTTTGTGGTCTGCGTGGAATCCCAAAACCGCAGGTCATAGCCGTTTGTAGTAAGAAAAGTGCTGTACGCGAAGCCGGTAATATTTGTGCCAAACTTCACCAGCGCCGGGAAATTCGTCAGGGTGACTAGCCCGGTGTAGTTGGTGAACGTAATCTTCAACCGCTTTCCGACCTCTACCGGGTTGGCAGAAAAGAATGGCTGGGTCGACGGCGCCCACCCGATGCCGTTGGAGTTGCTCGCACAGGTCCGGTAATAGTACTGCTGTCCGTATGACAGTGTAGATGTGGTGTTGGACGAGAACGCGCCCAGACTGAGATCGCCATTGGTGATGATCTGGGTCCACGACGACATGTTGGTGTCGCCGTCGCTCTCGCCCCAGCACGTGTAAACCGTGGCCGGAGCGCCGCCAGTGGAAAGCAGGTTGCCGTTTAATATCGCGTATCCATACCGCGGTGTTGCTCCACTGGCATTGTTAACGATCGGCCTGCCGAGCGTATAGAAGACAGATGAAGCCCAGCGTATGCCGTAAGAGTTAGTCGCCGCGTAGGCATAGAAATACGTTGTGCTGTCGGCAAGCGCCGGAAGCAAAGTGCTGTAGTTTGTAGGCACAGAAGTGACTGCGCCCATGTCCTGGGTGTTGCCCCAGCTGCCAGGCACCTGCCCGCCGTTTGTCCCGCCCCAGTACAGTACGGTGGCGGTCTGCACGCCGCCCGTGCCGGTCAGCCTGGCCGTTACGCAAGCTGAGTTCTGGGTGACGTTTGTCGCCCCATCTATAACATTTATCACCGGGAGCCCCAGAACCTCCCCGTAAACAATAAAGGTGCTGCCTGTTACCTGGTTCGAATATGAGGCTTTAATCCAGTCAGGGGATCGCGACACAGCCTCAAATCGTATCTCATCCAGATTTCCATCCCACCAGTTATGCCAGGCCGGACCTCCACCGCTGATTTCGAGATTCTGGTAACCGCTTATTCCACCGCCGCCGTTGAACCTGCTCCCACTGGCCACGCCATCAACAAAGTAGACACCAGAGGTTGTACTCGAATCCTGCTTCGTGACCGTTACATAGTGCCAGGCAGCGTCCGTTACAGTTGCGTTGCCGTACCAGTTCTCGTCCCAAAGTCCCATCGAGTTCCCGTTGATCGCCCATATGAATCCCGGTGAATTGTACGTGCCCATGATCCCATGTTCGCCTCCCTGACGACCGCTGTCATAGACCCATGCACTAAGTGTATACTGATTCGTCTGCTGGAAGTCAGCACTCGACAACACCACGATATAGCTGCCGACATCGCGATTAAAATAGTTGGCAGACCCAATATTGCCGTTTGTCTGCGAAACGCCCGAGAAAGCAGTCCCTCCATGGCCGCGGCCACTGGAATCTGAAGCGTTTACCTCGTTCATATGCCAGACAGCCCTGAATCCATCAGCCCAGACGGCCCCGTTAGTTGCATAGTAAGGCAAAGCAGTCTCGCCCGGATTATTCCAGTACATCCAGATATTCGTCCCTCCGGGAGGAAGCAGCGGGACCTGCACCCATACAACGGATTCGCCGCTTGTATTCCACTTCTCAATCTCGAAGTTGAGCACTTCTGTCAAGGCGGCATTGCCGAACCGCAGGTCACCGCCGGTAGCAGAAGCAAACGTGGCATATTCAAAGTTTGGAATGCTGTTAGCTAAACGCACCAGCGCCGGCCAGTTGGTCAGGGTCGAAGTGCCGCCATAGCCGCTGAACGTGAGATTCATCCGGTTCGTCCAATTCGCCAGGTACACCGACGCATCGTCGTCATGGACAGTACACACGCCCTGGGTATCCCCAATGGTGCAATTCGTAGGCACGGCGAGGTTGAGATAGAAGATTTCATCAGGATTCTCAAAGATAGTATCCCCTGTTATCTTGACCGTGATCTGCCCGCTGACCTGGCCGGCCGGGATCAAAAGCGTGCCATTAGTTGCCGTGTAGTCTGTCCCGGCCACTGCCGTGCCGTTTGAAGTTGCGAAGTTAACCGACACATCAATAAGGCTGGGCGCTGAGTTTGTTACCGTGAACGTGGCATCCACATCACCACTGTTCCCTTCGGTTACAGTAATATCATTGATCGTGAGAACCGGGCCGGGGGTTGTAAAACTCGCCGCGCTTTTTGCCCAGTCTTCTGCGAGCAAACTCGAATTGGTGGCATAGCATCGATAATAATACGTCTTATTGGCGGTAAGGCCGGTAATATTCGTAGAGAATGCAACGTCTTCGGCCTGTTCGCCCAGTACATTTGTAGCACTCCAGTTCGCCGAAGTCGTCCCGCCGTCGGTGCCGCCCCAGAACACCTTGATCGTCGCACTGTCACCCATGGTCAACAGTCCGTTCATGGTAACACTGTTCGGGGTAACAAGGGTTGCCCCGATGCTGTTTGTCACGGCAGGATCATCGCTGCTGATGACATTAGTAACACTTGCCGGCACGCCGTTCGTAGCATTGACGAGAGAATCGATGCTCACCACGACCGTCTTGTCTTCATCCTGCAGTAAATCATCAATACCTGTAAGCGTGATGTTCGACAACACGCTGCCGGCCAGAATGACGATACTGGCGTCCGATGACGAGTAGTCGGTTTCTTTCATGGCACCGCCCGAGAAAGAGAAGTTAACCGTCACGTTCGACACCGATGGGTTGCTCAGCGTTGCAACCACCCGGGTCTGGCCATTCTTCTCATCAAAGAGCGTGTACGCGGTGCTCAGTCCATACTTTATGGCCAGGTACTCTCCGAGCCGGTTCTCGTCCGCTACACTAAGCTGCCTGTTGTAGGCGATGACCTCGGCTGTATCGAAATAATTATTGTTCCATCCATCCGTCCGGCTGCCTACAATTATTTCCCGCACCTGTGTTCCGTTATTGGGACCGGCCGTGACTTTGAGCACCATGTACTGACCGGCATCAATGCCACCCATATCGAAATTGTTCGCGGAAGATATTGCGATTCCGTTCCTGGTAACGGCAGAAGGAAGTTCCTGGTCCCAGAACCTGTCCTCGTTGCCCTGAAGCATCCACATGCGGTTGCTGTCGTCGGCATCCTTCACCCCGATGGGTGCACCCCAATCAGGGCCGAAGAGTTTGTTGGCGTTATTGTAATCCGACCGGAAGACTAAATAGACATCCTTGGGGAAATAAGGATTATTAACCGCCATTTGGAGACTCTCGTTCCGGAAGTTCACCGCCGGATAGCCGTTGATAACGTTAGCCTTGAAATTGGGAGTACCTTCCCACGTCACGAGGTTCCGCCCGTTGCCAGAGGAATCAGCCCACGCTGTTACGGCAGCACCGTCGCTAAGCGCCAGCGTTGAGGCGGCATACCAGGCTTCGCAACCGGTAATATTTGTCGGGGCGAAGCCAGCAAGCAACGGCACTATACTCAGCGTTACCGACGGCAGCGGCGTGGAGAACGTTGCCGTTGCATCAGCCCAGTCCTCACCAAAGGAATTGGTGGCATAGACGCGATAGAAGTAGGGACCACCGGCGCGCACCGTGACAGTCGTGCTGAAGGTGCCGGCAAGCACCTCGCCAAAGCTGTTCGTGTTCTGCCAGGCGCCCGCATCCGTCCCGCCGTCGCTCAGGCCCCAGTAGATCCGGAGTTCGCCGATACCGCCAACCGCCAGGATTGCCCCCAGCGTAGCACTGGTTTGAGTGACAGCCGTGGCCGTTCCGTTGCTAGCCGTCACTGGACCCTTGGTCTGGAAAGAGCCGCTCGGCTGCGCCCAGATGTTGGTCGCGCTGTTCGTTGCATAAAATGCATAGTAATACTGAGATGTCAGCGCCAAGTTTGTAAGCGCAAAGCTGACCTGATTGGTCCAGCTATGGAACGTTCCGATGAACGCGTTAGTCGCCCAGTTCCCGGCCACATTAAGTCCGTTCGTCAGGCCCCAGTAGGCGTAGACATCAAAACTCCAGCCGTTCGCGAACATACTGCCGTTCAGTGTCACCGAATTTGTCGTAAGGTTCGAGACTGGAGTGTTGCTCAACGTCAGGAAAGGCGCCCAAGCAGTTGCATAGCGCCACTGCGGCGCCTGGGCTGTCGGATTGACATACACCTCGCTGCTGCTGGGCGGAGTGTACCAGAAGTTCAGGGAATCGCCTCCGCCGTGGTCATGAGAGAAAAATATGAAATTATAACCCTGCCCGGCCGTCAACGTCTTGCTGCCGTTGCTGTCCCAGGCGTACGACCCCACTGTATCACCTGCATCAAACACGCCGTCGTCGGCCATGTCGATAAACATCCACCCCCTGTCATCCTGGCTCCAGCGGAAGTTAAAACTGCCGCTGACGGCAGGAAAGAACCTGCCGCATATTGCCGCCGCAAAATCTTCGCCTGGGCTGCCGTTAAATTCTGTCCATGAGCTGCAGGCACCAGTAATAAAAACATTCTTGACAGCCAGTTCAGCGGGAGAGGTCGAGGTAGTCATTGTGAGAATGGTACTGGCCTTGCCGCCGGTGAATACACGGGTGAACGAGTTCGTGTAACTGGCGCCGGTCATATCGATGGGTGTTGAGTTATCGGGCAGAGACTGGAACATAGATCCGCGAAGGGCGTTTGTATAGGTGTACCCCCTGACAGGCATCGGCATGGAGAAGTTGGTTGATGCAGGCGCAAAGGCCGTTCCAGAAGCATTCGATGCATAGCAGATATAGTAGTAATTGGAGAATCCATAGCCGACAGGCACGTTTGTCGAGAATGCCCCCTGCGGTATGTCCGACAATTTTACGACATTCTCGTAGTTGGTCGTCTGCCCGCCATCAGTCCTGCCCCAGTAAATATAAACATCCGCAACGTTACCCGTGGTCAGGTTGCCGCGCATGATGGCCGAACCAATGGACACGCTGGCACCTGTACTGTTATCCACCCCTGGCGCGTCGGGCATCGTAAAACTCAGCACGTTTGTGGCCCAGAAATTATCAACAACATTTGAACCGCGGAACGTGAAGTAGTAGGTCGTATTCGTGGTCAGCCCCGTGGCTGTACAGCTGATATTTGTCGAACCGGTGATATTGGTCCACGAGCCGACATAAACAGAGTTTGTCCACACCTCGGCGTTGGTTCCGCCATTTACCGTATTCCAGTAGGCATAAACGTTGTACACCGCACCGCTGCAGGACAGCTTGGCCCCCAGCACCGCCGAGTTAGTGGTATACCCGGTTGGCGGCAGGTTGGTGATGTTCAAAGAAGCCCCGCTCTGCCAAGGATACGTCGTTGTTATCCCGTACTTTGTCGCGAGGTAACCGCCAACCGATGCCTCGTTCTGGGCTGACAGCGAGTTGGTGTAACCAATGATCTCGCACACATCAAAGTCCATTGTACCCAGGGTTTCGTTCTTCCCGATCTGGTAATAAGGATAGGCTGCACGATTCGCTGCATCCGCTGTGTCATCGACAACAATTTTCAGAATCATATAGTTGGTGATTGGTGTAAGGGCAAAAGCACAACCACCACTCGGATTCGCTGGTACCGTCACGCCATTTGAAGAAACAGCCACGGGATAATGGTCCTGCCAGAACCCGGTGTTGCCGCTGACCATATTGTAGCTCGACACCCGCACCGAAAGAAACACGTCGGATTTGCGGCCAAGAAAAGACCCTGAGCCGTTCCAGGTGGCGTTCGGCGAACGCACGACAAGATACTGTTCTTTCGTAAACATCCCCCCCGCACAGTTGAACCAGGTTGAAGCACCCCTGAGCTGTACCGCAGGCAGTGAATTGATCTGGTTCAGAACCTGGGTAGGCGAGCCGCTGCCCAGTACGGCGTTATGTCCATTGCCCGACATGTCATTCCAGTTTGTTATCACACCGCTGGAATTTGTGGTAATGCCGAGTGCCGCATCATACCAGCAGGCCAGGGCGTTAGTGACCGAAAGCCGCGCCGCGCCTGGTGCCAGCGTCGTGAAATTGGTCGTTGTTTCCGCCCAGCCGCCGCCGTATATATTGGTCGCGTAGGCGCGGTAGTAGTAGGTCAATCCGTAGATCAGGTTGCTTACGGTATTGGAGAATGCGCCCGTACCCGTCATGTTGCCAACCGACACCACGTTATTCCAGGCGCTTGTGGCAGAAGCACCGCCATCATTTGTACCCCAGCAGAAATATACAGCCGCAGTATCTGCACGTAAATTCAGGAGATTGCCCTGCAGTGTTGCATAGCCAACACCGATGTTTGTCGGGTTGGAGTTGGTGACAACCGGCGGACCAAGGGTTGTGAAGCCGGCGCTCGGGCTAGCCCAGATATTTGTAAAGGCGTTTGTTATCTGAAATGTATAGTAGTAAAGGGTGGTGCTAGTCAGGCTTGTAACATGGTTTGTCAGCACGAAGGTATTGTTCGTATACCAGCCAAGCGAGTTCGTGTTCTGCCAGAGTCCTGCCCCGTTATTTGTGCCGTCCACCGTTCCCCAGTAGACCGATACATTGTATACAGCCCCCGACGCCCTCAACGTTGCCGTGAGATCAGCCGCGTTGAGCAAAATGTTCGTGGCGTAGTTGTTCGCAATAAGACTTAGCGATGATTGGCCATACCGCACAATCACAATTCCTGATCCCCCAGAACCGCCATATCCACCCCAGCCGCCACCGCCGCCACCGCCAGTATTGGGAACACCACTGCCACCTGCGGGTCCGAAAGACGTCGGCGGCCCGCTGCCACCACCACCGATTCCACCAGCTCCATTTGCGTTGGCACCACCGCCCCCGGCATAGTACACGTTTGAGCCGACAATCGAACAGACCGCTCCTGCTCCACCTGGCTGGGAGTCGCCTTTATAGCCTATATGCCCCGCCCCACCGCCGCTGCACCAGTTGCCATCAAACGGAGCATAATCTCCACCGACATTGCCTGCGTTGGTAGTGGTACCGCCGTCCGTGCTGTAACCGCCCTGGTCGCCGCCGTCCGTGTAACCAGTTCCAGGAAAACCGCCGTATGCAATCAACTGGGTGCCAAACAACGACGAGCCACCTGGACTGCTGTTAAGGGTTCCACCGTTACCGACAGTAATGCCGATGCTTCCGGCTCCAACCGTGTAGCCATTCGTAAACAAGAATCCGCCGGCACCCGAGCCGCTGCAAAAGGTATCCATGGTATTGCCGCCACCACCGCCCACGACCAGCACATCGACAATACCACCATTGGTGACGGCAAATGTCCCGCTATTGGTGAAGATATGCACGGTATAGTTCGTCCCGTTCGTAGTGTAACTTGAAACGTCGCCGCCGCCGGCGCTGACTGAAAAAGCAGGCGGCAGGGTTGTGAAGTTGGTCGTGGTCGATGCCCAGGCAGTCCCGTCAGCATTGGAAGCGTAACAGCGGTAGTAGTAAGTCAATCCATAGGTCAGGTTACTGACTGTATTGGAGAATGATCCGATCGATACACAAATTAAGGTATTTGTGTTCGCCCAGTTCTCATTGGTATCCCCTCCATCCGTGACGCCCCAGTAGATGTTTACGACGTCTCCGGTATCGGTAGCCAGAGTGCCCCGCAGTTGCACTACTCCAACTGCCATGTTCATGGCTCCGCTGTCGTTATCCACTGTCGGCACAGCAGCCCTGGCTGTCTGCATATTCAGCACCATGTTCAGACAAAGAACACAGAAAATGGACGTTGCGATACGGCCAGCGACCTGCCAGTTCCGCAGCATCCTTCTCCCTGTTGTTCTTTCAACGCTCATTTTCTTTTTCTCAATCCCTTCGGCGTCTATCTGCCACTTGGCCCATAGGGCCGACGTGGGGTTCATCAGCGGTCACAAAACCTTTTCTTTCTTCCCTTCATTCACGCTAATCGCGCCTTGCTTCCCCTTTTCACTCATTCTGACTACTGTCTCCTGGCTTCTGACTTCTCTCTTCCAGCCCTCACTTGAACTCAAACACTGTTCCTGGCATGCCCGAAATCACATTCAGGATACCGCTTCCTGTAAAATATGCATCGTTCTTGAATGCCGCCGAGCTGGATGAAGATCCCCATGTCCCGGCCCACATGTTGGTCGTGCCAAAATACAAAACGCTTATCGCTTCATTCACGCCGCTGGCGAGATACATCTTCCCGCTAAGGTAAACCGACGCCGCATCGGGAATCACATTGTTGGTATTCTGGATCATCAAAATAGCACCGGACGAGACGGTGATATTGCTTGAAGCCGGGATTGCGCCGCCAGATGCGAGGCACAGCGTTCCGTTGCTGACAATGGTCGAACCCGTGTAGGTGTTTGTATTGCTCAGCGTAAATTTACTGGTTCCGACCTTCCTCAGGCTGCCGCTGCCGGACAATACCCCGGCATAAATGGAACCGGGGGAAAGACTATTGCCTACGCTCAGGTTTATAACCGCGCCGGCCATGTTGGTCATTACAAGGTTATTGGTCCCGGCCAGACTGCCAAGTGTATAATTGGTGATTCCAGGTGCGAAACAAACGCTGGCACCGGCCGAAATATTGGAGAAATTAAGCGTAGTGTTCTGCAGCGCCAGCGAATTACTGACAACCAGAAGCCCATTACTGATGATCATACTGCCGTTGAAAGTATTTGCCCCCGAAAGAACAAGGTTACTGTTCCCGATCTTGACCAGATTGGCCGAGCCATCGAGAACACCGGAGAGGAGCATATGATTGCCGACATTGAACACTGCGTTTGACATTATGGTAATGCTGTTCGTCACTCCCGTTCCACCGGCCAAGACTCCATTGGCAGTCAGTGTCCCGCCGGCCATATAGAAAGGCCCGTTACCGAGAGCATTGGTGTTGCTAAGCAGCAATTTCCCATTATAGAGATACATGCCGCCGCTGATCGTGTTCGTGTTGTTGATATAGCAGGTGTCCGCCTGGTAAAACCGGAACTTACCAGCCCCGCTTATAACTCCGTTAAACCTCAGAACGTAATTCTGGTCTCCATACATGCTCATGTAGTTGTCGCCGTTTACTACAAAGTTCGAATTAAACGTCAGGCCATTTCCGCCTCCCCCGGTGGTAATCCCTGCAAAATCGTTCAAAGTAAACGGATTGGCATAGGCCGGCCCGGCGTTGATACTGATGGAGGCAGTGCCATTAATGGTGACCGGCCCGGTTCCGAACACATTTGTTGATCCCGTCTGCACAGAGAAATTGCCCGAATTGACATAAGTACCTCCGGTATGGAAATTACCGGTATTGAACCTGGTAGATCCTCCTCCTGCAAAAATCACCTTATTTACTCCATTTGCCAGGATCGGAACGTTTATGTCATTTTCGTGTCCGCGAATAAACAATTCGGCATTGAACGGCGCCTGAATGCCACTGTTAGCACCGCCATTTATGGCAACGCCTCCCCCAGCACCAGTTTTTATCAGGCTGTTCACGGTAATGGTATTGCCTGCCACCAGCGTGACCGTTGCGCCCATCCGGAACGTCGTGAATATGACGTTGGTTTGCGCTGTCACGGTGTTTACCGCCTGCGCATGGGCAATACTGTCAATGCTTGCAACTGAACCGGCAGTGGTAAATGTGCCAGAATCCACCCCGTAATTGATCGTGCGGACATATCCGCCGGAATCGTACCAGAGAAAAGCATTATTCACTTCATCAAACAATCCTATGTCTATAAAACCAGCCGACAGACCTGTTATGGAAACTCCGTTAGCCGAGCCGTAGGTACCGGCAAGCGAAAAACTTCCAGAAGCTCCGGCCGCTCTTGCGGCCAGCGACGAGAAAGTGATGAGCACATTCTGCGCCGCTGTTCGAGTTGTTTTGACCGTTCCATGACCCGAGCTGAACGTGAGCGTACCCATATTCTGAGAGAGCGCGCCGCTGGCGCCAACATTGTCCACATTGAACGTGCCCGTACTGCTGAATGTCAGCGCGCCGCTGGTATTCACGGAACCGGTCTGCCGGTTCAGGTTCAAAGTGCTTCCTCCCGTGATCACAGTCCCGCCGGAATAGGTGTTGGCTCCTGTTAGCGTAGTCGTGCCGTTGATATTGGTAAGCGCGCCGGAGCCACCCAGGGCGGCAGAGACCGTGCCACCGGAGAAAGTGTAGGATGCACCGTTCAGCGTTCCATTGGTGATCAAGCCTGAACTCATCGTTATTGGACCGTTGTTCGCGGTATATGTGTTAAGATCGTAGATGCCGCCGGCCACGTTCACCGCACCGCCGGCAGGGATGGCACCTGCCACACCCAGTTTGAAAGTACCTGCGTTTATCACCGTACCGCCCGAACAGTTGTTCGCACCGCTGAAAGTCAGGGTGTTCGCCCCGATTTTTGTCAGGCTCAACATTCCGTTGACAGTATCGGCAAACGTCGCGCTGCTGGACCGGTTACCGGCCGTGGTATCAAAGCCCAGGCTTGAGCCTGGAGCAAAATTGCTGGTGGCTAGCATGGTGGCTATGTTGCCATCGGATACACTGTTGCCCACCGCCAGTACCGCGCCGGCAGAAACCGAATAGCGGCCGCTGGTGTCCCAGCCCGGCAGTGAACTTGTGCCGGCGATGGCAACCGCACCGGAACTGACGGTAATGATGTCCGTGTAAGTGTTCGCCCCGGAAAGAGTCAGCGTGCCTGCACCCAGCTTGTTCAACGAACCGGCATAAGCGGAGGCGATCGTGCCGGAAAGCGTGAGGTTGGCTCCCATCGTATTAATGGGGGCGTTGTCGGCCAGATTGATATTGTTTGCGATTGTCCAGGAGCCGCTGGCCGCCGAGAGACCGCCACCGGACATTGTCACCACGTTCGTGCTGAATGCCAGATTGTTGCTGGCCGCAAGGAAACCGCCGCTGACTATTGTGCCGCCGCTGTAGTTGTTGGCCCCGGTAAACGTCTGAACACCTGTACCGGCAATGATCAGCGAACACCCCAGGTTGTTGTCGCTCAAGATACCGGAATAGGTCGTGCTTGCGGTGTTATTGAGCGTCAGGGTGACGGCCTCGTTGTTCAAGTTTGTCAATACCAGGCTGGAACTGCCCTTGAGGCCGCCAAACTGGTAAGCCGTGCTGCCGGCGCCGAACGACACGGTGCCGCCGGTGTAGTTAAGCGCGCTGTTAACCAGGGCATACTGGTTGCTTATTATCAGCCTGCCGGCACTTACCGCTGTATCGCCGCTGTAGGTGTTAGCGCCGGTGAGGGTAAGCGTACCCGTGCCGGACACTGACAGGCCGCCCGCGCCGGAAATCAGGCCCGACAGCACTTGATTAGCAGAGCTGGCATGGTTGAAGATTGTATTTACAGCCAGCGAGATGGTATTGGTGGAAATACCGTTCATCAACAGACCCCCGCCACTGAGAAATAACGTGCTGGGATTCCCGCCAGCTGAGCCGGTCAGGCTGATTGATCCGGAGAAGGTATTGGTGGCCTTGAGATAAAGCTTACCATCACCAGATGCTTGCGGGTTAAAAGAAACTGAAAGTGAGAGCGGGCTGCTGTCGGACATATTCTCGACAGGTCCAGTAAAAGTCATATAAGTACGGTCTCCATTTCCCGTACCAACGTACAAAGCCAGCGTCTTTGATCCCGTCCCCGTTCCGGTAACACCGCCAAACTGAAAACCGGTATCGTTATCATTTACCCTGATCGTCACAGTCCCGGCGCCAGTACCTGCGAGATTGAACGAACGGTCGGTGATGTTATTAACAGTGTTCTGGCCCCAGCCGGACTGAAATGTAACTCCGTTGTAAAGGTCAATCGTGGAGTTGGCCCCGGTAGGCGCACCAAGCGGGCCGTTAACGCCGGCAAGCGTCCACGGAACGTTAACCGTCAGCGTGCCGCCCAGAACAATTGTCTTGCCGGTGTAGCTGTTGTTCGTACTGGAGAGCCTCAGCGTGCCGGAACTCACCGTAAGACCGGACACTGCCGTCTCGGAAATATTGCCATACAAAATCACCGGGCCACCGCCACCGCTGACAGTCAAATTGGCGGCAAGAATAATGTTGTTGTAAATTTGAAACGGACTGCCACCAGAGGCATTTGTAATCACTGGCGCAACAGCAGTGCTGCTATTGGTGAAAAGAAGAGGATTTCCATAGACGTTCACCGTGTTCGCCGCCGGATTCTGTATTCGATTGAGCATGAAATTGCCAGGCAGGTCATTTGTAGAATAAGCAGTACCCCCGCCTGGCGGTATTGAGATGAGGGCATCGGTTTCGCCACCATTCGGAGGCATACCGGGAGCCGACCAGTTGCCGGGCGTGCTCCAGGCACCGTTTATCGCGGTGAACGTATAGTTCGTAGCCAGGGCAGGTTCAGTCGCCATGGCGAGACTTAGAAAACAGAAAAGCCAGATTCTCGCAAAACAGCGCACGGGTAAGGCTCGAAGACATCCGATGCAGGTAGCAGATGCCTTTTCCTGACCGAACGGCAAAAGAAGCCCTATTTGAATCGTTCGCGCTTGTATGCGTTCAGTTTCCATTATTCTATCCACTGCAAGTGAACACAACACCCCCTTTTCCCCCTGCATCTTTCAATGCATAAAGAGAGTGTATCAAATGCCGAAATTTACCAGTCTCCCTACTGTATTAATCTACCAGTTTAAGGCTTCTTTAACAAGCCTATATAACAGCTGTTTTATAACAATATACCGAGGGAATAGCATGCCGCTTCAAGCACGGGAGAAGACATGAAGACAGCTACCCGGGGAAAGCTCAAGAAAACAGCAATATATGCCTTTTACAGGCATCAGGAGAGATAGTCAGGGTTCCAGCCAGAATCACGCATATGAGGTCATTATTGGCCAGACACAGTACCACCCTGACCCAGTCAAACCGTCCGGGGCGGTTGAGGTAGGCACTATTGCCTCTCCATCTCCATTTGACGACAAGGCCAGGCAGAATAGCTTGGCTCACGAGGGGTATGATTACCCGCATCTTACGAAGCACGCTTCTTGGAAAAATTCTTGCATTTGTCAGGAAAATAAACCATAGATAACGCACATGAAAAATAACGCATACTATGACTCTGACATCAAATACCACATCCTCATGGTGATGGGGTTTGTCTGCGTTGTCCTAAGCATAGCACTGATCTGCATCGCAACCGCAAACCAGAAAATGCAGCTGCAGATTCAAACCCAGCAGCAATACCTGAATCAGGGCGTGCTGGGCCAGCAGGGCCAGCAGATCACCGCCACAATCATACAGGAAATGGACAATGCCGCCGCCAGCAATGCTAATATCCGTACAATCCTCGAACAGTACGGGTACAGGAAGCCGGCCTATCCTTCTATGAAACCCGCAGAAAGCGAGGCGCCAAAACAATGAACCCTAACGAAACCCACGCCAGCCAGGAGGTCACCTCGACTTTTCTCCCGCAATTGCTTGTGGCCTTGAGTATCCTTATCCTGCTTGGATGGCAGGTTTATTCAGGATCACGCCAGTATTTCGCATTCATGCGCATGTCCGACCAGCAGGCTGTTCTCGTAAGCCAGGCAGCCCAGGCGGAAAACAAGATACAATCAATGATGACGGATCTGCTCAGGCTGTCCCAGACTGATGCGGACGCAAAAACAATAATCACCAAGTACCGCATCACGTACAATCCGCCCCGTCAAGCGGTATCGTCCGATCAGCCGGCCGGCGGACAGAACTTGCCCCCGAAAGCGACAAGCCCGGACAGAGATGCCAAGAAATGATCCGCCGTTCTTCTTTATCGGCACGTATCTGCGATCAATAAGCCATGAATCCTATTGAAGAAGGAAATGACCTGAAACTGGATTTCAGCAAACTGGCCAGAACAGCCGACAAGTGCCGTAATGTAATCCCCGTCGCAGTCCAGAATGTTGACACCGGCGAAGTTATCCTGGTTGCATACACCAACGAGATTGCATTCAGGAAAGCAGCCGAAACCCGCAGCCTGGTTCTCTGGAGCACCTCGCGGAACGAACTGTGGGAGAAGGGCAAGACTTCAGGTGAAACTTTCGATCTAATCGAGGCGCTGGTTAACTGCGAGCAGAACTCTCTTCTTTACCGGGTACGCCCACGCCGGAACGGCATCTGCCACACCACCAACAAGCATGGTAAACCCCGCAACTGTTACTACCGCCGGATAAACCTCGAGACAATGAAACTCGACAACCTGGACCCATAAAACATGAAATACCGATGTCCATACTGCAAGCATGTTCTCGGCGAAGAACCCCTGGCAATATGCCCAAACTGCAAGAAAGGCATTAAAATTCCAGAACATCTCAAAGAATCCGTGGACAAGATTGTCGAAGAAAAAGAGCGAGAAAAACCAGCCGAGGAGGCACGGAGGAAGATCGTACTCTCTCCCGGCGTGTTTGTCGTAACCTCGCCAGTTCTGCCGATAATGATCATAATCCTTCTCGTGGCGGGAGGAATACTGATGCATGTTCGCTGTAAATCACCGGAGCAATATCCCAGCCCGGCATTTACTGATGCTAAAACGATCGAGGAACGGCTCAAGAAAGAAGCTTTCGATAATACCACGGCGGAAATCGGAAACCTTCGATTGGCCCTGGAAGTCTTCAAGCGCGATACAGGCCGTTACCCCAAGACAGAAGAAGGCCTTATTGCACTGATAAACAGGCCCGGACTTTACGCATGGAAGGGTCCTTACGTAACACTGATCAAGTCAGATGGATGGAAGCACCCTTACAATTACAGCTGTTCGAACGAGACAATAAGGCTTTCCTCAAGCGGCCCTGATGGAATCCCGGATACGGCTGATGACATAATCCCGCCTGGAATCACGGAACAGCAGCGCAAAGACTGGCAACTCGAATAATCGCGGGTTACCATACAGCTAGATCAACTGCCCGGACAAAGCCGGGCTAGCACCGCGGAAATTGCCTCGTTTTAACCTCCCTGCCTTTTCACGAACCTTCATTTTAAGAAACGCTCCTTCAAAGTCGTTGTCTTCCATTTCAATCTGGTATAGCTTGCCGCTTGAGTTCTAATAATCACCTCAGCAATGCGTATAACCTGCACGGGTGATGATTATTGAAGAATCACGAAAGAACTCTTGAAACCTTGCGCAGCCAGGCTGGCGCTTGAAGCATAGACAAGGAGCAGATGAAAACACCAGGCTGGCTGATCAAAGTCAGACGCAATTCTTCGATACGGCTTCTTGGAAGATGGATTGAAAGGAAATCCAAGCTTCTGGTACACGGTATTTTCAGGCTGTTCATCAGGCCGCCTGCACCGGTTGACCCGCTGAAACTTGAGAATGTACAACAGGTTCTCCTGCTTCGCCCTAATTTCAGGATCGGCAACACATTGATCAGCACGCCCCTTATCCCGGCCATACGCCGGAAGTTTCCATCCGCACGCCTGGATTACCTGGGGGCAGATACCACCGCCATACTCCTCGAGAACCTGCCTATAGACAATGTGTTCCGGATGTCCCGTTCTTTCATCTTACGGCCCTGGGCCTACTTGAGGCTTCTGCATCAGCTCAACAAGCAGAAATATGACCTGGTAATTAAAATCGGCAAAGGTTCTTTCTCGGAAATGCTTTGCATGTATTTTTTAAATGCCCGCTACCGGATGGGAACCGGGAAATGGGCGGATGGAGTCTGCAACATCAGGGTTGAATCAGCTGAAGCATGGCATGCATACGATGGCCCTGTTGTGCTGGCTAGAGCGCTTGGAATATCATGCCTGGACAAACCTGTTTATATTCCGTCGGAACAGGAAAAGAATAAGGCCGTTTCACGTCTTCTCAGTACAGGATTTGCAAACGGACAGAAGATCGCTCCATTTGTTGTTTTCTTTGTCGGCGGGCATAAAGAAAAACGCTGGCCCGCGGAATACTGGGAAAACCTTGTCGTAAAACTAAAAAGCATCCGGCAAATGGCACGTATTCTTATCCTCCTGGGACCAGAAGAATTATCTTTTGGCGCCAGGATAAGGGCATTGCCGGAATTCAGCAGCATTCCCGTCTTTGACCCGCTACCGCTGCGGGATTTTGCCGCTATTATCCAAGAAGCACAGCTGATAGTCACACCGGACACCGGACCAATGCATCTTGCGGTTGCCCTTAATGTTCCTACGATAGCCGTTTTACAGAACAAAGTATCTCTGACTTATGCGCCCCGTGGAGAACAAGATGTGAGCTTGCTGCGTCCAACATTGGAGAAAGTACTTGAATCAATACAAGCTCACAAGAACTGGCCAGGAATCTCTGCCGAGTGTTCGTGACCTGAATTACCTGTCTCACGTAACACGAACGTACAACAGCCTGACAAGTCAAATTACAATCAACTCCCCGCCAGTTGAAGTACAGGTTCGCAGGCCCCTGCGTCACCCAAACCATTTCAGGCAGGACTTAAAGGGCAAATGTCGGAGGGTAACCCGGGAAAGAGTTATTCTGCATTCCACCAAGACTGAGGAACGTTTCCTACCTCGCGGAACTGCGGGCTAATGCGTCCGCCGGCGGTAATGGCAGGGAGTTTCGCCGGTTTCGCGGCGGAAAGCACGGGTAAAATAATGCAGCGATCCGAACCCGCTCATGTCGCTTATTCGTTTCACAGGGTAGTCACTTTGCGATAGAAGCATTTTGGCCTGATCCATTTTTACACGCAGTATCTCTTCCTTGAGTGTGCGGCCCATGCAAGTCTTGAAGCGCCGCTCAAGCGTTCGACGGCACATCAATATATGGTCTGAAACGTGCGGCACATCAATACCCTTGCAGGCGAATTGGCGAATCAGGCGGACCGCCTGCACGACCTGGTGATCAGCGATTGCCAGCACGTCTGTTGATTCCCTCACTACAACCTCCCTGGGCGCAACCAGGGTTGTTGTAGTTTGCTTTCTTCCACCGGCTATCATTCGGGCAAGCAACGCGGCGGATTCATATCCGATGCGCTGGGCATCAAGATCAATGCTCGACAGGCGCGGCCAGGCAACGGAACAGATGACGGAGTCGTTGTCGACACCAAGAACTGCAATCTGGTCAGGAACGGCAACGCCTGCCTGCCGGCATGTTTCAAGCAGGGCCAGCGCCTCAAGGTCTGTTGCACAGAGGACACCTGCAGGTTTTGGAAGGGATTTCAGCCATTTAACCAGGTCCGGCTGCTGGCGCAATTGGTCAATTGCCTTCCGGGCTGGAAAAACCGGGGCCGTATAGACATCACACGAGTAACCACGACTCGCAAGTTGTTCCATAAAGGCCTTCCGGCGTAACTGGAGCCACCATTCATTTCTCCGGGCAAAAAAGCCCAGGTGCTTCAGGCCAAGGCCGAGCAGGTGTTCGGCGGCCATACGCGCCACGGCTTCCTCGTCAACGGTAACATGTGGTTTGCATGTCTTCGGGTCGCCGTGCAGCTCGACAAAAGGAAGGCCTGTTGACTGCAGCCGCCGTGCCGCAATTGGGTCTCTAATCCTCGAAATAACTCCGTCAACCCGCCACTGGTTAAGTTTTTGAACCGACAACTCCTCCACCCCGCGCTCCTCGAAGAAGAAGGACCAGGGCCCGTGTTCACGGGCATACCGCCCTATTCCCTCAACAAGCTGTCGCCCGTAAACCCTTGAGGTTTCTATAAGCAGGAGAATACGAGGTACTTGCAGTTTACGTTTCATGACATAGAACCTGCCAACAGGTTGGAAATGGTCAATAACCGCTGTGTCGCAAAATGTCAAATCTTTTCCGCAAAATGTGCCTTCATGTCAATTATAGTGTTTGAATCAAGCCAAGGAATTCAATGAAACTTGTCTTAATTCTCTTAATGTCTGTTGGTATCGTCGGCGCAGCTGAAGTGCCTCCGCCCAAGGGCATCTCCGAAGGCGGATTGAAATTTGTGCTCCATCGCGTCGGTAATGTGCGCAGCGAGGCATGCGGCGCTGCGGATTTCAACAAGGACGGCAAACCGGACATTGTTGCCGGAGAATTTTTGTATTTGGCTCCGGACTGGAAGCCCGTGAAGATCCGGACAATCAAGGGCAGTGTCGACGAGAAAGGCAACGGTTACCGCTGGGACTTTGCCAACCTTACGATGGATGTCGATGGCGACGGTCTGCCGGACGTGGTAAGCGCCGACTGGTTTGAAAAACGGGCCGTGTGGTTCAGGAACACCGGCAATACCGGCGGCGAGTGGCCCGCCACCGTTATTCACGAGGACGGAAACTTCGAAACAGCACACTTGGTGGATATTGACGGAGACGGAAAAGAGCTGGAGATCCTCTCCGCAACAACCAAGACATTCTGGTACGAGGCCGTTAAAGGGTCCGATGGCAAGCGTGACTTCATCAAGCACGTGGTTTCTGAGAAGGATATGGCGTTCGGTGCTGGTACCGGCGATGTAAATGGCGATGGCAAACCCGATATCATCCGTCCGAATGCCTGGTTTGAGGCTCCAGCCGATATCCGCAACGGCAAATGGATTGAGCACCCTCTTTCCCTTGGCGCCAAGGACGGCAAAGCCGATCATACGGCGCAGATATTTGTCCTCGACGTCAATGGCGACGGTCTCAAAGACATTATTACGACTGCAGCGCACAAGTATGGAATATTCTGGTATGAGCAGGTCAAGAACGGCTCCGACATCAGCTTCAAACAGCATGTGATTGATGACACCTGGACCCAGGCACACAGCCCGGTGCTGGCGGATATTGACGGCTGCGGTGTTCCCGAACTGGTTGTCGGGAAAAGGTTCAGGGCACACAACGGCGGAGATCCGGAAGAAGACGCCCCTCTCGGAGTATATTACTACAAACTGAAAAAGGGCGCGGAACCAGCCTGGTCCAAGTATGTTATTTCCTACAACGAAGGCGTCGGCGCGGGACTGTCAATCACTGTTGCAGACATGGATGGCGACGGGGACCTGGATCTCGTTGTAACCGGTAAATGGGGTGGCCCGGCCTGGTTTGAAAACAAGTTGAAGTAGGGCCTTAAGACTAACAGAGAACAGACTATCCGCAGATTACGCCGATTACACAGATATAAGAAGGAGACTAAAAATAATGAGCGTAAGTAATGTTAAGCAACTGAAGACAATCACCCGCAATGTGCGTTCGGCTGCAGAAGCTGCGATTGAAGAAGGTGGAGGTCTGCTGAGGTTGGCACCCTGCTGGGTTCCGCGTTCTTTCCTTCAGCCTGGCAGGCGCCTCAAACTTGATCCCAGGGATGTTTACGCGCTGGGGCTGAATCGCGGCGGAATTGACGAGAGATGGTTTGGTTCCACCACCGAGGCTGCAAACGAGAACCGCCAGCCTGACGAAGGCTTGAGCTACTGTGTATTCGGGAAAAACCGGTTCCTGCTGAGGGACGCCGTTGAGGAACTTGGCGCTACACTTGTCGGCAACAAGATCTGGAAGAAATACAGGCGCTGGCCGGTCTTTTCGAAGTTCTTTGACAACATGGGGCCTATTCCGCACCACATGCACCAGATGGACGTGCACGCAGCCATGGTGGGATTTGACGGCAAGCCGGAAGCCCACTACTTCCCGCCACAGCACAACATGGTTGGCGATAACTTCCCATACACGTTTTTCGGACTGACGCCCGGAACGACCAAGGCCCAACTGCGCGAGTGCCTTGCGAACTGGAATTCAGGCGACAACGGGATACTGGACATCTCGCAGGCTTACCGCCTCAAACCCGGTACCGCATGGCTGGTCGGCCCTGGAATCCTTCATGCACCGGGTTCGTGCTGTACCTATGAGCCGCAGTGGGGCTCGGATGTTTTCGGCATGTACCAGTCAATAGTTGAGGGCCGGGAAGTGCCAAGGTCCCTTCTCGTGAAGGATATGCCAAAGAAGAAACACCTTGATCTTGACTTCATTATCTCCGAACTGGACTGGGAAGCGAATATCGATCCGAAGTTCAAGGACAATCACTACCTTGAACCAATACCCGTGGCAAACACCGCGGCACGCGGCTACGTGGACCGCTGGATCGTTTACGGCACTGTCAAGGGCAAGCAGTATTTCACCGCAAAGGAACTTACGGTCAATCCCGGCTGCAAGTGCACGATAAAGGACAACGGGGCTTACAGCCTGACAGTTGTACAGGGAATGGGCACGATGAACAAGCTTCGCCTCAGCAGTCCGACCATGATAGGCTTTTACGAGTTGACCGAGGACGAGGTTTTCTGCTCAGATGTGACAGCGAGAGCCGGCGTGACCTTTGAAAACACATCGCCGTGCGAACCGCTGGTGATACTCAGGTATTACGGGCCCGATGTTAATCCGGATGCACCGGAAATCGGGGCATACAGGAAACAGAGAAAAGGAGCGTGATATGAGCAAATCAACCAACAACTTTCCGAAGCTTCATAACGCCGCCTGGCCTGGACTTGTAGGTAAAGGCAGTCCCGGGGCAGAACCGATCATCGACCTGGACAAGATGATAGAACTGACCGCTAATGCCGAGGTGGACGGGGTCAAGTTTGACGGAATTGACCTTTTTCTCTGCGCGCCCCACATCAGCATTGATATCGACGACGACGGCATAAAGAAACTGGCAGACAAACTCGCCTCCAGGAAGCTGATGGCCGGTTCGTTTGTTGCGCCGGTGTGGCCGCCTGCCGGCGGGGGATCGGCCATGGGCAGCAAAGAAGATCGCGCCAAGTTCGTGGAGATGGTTCGCAAGTCCTGCCGGATCGGCAAGAAGCTCCGCGAACTGGGCGTCAGGCAGTCCGGCGTCGTACGTATTGATTCAGCAAGCAGTCCGGCAGACTGGGCGAAGGACCCGGCCGGGAACACGAAAAAGATTGCCGATACTTTCCGCGAGGCCTGCACCATTGCTGAAAGCTTCGGCGAGCGGCTCGCAGCCGAAGGTGAAATCTGCTGGGGTGGAATGCACTCCTGGCGCGAGATGGTGAAACTGCTGGAGATGGTGAACAACAGTAAGACGCTGGGCTTCCAGGCCGACATGGCGCACACGCTGCTTTACGCTCTCGGCTACAATGCTCCTGAAGATGCCCTGCTTCCGGCTAACTACGACTGGAAAGACAAATCAAAGCTCGATGAGGCGCTGAAGAAACTTACGGCGGCACTCCGTCCGTGGACCATCGACCTCCACGTGGCTCAGAACGACGCCACGGTCAAGGGATCAGGCACCCATGACAAAACCGGCCGCCACTGCCTCGCCACGGATTCCAAGGGTAAGCTGGATATTCCGAAATATGCCGGCTACTGGATGCGCGATGAACGCGGCAACCTGACAAAGGCTTTTCGCCACATATGCTGGGACGGATGCATGTTCCCGAATGAGGTCATGATGAAGCCCCAGACATGGAACGATATACTGCGCGCAATGATTTCAGTGCGCGATGCACATGGCTGGCGCGAATAGACGTTCCAGGAATAATCAGAAGTAGCAGTTCCTCACTGTTGAGTGATTGGTCACGCCCGGATTTTGAAAGACAGGGACATTGTGCCCGGAACCAATCTGCCTCCCTGTACTCAGACACGTCTTCACCAGGAATGGCGAAGCCAACGCAATAACACGAGAGGTGAGTTTATGAAGTCAAGTTCTCCAAAAACAGCAATCACGCGGCGGCATTTCCTGAAACATGCGGCCCTTGCCGGCAGTGCACTTGCCATACCGTATTTCATTCCAGCCTCGGCCCTGGGCCGCAACGGCTTTGTTGCCCCAAGCGAGCGGATCCTGATGGGTGGAATAGGAATCAACGGGCGCGGCAGCGGCGATTTGTCGTGGATGATGGGTGAGCCCGACATCCAGTTTGTCGCAATCTGTGACATCAGGAGGGACCGGCGGGAAGCGGTAAAACAGATGATCGACAACAAGTACGGCACAAAGGACTGCACGATGCACAGGGATATCCGCGAGTTCCTGGCGGAGCGGACGGATATTGACGGTGTGCTGATTGCAACCGGTGACCACTGGCATGCACTGGCTTCCATCCTGGCCATGCGGGCAGGCAAGGATGTTTATACGGAAAAACCGTCGTGCATGACAATTGCCGAAGGACAGGCTGTTGTTGATACGGCGCGCAGGTACGGCCGCGTCTACCAGACAGGTACGCAGAGGCTCAGCGAGGCGAACCATGTGTTCGCAATTGAAACGGCGCGCTCGGGCCGGCTTGGCAAGGTTCATACCGCCTACGCGCATATAGCTCCGTGGGATGCAGCAATCATGAGCTATGACAGGAAACCTGCACAACCGGAACCGCCCAGGGACGAAGTTGACTGGGATATATGGCTAGGCTCGTGCCCGTGGCGACCTTATAATTCAAGTTACGTGCATGGCGGCTGGCGCGGTTATTACGATTTCCACACCAGCTGCATCGGCGAATGGGGTGCGCACACCTTTGCGCAGGCCCAGGCAGGCATCGACGCGCTGGACACCTCGCCGGTTGAATACAAGTATGTCGACAATCCCACCGGTGACGGCATGGTCACCACGTTTGCCAATGGGGTAAAGATGATCCTGTCACGTGATAACAAATACTGGCATGGCTCGTGCGGCGAACGGTTTGACGGACCTGAAGGCTGGGTTGCAGCCGCCGACGGCTATTCCAAACCGGATGCATCATCACCTGCCTTGCTGGCAGACTTCAAGAAGGTGGTTGGCGAATACGTGGCCAGGACCCAGCGCCCGATGAACCATGTGCGGGATTTCTTCGACTGCATGAGGACCCGCCGCCAGACAGTGGCAAACGCCGAAGTCATGTACCGGTCGATGTCAACCGTTCATGCCGCCAATATCTGCATGTGGCTGAAAAGGGACATGAAATTCGATCCGGTCAAAGCGGAATTCATCAACGACCCCGAAGCCAACCGCCTGCGTTCGCGTGCCATGCGCGAACCCTGGATAATATAAACCGAAGGAAAATACTGTCATGCAAATCTCAAAAATAAAAATGGCGCTGGTTGCGACACTCTTATGCAGCGGGATTAATTTAACGTTCGGCCAAAACACCGCCAAGGAGCAGGAGGCCAGGCTAATAGCCGTACTGAAGTCGAACGCGGAAAACACTCAAAAGTCGGATGCCTGCAGGGAATTGGCGCGTATCGCGACTGCAGACGCTGTTCCTGCGCTGGCCGCCCTGCTTTCCGATGAAAAGCTTTCACACATGGCACGCTACGGCCTGGAGACTATTCCAAGCCCGGCCGTGGATGAGGTTCTAAGGGATGCGCTCGGCAAGTTCAAGGGACGTCTGCTGGTTGGCGTGATAGGCAGCATCGGAGTGAGACACGATGAAAAGGCTGTAAAAACCCTTTCCGGCTTCCTGAAGGATCCAGATGCCGATGTCGTTCAGGTATCAGCGCGGGCCCTGGGCATGATCGGCACTGCAGATGCTGCAAGGAAACTCGAAAGCCTGCTGCCAGGGGTTTCGGCAACAAATCAGCTTGCGGTTTGCGAAGGTCTCCTCCGCTGCGCTGAGGCCCTGAAGGCCAAAGGGGAGAACCGCAAGGCCATTGCTGTTTATGATTCGTTGCGCAACCTGAAACAGGCACCTCACCAGGTGAAGACAGCAGCCTGGAGGGGAGCCATCATGGCGCGCGAGAAAGACGGACTTCCCCTGCTCCTGCAGGTACTTCGCAGTACAGAGCCAGGAATGGCGACGGCTGGCCTGCGAATCGCTATTGAGATGAAAGATGCCGGGGTATCAAAGGCGCTTGCCGGTGAACTTGGAAAGGTCCCTGCCGACATGCAGATAAAGCTGTGCAGTGTACTGGGCAAGCGCGGCGATGCTTCCTCAATTCAGGCTTTGCTTGGCCTGGCAAAGACAGGGGAAAAGGCCGGGCGCCTTGCGGCGATAAGAGCTGCTGCCGAAATCGGCAATGCAGGAGCCACGGAGGGCTTGATTTCCCTGCTGAAGGACCCTGACGGCGAAGTCGCGCAGGCGGCATACGCCGGACTGGCCGGACTGCCCGGCGAGGATGTGGACGAGATTATCATCAAGACGCTTGATTCTCCAGACAGGGCCATAAAGCTGAAGATGATCGAAATAGCCGGCCAGCGGCGCATAGAAAAGGCAATTCCGTGCCTCAAGAGCATGATGGAGGACAAGGATGAAGCACTGCGGGCGGCGGTCATGCAGAGTTATGCCAACTTTGCGGGCGAGGCTGAACTTCCAGACCTGCTTGAGAAGATTGTGAAAAGCACCAATACCGCTGAGATCGGCGCGATCGAAAAAGCGCTGTGTTCGGTTTGCCTTGTTGCACGAGATTCGAATGCTCTTGCCGGCAAGCTGGTTGATGCCTTGAACCGGTCGGTGCCAGAGGCGAAACCTGCGCTGCTGAGGTCCTTACGCGCGGCAGGCGGCAGTGACGCGCTCAAGGCCGTGCGCGGTGCCGTAAACGATCAGAATAATGATGTGCACACCTCGGCCATCAGGGTGATCAGCGAGTGGAAAACCGGCGATGCCGTTCCCGTTCTCCTGGACCTGGCAAAGAACTCCACAGGGCAGGTTGACAGGGTCCTGAGCATGCGCGGCTACCTTGGGATGGCAACAAGGAAGGAGATTCCGGCAAAAGACAGGCTGGCCATTTGCACGGAATCGGCGACAATGATAAAGAGCGACGAAGAGAAGCGGATGCTGCTTGGGGCGCTGGGAAGCCTGGCTAATGCCGAATCACTGAAGCTGACCGTCTCGTACCTCGATGATACGGCAGTGAAACGTGAAGCTGTGTCAACCGTCATGGCAATTGCTGAAAAGCGGGCGAAGAAACAGCATACCGGCATGGCCCGGGATGCGCTTGAGAAGGTTGTTCAAGTCGTCAAAGACAACCCTGCTGCAGTGAAACGTGCAAAAGAACTCCTGAAACAGATGGAGAAGGAAAAATAAAAGAAATGTCAAATAACGAATCTTGAAGGGAGAGTTTGATGAAACGACCACATGATAATGTAATAAGCCGAAGGCAGTTCCTGAAGCGCGTTGTTGCCGTGAGTAGTGTTTTTGCCGTTCCGTATATTATTCCAGCCTCGGCGCTGGGTCGCGACGGGGCCGTTGCGCCCGGCGAAAAGATTACACTTGGAGCCATAGGCATAGGAGGCAGAGGGTCATATGATCTTGGCTGCATGCTGGAAGAGAAGGACGTGCATTGCGTGGCGGTCTGCGATGTGCGCGCGGAACGCAGGGAGAATGCAAAGAGACATGTCGATAACAGTAACGGCAACAAGGACTGCGCCATGTACACCGATTTCCGCGAGCTGCTGGCCCGCCCGGATATTGATGCCGTGCTGATTGCCACGGGACCAAACTGGCACTGCCTGGCTTCGATCATGGCAGCCAAGGCCGGTAAAGATGTGTACTGCGAGAAACCCTGCACAAAGAATATTGCAGACAGTCTGGCACTGGCGGAGACATTCCGCAGGACCGGGCGCATTTTCCAGGCCGGCACGCAGCGGCGCAGCCTGCCAAATTTTGAGTTTGCAGCCAAGCTGGCCCAGAGCGGAAAACTCGGCAAACTAAAGACGCTGCACGCCCATCCAGGCGGTCTTGGAACCGGGTCAAGCGGCTGGTCAGGAGCGGGAAATGATCCAGGAAAGGAGATTGTTGACTGGGATATGTACCTCGGCCCTGCAGCCTGGCGGCCGTTTAGCGATGGAATTGTTAATAACGGGGGCGGTTTTGAAAAAGGCGGCGGGTTGGTAGGCGGCGGATGCCTTGAGTGGGGTTCTCATACTGTCGATCTCTGCCAGTGGGCCAACCGGAGCGACAATACCGCCGCTGTTGAGTACTGGCCGGAAGGCAACCGTCTTTTCGCGAGGTACGCAGGCGGCGTCCAGCTGGTCATGCGGGATGACGGCTGGATGAACTCCGGCTCCTGCCCGGTGCGTTACGAAGGCGAAACCGGCTGGGTGGAAACAGGTGACAGTTGCGACTTGTTTGCCAGCTCAGCGGAATTGATCAGCGGAAAACGGACTGTAATTCACGGGTACCCGGCTAATTTACATATTCGCAATTTCTTTGATTGTCTGAGATCACGGAAGCAGCCGCGGGCCAACGCCACAGTAGCCTGCCAGTCCCACATTGTGTGCCACGCCGCGAATATTGCGAAGTTCCTGAGCCGGAAGCTGAACTACGATCCAGTGAAGAACGAGTTTGTCGGTGATGAAGAGGCAAACAGACTGCGCTCGGAGGCAATGCGCGAACCATGGAGAATCTAAACAGCAGTTCTGGAACAAACTGCCGGAAGCTCGAAAATCGAAAGCAACCCAAAAGGAAACCTAATATGAACAAGACAAGAATTCATCCGATATATATGGCTGCGATTGCCAGCTTGATGACAGCCAACAGTATTACGGTCGCCGCCGATAAGCCTGAAGAGAGCAAAGAAAAAGGATTGATTGCTGTTCTGCAGTCCGATGCCCCGCCACAGGTGAAGGGGATAGTCTGCAAGCAGCTGGCAACCTGCGGAACAAAGGCAGCGGTTCCGGCACTGGCCGCCCTGTTATCAGACGAGAAACTTGCATCGTGGGCGAGGATCGGTTTGGAAGCCATTCCTGATCCAGCCGTGGACGACGCATTGAGGGATGCCATGGGCAAGTTGCAAGGAAAACTGCTGATCGGGGTAATCAATTCGATCGGCAAGCGTGGCGACGCTAAGGCGGTCGAATTGCTGTCGCAGAAGCTGAAAGATAAAGATCCCGCACTGGCGGCAGCATCGGCGGCCGCCCTCGGGCGAATAGGCGGGGACGAGGCTGCAAAGGCACTTGTAAAAGCTTTGGATAAAGCGTCACCCGAATTACTCCCCGCGATCTGCGATGGATCCCTTAGGTGCGCTGATAGTCTTGTCCTGCAGAACAAACAAAGCATGGCGATAAGGATCTTTAATGCCGTCCTTGACAAGAAGACGCTACGCCACATTCGGATGGAGGCGATGCGTGGTCTCATTGTTGCAAAACAGGACGCCGGTATTCCCATGCTTATTGAGCAGCTGAAGAGCGACGATGCCGGCATGTTTGCAGTGGCAATGGGCCTGGCGCAGACAATACCAGGTCCCAAGCTGACTAAAGCGCTTATGACTGAAGTAACAAAGCTTCCGCCTGAAAAGCAGGTTTGCGTGATTGATGCGCTGGGTTCCCGACTCGACAAGACTGTTGTCCCGACATTACTTGCCCTGGCAAAGAACAACTCAACCAATGTTTGTATTGCAGCAATTGGCGCACTGGCCAGGCTGGTGGATGCCTCCACCCTGCCCCAGCTTGTTGAAATAGCAGTAGCTCCGGACAGCGAAATATCCAGGGCCGCCCAATCGGCTATCATCGGCTTCCCGGCGGTTGACGCTGATGCCACAGGAGCCACGATGCTGGCATCGCAGGATGCCAGGGTTCGAGTTATTGGAGCTGATGTCATCAGCCGCCGCATGATTATCAGCGCCCTGCCGGCAGTCTCAAAAGCGGCCCGCGAAGATGCGGACCAGGCGGTCCGTGTTGCCAGCATTAATACCCTTCGTGATATTGGCAAGGTCGATGATCTTTTCTGCCTGGTTGACATCCTCCTGAAGAATAATTCTCCGGAAGAGAGCCAGGCGGCAGAGAGAGCGATGGCAGCCATTTGCGGGAGGCAAACCGATATGGGCGCCTGTTCAGAAAAACTCGCGGGTGGACTCGCCTCAGCCACCCCCCCAAAAAAATGCGCGCTCCTGCGCATCCTGCGTTCCGTGGGCGATGCCAGGTCTCTGCAGGCTGTGCGTGCAGCAATGTCTGATGCTAATACAGAGATCCGGGATACGGCAACGCGCCTGATCTGCAACTGGAATACTGCCGACGCATCGGCGGACATGCTTGCCCTTGCGAAGGATTCAACGAACAACACCTACAAGCTTCTCGGCCTGCGCGGGTATATCCGCGTAATTGTCAACAAGGAAGTCCCTGCCGGACAGAAAGTGGCGATGTGCAAAGAGGCAACCGCACTGGTCCAGAGAGATGACGAACGAAAGATACTCCTCGGGGCACTGGGAAGTACCGGCGATGCGGAATCACTGCGAATAGCATCACAGTACATTGACAATGCGGCTATAAGGGATGAGGCGTGCCTGGCTGCAGTCTCAATAGCCGAGCACATGACCGGCGACAAGGCGGAGCTTTTTGTTGCAGACATTGAGAAGGTCCTTAAGAACACCCGGAACAAGAATGTGACCGCCCGCGCAAGGAAAGTTCTGGAGCAGGCAAAAGCGAAGCAGTAAAGTAACCAGGCAGAAAACAAAACAAGGAGTAATCAATGAAAAGGTTTATTGTAATGTCGGTGTTGGCAGTTTGCAGCAGTATTGCCGTGGCGCAGGAACAGAATCTGTTTAACGGAAAGGACCTCACCGGCTGGGTCGGTGACACAAACCTGTGGTCCGTAAAGGACGGCTGCATAACGGGACAGACAACCAAGGAAAACCCAACCAAGGGCAATACATTCCTTATCTGGAAGGGCGAGGCAACTGATTTCGAGTTGACGTGCAAACTCAAATTCACAACCACGGCTGAGAGCAAGTTTGGCAATTCCGGAATCCAGTTCCGGAGCGTGGTCATTGACCAGGCGAAGTGGATAGTTGGCGGATTGCAGGCTGACCTGTCAGCCGAACCGCCGTATTTTGGTATTCTATATGATGAGCGTGGGGCAGGCCGGTGCGTCATGACCGTTGGCCAGAAAGCCGTCATTAAGGACGTTGACGGGAAGGTTAAGGTTGAAGTAACCGGCAGTGTCGGCAAAAAAGAGGACATCTTTGCCGCAATCAAGTATACCGATTGGAATGATTACCGGATCATTGCCAAAGGTTCACAGATCCAGATATGGGTAAATGGCGTCCAGACAGTAGATGCGACAAACGAAAGCAGCAAGGGGCCAAATGGAACAACACTTGCGCTTCAGCTCCACGCAGGACCGCCAATGATGATCCAGTTCAAGGACATTGTACTAAAGCCGCTGAAATGATATTACTGCCAGGGATTTCCCTGATCCCGACTCTCCGGGAGGTCGGGACGGACAAATAAAGAGAGGAGAGAAGCGTGAAGAAATTGAATGTAGGTATGATTGGTTATGGTTTCATGGGTCGGGCGCATTCCAATGCTTTCAGGAAGGTCGGTAATTTCTTTGACTTGGGATACCAGCCTGTACTCAAGGCTGCCTGCGGACGCGACGAGGCAAAGATAAAGGCTTTCGCCGATAAATGGGGATACGAATCGGTCGAGACCGACTGGAAGAAACTTGTTGCGCGCAAGGACATCGACGTTGTCGACATCTGTGCGCCAAACAACTTGCACAAGGAAATTGCAATTGCTGCCGCCCAAGCCGGGAAAATGATTCTATGCGAGAAACCCCTGGCCATGAATGGTACAGAGGGCGCGGAAATGGTAAAGGTGATCGAGAAGTGCGGTGTCCCCAACATGGTCTGGTACAACTACAGGCGCGTTCCGGCAGTTACGCTCGCAAAACAGATCATCGACAGCGGAAAGCTCGGCAAAATATTCCATTTCCGCGCAAAGTTTCTGCAGGACTGGACAATCAGCCCGGACCTGCCGCAGGGCGGTACTGGACTGTGGAGGCTGGACATCAATGCCGCTGGATCCGGCGTCACTGGTGACCTGTTGGCACACTGTATTGATACGGCAATCTGGCTGAACGGACCGGTGTCGAAAGTGACGGCAATGACCGAAACTTTCATCAAGCAGCGCAAGCACAACCTGACCGGAAAGGTCGAGAAGGTCGGTATTGACGACGCCTGCGCATTTCTTGCGAGGTTTGCGAACGGATCGCTGGCGACATTCGAATCAACGCGCTATGCTCGCGGACACAAAGCCCAGTACACGTTTGAAATCAACGGCGAACACGCCTCGATAGCATGGGACCTTCACGACCTGCACCGCCTCCAGTATTTCGACCACAGCGACGAGGGGAACGTGCGCGGCTGGCGGTCAATTCACGTCAGCGACGGTGACCAGCCGTACATGAGCCACTGGTGGGTACCGGGGCTGCAGATCGGCTACGAGCATTCATTTGTTCACCAGGTTGCAGACTTCATCGAGGGCCTTGGGGAAAAGAAGGCTGCAATGCCTGACTTCCGCGACGCCCTGGCAACCCAGTACATCTGTGACGCGGTCCTCAAGTCCGCAGCCAGCGGAGAGTGGGAGAACGTTAAGCAGATCGCGAAACGGTAATGGACATGAATGTTGAGATCAGGGACATCCGCTCCCAAAAATCGTGGGTGATCGGCAATGGCCAGGTTGAAGTGGCTGTTACAATGGCGGGGGCGCATATGGCCCCCGTTATCTTCAATCGTAATGGTGAGAATCCATTCCAGCCCTACTACATCAGCCCATGGCAGGACGAGGGACTTGCCATGCCCTGCCCTGTCCTTGCGCCGTTGCGGGGGGATTTCTTCTGTCTGCCGTTCGGAGGAAATGCCAGGCCATTCCTAGGCGAGAGACATCCGCCCCACGGAGAGAGTTCCGGTTCACTCTACCGGCTTGTGAATTGCGGCCGCGATAATGGAGTAACAACACTTGCCGTGGAATGTGAACCAATGGTGCGACCCGGACGTGTAACCCGGCGATTCAGCCTGGTTGATGGGCATAACGCGGTCTATTCGACGACCACGATTGTCGGCTTTGCAGGGAAGACGTCAATGGGGCACCACGCCATACTGGCAGTACCGGACAAGGAAAAATCGGTGCTGATTTCAATGAGCCCTTTCACTCTCGGGATGACGTGCCCTCATCTGTTCAGTAACCCCGCTAACGGGGAACATCAATCGCTCGCCATCGGGGCTTCGTTTGCAGACTTGTCAGCCGTTCCTACCCTTCTCAAGGATGAGCCTGTAACAGACTGTTCTGCCTTCCCTGCGCGGTGCGGATATGCCGACCTGCTTGGGCTTTTTGAAGACCCGGCTGCCGGCGGGAACAATCCGTCCTGGACTGCGGCAGTTAACACGGTCGACAACTGGCTCTGGTTCTCTCTGAAGGATCCCGGGGTGATGCCAGCCAGGCTTATATGGACCGAGAATCGCGGACGAAATGGTTCGCCCTGGAACGGCCGGAATTGCTGCATTGCACTCGAGGACGGGTGCCTTTATTTTGATTCCGGGGTTGCTGAATCAAGCGCTGGAAACATAATCAACCGCAGGGGCATTCCAACCTGTCACGATTTGAAGGAAGAGACACCTTTTTCCGTCAATTATATACAGGGGGCGGTGCGTATACCTCGCGGTTTTGGACGGGTATCCTCTGCTGAGTTCGGCACGGACCAGGTCACCTTTATGACGGCAGATGGCCAGAAAACTGTCATCGCGATCCGGTATTCATTCCTGAAGGGTGGCAAGCTCTGAACCTGGATCCGGCTAATAAGTGGTGGGCACTACAGGATTTGAACCTGTAGCCAAACCCTTGCCAGCATTGGCCGACTCGGGGGCAGGCGCACAACTGTGCGCACAAGACTCTAAACGCTCAGCTTGCCTGAAACATATCATCGACCGCTGGGACAGCTTGCCGGAAAAGGTCCAGAGGGCTCTTTTGGCGGTCATGGAATCAACAGATTAGTCAACCTATACCTAAGCTTCCCGTCTCCATTTGCCAGAAGAAGGATATGATTTAAGAATTTGCCGGAGTTCACGGCTTTCAATTCGCACTTTAGCACCTATGCAGAAGGATGTTCGATGCAAGAACCCTTATGCAGGAAGTGAATGAACTCCACGGGCTAAAGCCCGTGGCTTCCAACCTCTGGCATAATCGTTCATGCTTCCTGTTCACGGATGTATCGCCTTACAACAGCCTCATCCACTTTTCCTACAGACTCGGCA